>ERZ773212.430-NODE-430-length-20799-cov-12.480283_pt1 | contig 20799 bp, 20 predicted proteins | sample MGYA00581005_ERZ773212 | MGnify/ENA primary metagenome ERZ773212 (study PRJEB29015, sample SAMEA2738154) | human oral metagenome | biome: human oral; feature: human-associated habitat; material: saliva | place: China | collected 2196 ... | reverse complement strand
CCATGGCAAAGCGGCCGGGCGTGTCAGTAACCTTTCGCTTCAACGCAAGTCTTTTACAAGACCAACATTTATTATTATACATGGTAAAAGCATATATTGCAAGTATTTTAACGAAAAATTTTCAAAAAAATTTATGAATATGTTTTCTATTTTTTACTTACTTTTTAATCTTTAATTTACTTTCTAATTTTATCTATATTATATAGAAGAAAAAATTTATTTTTCTTCTATATAATTAAAAATACTTAGAGTTTTTACACCCTAAGTATTTCTAATTTCTAATTTATTTTAAAGGTAAAATATTATATTGAATATCTAAATCAGAAGATAATAAATGAGAAACTTTACAACGAAGTTTAATATTATCTAATACCCCTTGTCTATCTCCAGCAGCAAGTTGTTCCTCAGTTCGATCTACATGAACATTAGCTACAATTTTTTTATTATCATAATCTACAACTAGTTCAGTTTCAATCGCTAAATCTACTAATTCATATGCTCTGAAGAAATATCCTTTTGCACACATACTTACACATCCATTGTATGCAGTAGCAAATAAATCCATAGGACCATCTTTACTTTCTTCTATAAACATTTTATATTCTCCACCCAGTGGTGTAGTTGCATGTGAAGTAAAACCTTCTTTAATTTTTAAATTAGACGTATACATAACTGTCTCCCCGTATATATTTGATTTTAAGATTACTCTTAATAAGTTTATTATACTCTCATATACTATTTTTGTATACTATTATTTCTCGACTATACTTCTAACTGTTTCTACTAAATCTACATCTTTATACTTATAGTTTACACCAGTGAAATCCATATATTTAGTAATATCATTTGTCTGAAGTATTAACGTTGCACCTGATGCTGCAGCACCTAATGCTCCAGGACGTGAATCCTCAACAGCTACTGTATTCTTTATATTTGCACCTAATTTTTCCGCCGCTAATAAATAAATATCAGGAGCCGGTTTAGGATTCTTTACCTCTTCTTTCGTCGCTATCGCTGAAATATATTTCTCAAAACCTTTTCGTTGAAGTCCTGTTTCGATATGTTCTCTCTTTCCATTTGAAGCAACAGCCATCTTTATTCCGTGATTATATAGATACTCCATTACCTCAGCAATTCCTGGTAATACTGGGGCATTATGATAATTATCTAATATACGCTTTGTAATCTCCGCTTCGAACTTATCATAATCTTCACTAGACATACCATATGTATCATTATAATATTTTCTACTCGTTTCTTCATTCGTTCCAGAAACGTTTTTTATATAATCCATCTTATCTAGCTTTTTATTTAATACTTCTTTTGTTAAATCACGCATATTTTCATAGTATACTTTCTCTGTATCTACTATCGTTCCATCAAAATCAAAAATAACCGCCTCTAATTTTTCCACTTTATTTCTCCTTTTTATTATTTATACATATATTTACTATTTTATAATGTAACTAACAAAATGCAAAGTAATTTGGATAAAAAAGAGCACCATAACCACAAATAATTATGATTAAGCACTCTTTCTGTATATTTTTATTTATCTCGGTTTAACTAACACATCACCAAACATTAGTTGCTTCAGTTGAAAACTATTATTCAAATCTCACAAGATTCTCTGCCTTCATTCTTACAGTTGGTCTTGCATCTTTTTCCTTTTTACCTAGGGCTATAAGCATCACAGGAATCAAGTTTTCTTCTAATTCAAATAATTCAGCTACCTTCTCTCTAACAAATCCGCCAATAATATTAGTATCGTATCCTTTAGCATACGCAATGTTTGCAAATTGCATAGTCCACAATCCACAATCAAAATATATACCTTCTCTATTTTTGTCAGTTGGCAAGTTTTCTAATTGAGGTCCCATCCCTTTTTCAAAACCATCTTTTACCTCTTCAGTCATATAACCTTTTTCAACAGCCTCTCCGTAAATTTCATCAAATTTCCCGTAGTGATTCAAGTCTCCTAAGACTATAATCATAGCGGCCGAGGTATCATTTTGAATTTTATTATAATTAGCACTTCCTAATTTTTCTTTACCTTCTGGTGTATCTACAACAATATATCTCCAAGGTTGTAAATTACATGATGATGGAGCAAGATTAGCTTCATTTAACATTTCTATTATTTCTTCACGTTTAATTTTAACATTCGGGTCAAAATACTTAACCGATTTTCTTCCTTTAATTACATCAAAAAACTCTGGCCTTTTCTTACCTAATAGAGTACCAAAAAATTTCCTCACTAGATTTCCTCCTTCTTTAAATAATTAACTCAATAATTTTACTATACTTGAGAATTATTATCAAACAAAAGGCTCAAACAGAAATAATTTATAAAAATGTCAACTATCTCTTAGTCCATATAGTCTTTTACTCCCACTTCAAGTTTACGTGTTCCATTATTTCTTTATATGAAACATCTACTTTTTCCTTCATTTTATCATCAAGCTGATCTCTAAGTTTTCCGCCATTAATGAAATCTTCTAACACCATAATTTTATAGTCGTATAATGGAGCTCCATTTATATTTCTACCGTTAAGTTTAGAATAAACTAGTGTTGGATGAGCTTTTACAGTTTTAACAGTTGTTTTATCGTTTGCTTTTTCAAATGTAACATCCATTAGTAAACCTCTCTCAGGCCACTTGTTTTCCATTCTTTCCATACGTTGGTTTGAAACGAAGTTCCCCATAGAGTATATTATAAATTTCTTATCTCCATCTTTTTCTACAGTCTCAGCAGGTTCTATAACATGAGGATGCCCTCCGAATACTACATCAGCACCCCATTCTATCATCTTGTGATAAAGAGCTTTTTGTTCTTCTGTAGGCTCTAACTTATACTCAACACCCATCTGAGGCATCACTACTGTAACATCCGCTTCTTTCTCAGCTCTTTGGATTTCTTCTTTCATCTTTTCCTCATCAAGATCCGATAAATGATTAGTTCTATCCTCTGCGGTTAAATTAGCATCCATTCCATTATAACCATAAGCATAGGCTAGAATTGCTATTTTAATTCCATTAACCTCTTTAATAAGAATCTTATCTTCCGAACGTTTTTTATCAGCGTGAACTCCAACTGTATCCAAACCTCTATCTTTGAAGACTTTATCCGTATACTTCAATCCATATAAACCTGTATCTAGTATGTGATTATGAGCTAAATCGACAACATCATACCCTACATCTTTCATAGTATCTGCAATTTGCACAGGAGCATTAAATAACGGATAACCACCTAGCGGAGAACGATCGCTAATAGTACCCTCGAAATCCCCTATCGCCAGGTCAGCTCCTTCTATCCACGGTTTAACATATTCAAAAAACGGATTAAAATCATAACTTCCATCATCCTTTTTAGCAGTATAATAAAGCGCATCATGAATAAGAATATCTCCATTAGCTACAACTCGCGCAGTTCTCACACTCGAATCGCTATCCTTTTTTGAAGTTCCCCCTTCTTTATCGGATGCTGTTAAAAAATAAATACACGAAAAAATAATACCACTAATACTCAGCACACCTAATAAATATACTAATACTTTCCTCAATATAATATTCCTCCTAATTAAATACTTTATCTATCTATAATAACAAGTAGTTAATAATATTTCAATTAACTACTCGTTTTATATAATTATTTTATATCGCAACAATAATGTGCTCCTCTTATTAATAAACTTTCCATTATAAAATATTTCATTATTCTCTATTTCCCTAATAATATATCCAAGATCATCTGCGGTTTAGTAACCATAAGAAGATGATCCGACTCCTCTATTTGTGTATAATTCATCCCTATTAACTTGAAGTAAGAAAAAACTACAAGTTTATTAAAAATATTCCTGCTTCTTTTTAATAGTTCTAAATTATCTACCCCCGCATATAAAGATAAATAATTGTACTCTATTTGCGAGTTCGGTCTTACCATATATTCACTACCTTCTTTTTTGAGTTTTCTTAAAATTAACTCTACTAAAAACTCATCTTGCATCTCTTCTACACTAAGTGTCTTTGATAGATATTCTTCTTTACTAGTGAACTTTATCTCTGGTTCAAAATATGTTTTTAACACCGATTCAGGAGGTATAGGTTCTAAGCCCTCGATGATGATTAAATTAACACCATCAAGGTACTCACTAAAAATCTCTAAACCGTTAAGCAAAACGACCGTACCGTAAGAAGCAGCAACTATAAAACCACCTCTTCTTACTTTTGTCATTTTATTTAATAGTACCTTCTCAATTTCTTTTTTTGATATAGATTTAAAACTCTCTTCGGTAAATTCAATAAAATCAAAGGTTTGGTCTGGCATATTTTCTAAGACTCTCGCCCAAATACATCTATCCCAACCTAGTGGATTAATAAATAAGATATCTGTCATACTAATCATCCTCTCAAATATCTACACTAAAATCCTAATTCGTCACCAAAATCCTCTAATTTATTTACAAGTATCGCCCCCTCTTTAATGTATTCATTCATTGCATAACTCATCTTATCGCCAAATTTCCCTGGTAGGCAGAATACATCAGAACCTACATCCAAGGCGAAATCCACCGTCCTTTGCGTCCCACTTCTTTTTGCCGCTTCAGTTACCAAAAGCGCACTGGAAAGACCAGCGACAATCCTATTTCGTTCTAAAAATTTATATTTCCTTATAGGTGAAGTTGGAAAATACTCAGATATAATAAGATGGTTTCGTTCTAATTCCTTATAAAGTTTATAACTTTTTTCCGGATAAATTATATTGTGCCCATGAGCTATTACACCGATGGTGTACCCCTTACTTTTTATAGCGCCCTCATGAGCAAGACTATCGACACCAGTCGCAAGACCACTAACTATAACAAAATTATTCATAGTTAAGTATGGTACTATGCTCTGCAAGGCATCATTTGAATATGCGGTATTGTTTCTGCTTCCTACTATAGATATCTTTCTTCTAAATAGAAGCAAATCTTTGTTTCCCCTATAAAATATAACATATGGATAATCATAAATCCTAAATAATTCTTTCGGATAATAAATATCATCGCAAAAAATATACTTTACATTATAAAACTCAAAATAACTCTCGAAATCAAACTCCATATTATTATGAAGCTTAGTATAAATTTCTTCAGCATTATCTCCAAAATATACAGCTAACTCAGGTATAGATAATTCGAGAATTTTCTCTATACTACTTAAATCCATAAAAACTTTATGTAGCTTGAGTGTTGTAATCCTCTCAATCGCTATTAACGAAAGCAATACCTTTTTTTCTTTTTCTGTAAAACTACCACTATACTCCCCCATAGTTTTATCCTCTTACTTTTCATTCTCAACCAATAAAGCATAATATGCTTTAAATACTTTTAAGAAAATCTCCCCTTGTTGAACATTGTTAATATAAATACTATCTTTAAACTCTATAATATTACTCATTATTCTTATAAGTTCTGAGTAACTTTTACCCTCTTTATAAAATCTATACATCAACCCTTGCCAATAAACAAGTGGAGTTCTAATAAGAACTTGTTCCAACATATTCACACCAATAATTTCAGGTATATTATTTAACTCTATATGTTGGTTATAAAACATACTCAATACTTTATTTTTTACAGTTTTATCATATTTAATTTGCTCGTAGACATAGTTTTCAACATCTTCTGGATATAACTTAGACGTTAAATCTTTATCCAGTAGTTTCAAATCAAGCGGTACATCAAACTCATCAATACTCAAACTAGTTTTTATACAAACAGCATTTCGTTTTTTCAAATTATGAGCCCAAATTTGATAAAATTCAAATTTTTTATTTATATTATCCCAACCATAAAAGAATACTTTTCCTTGATAATAATTTAAAAAATTATCCACAAATGGCGCATACCTAATATAACTTATACCATCATAACTCTTCAATTCTTTTATAAATTTGTTTGTATCGATTAGCCAGATTAATTTCAATCCAGCTTTCATATATCCTCTTGTTCTCGCTTTAATAAGATCAAATGGAATAATCGATCTTTGATACTCAAAAGCGATACTATTATCTTTAATAAATACATCAGCTATCTGAATATCATTCTCCCCAGTTTTAAAAATATGTTCGACTTCCACATTACGATATTTTCTTCTAAAATGCTCATAAAGATCCTTCTTCGCTTCAAGGTGCTCGCTACTCTCTTTCTTGTATGTTTCAAACTCACATGAACAATTCTTAGCATGAGCAAAATGCGATTGAATTTTCACTCCTTTTTTGAAAATTACTTTTCCCCCACATATCGGACAGTGATACTCTTTATTTTTTTCAACTTCACTATCCAAAGCATTAAAAACTTCATCCTTACTATCGTATGCCACGTACATAATGTTTCTCCTTTTTTTCTGTACTACACTTACAAACTACATCTAACGGTGTCTTATTCAATTGTCATATTACTTTAATACCCTATACCTTCTATAGGTTGCATCACCTTCTTCTATTTCAACAAACTTATCCAGATTAACCCAGCTTATTTCATCTTTATGATTATCACTATCTACTAGATATACTCTATCGTCTTTTTTACATAAATAGTAATTTGTCTGACGAATACTAGCCTCTCTCATAAGATATGTATTTTCATCTTTTATAGAAAAATCAAGACAACTTGTTGTCCATGGTTTTTTTACATATTTTTTCACTTCAACAACTTGATCATATTTTTCAGTATTCATTCTCTATCCTCCTTCACAATTTTCCTTCTGTTACAACTAAACCTACCTCTTGCAGACTAAAAGTTCTAGATCTATCGTAATTTCTCTTAATTGATTAATATCAGAATCTGTAATTTCTTTAGAAAATGTTAAAGGTGTCATCTTAAGAAAACTCGCTGCTTGCTCCTTAGTCAATTGGAAAGTATCACTCACCGTTATCCTGTCCACAATCTTGCAATTTTCTTCAATCAATTTTACAGTATCACTATTTGTGTATTCCTTCCCACCAATCAATTCTCTAATCTCTCTTAGGTAATTTGTATTCGGAATAATTTTTATCAAATATCCATCATCACCTAATACTCTGAAAAACTCCTCATAATTAGCAGGTGTTAATATGTTAAGAATGCACGAAACACTTCCATCTTTAAACGGAAGATTAGCTAAGTTAGCCACCATATAAGGATTCAATTTATCCTCTTTAACAGCTAACTCGATCGCATCCTTGCTATTATCTAGCCCATAAAAATATTTCTCAGGAAATACTGTTTTTAACTTTTTAATATAATATCCTTCTCCGCAACCAATATCCAATACAACATCGTCAGCATACTCTTCAATTAAATTTTGAATATTCTTTAATACATTTTCATAAAAACTATTACTAAAAACTTCACTACGAGCTTTAAATAAATCTTCACTGTATTTCGTCGGTTTATAATTGTTTATCAGATGAATATAGCCTTTTTTTGAAAAATCATAACGATGATTTTCATTGCAAACAAGACTGATACCCTCTATGTGAGATTCTGATAAACACTTTGGACAAAGGTATATTTCCTCTTGATTAAACTTTTTTATTACATTTTCTATTTTCATTGAAACTCCTCTATACTTTCTAAGATAATTGTATCAAATTTTTTTTAATAATGATAGCGAAAAACAGTTGAAAAATTAGAAATTTTCGTCTTTTTTAGATTTACTCTTAAGTTTATTTTTAATAAGTAACTATTTATTTTATTACTATATATTAAAACAAAAAATGACGACACAATCCTCTGAATTGTTTTTATCGTCATTATATTTATATATTATTATCTTTAATTATTTTATATTTATAATTTAAAAATTTTTAAATTTATAAATATATTGAATGTTTATTTTTTCTTTCGCTCTCTTAACTCTTTGAAAAAGTTCTTCATTAGCATGGAACACTCTTCTTCGAGCACTCCAGTAACCACCTTAGCTTGATGATTGAATTTATTCTCCCCCACTAAGTCAATGCAACTACCACAACAACCATATTTAGGATCGCTCGCTCCATAAATAACATTTTCAACTCTAGCTTGAACAATTGCTCCACTACACATAACACAAGGCTCTACAGTAGTATATAAATAACTATTATCAAGTCTCCAAAAACCCTGTTTTTCACAACCTTCTTTAATAACCAACATTTCTGCATGATTCAATGCCTGTTGATTTTCTTCACGAGTATTATGAGCCTTCGCAACAACCTTATCATCAATAACCAGCACAGCTCCAATAGGTACTTCACCTTTAGCGTAAGCTCTCCGCGCTTCTCCTAGCGCCATCTCCATATAATAAGAATGATCTTTCACACCACTACATCCTTCCGCAAATATTTTTTCAATTAATTATATCATATTTAGAAATTATTATGGGTGATAAGTTGTAAAATTATCAATAGCAGTAGAAATTAGTATTTTATTCATTAGTTTCATCTCTCCGCTTCCCTAATCAACCTTACCTTGCTTAATAACTAAATAGAATTCTAATATTATTTTGATTTCCAATGGTTTTCATGATAAAATATAATGGAATTTTAAACAAGGAGTTTTATAATGCACACAAATGAATTGATTTTCTCTTTAATAGATAACCTCCCTACTGTTATACTTTTCTATTTCATTATAGTAATAACAGTGCGTGTGTGTTTTAACGTGATACTACGTCCTGCAGAACTTTTATACTTATTTGTAATTCATAGTATAGTATATATTGGCTGTATTTTATTATTTAACATATTTTATAGTTCATTAGTAATAATCCCTATTTTACTTATTTTAAAGATAAAAAAAAATTATATTAATATAATTAAACTTTCGATAATTCCACTTTATGTGATTGTATTATTTAAAATTGCTGAATTTATCTCAATAATTTTATACGTCTTTTTTACCCTTGAACTTGCAACTGTTAATATATTAAGCGAAGCTTTTTTCATAGTATTATTCGTATTAAGCGTGAATAAAATTAATATATTTTTAGAAAATAAATTATCATACCTTAATAACTCTAAGTATCATAAATTACTTATATTGTCGATTTATATAATGATAATCACATATAACATTATAATTTCTCATTCTTTTGAGAATAAACATCTTTATGTTTTAGCTGCAGCAATTATAATAGTATTTGGAGTATATTGTTTATATCTACTTATAGTTTTAGTGAAAAATATTTTACTAGAAAAAAAGAATGCCTTAGAACTCGAAAAACTCGAACAACAAAAGAAGTACATTTTAGCCTTAGAGAAAAATAATAATGAAATCAGGAAATTCAAACATGATTTCAATAATATCATTTTAGGATTAGACGGCTATATCAATAACGATGACTTTGATAAGGAAAAACTGAAAAAATACTTCAATAGCACTATTATGACCTTCAACAATAATATAGAACTCAATGATATCGTTATAGCCAAACTGAATTCGATAAAAGTAAGTTCACTTAAAAGTCTAATTACAAACAAAGTATTAGTGGCACAAAATAATAACATCGATGTTGATATTAATATTCAAGGTGAGATAAATGACTTCTATACAGATGAAATGCAACTAAGTAGAATTTTAGGGATTCTGTTAGACAACGCAATAGAAGCATCCCTTGAAGTTCCTGACGATAAAAAAATTGAGATAAATATTATTCAAATCGAAAAAACTACCGATATTCAAATATCTAATACCTTTAATAACACTGGAACACCTATAGCAGATTTTAACAAAGAAGGATTCTCTACAAAAGGTACTAATAGAGGATTAGGTCTAAGTTCTGCTCATGAAATTGCAAATAAACTAAATATGCTGTTAAATACTGAAATAGATGGAAATACTTTTATACAAAACTTATCCATAGAAGGAAATTATTAACACTATATTAGCTAAAAATAAAGATAGATGAGCCCTAGAAATTATAGCTATAATTTCTAGGGCTTATCTATTAAAACACTCTCTACTTTAGAATCTTTGTTAGTTTCTATTGTTTCTTCGATAATGTTCCAAATTCATTTACATATCCATAACTATCTACAATCCATTTTCAGAACCTTAAATTTCGATAAGTTCACTATTTTCTAACTTTTTCATCCGTAGCATCTACTTTTTTTATTCTATATATAGTTAGCCCAATATACAATAAGAAACAAACTACCTTTACTAAATACCATAATCTATCAAATTCTATAGGATACAATCCAGTAATAAGAAATACTATAAGAAATATTTCTGATTTTTTTAATTTATTCATATTGCACCTCTAAACCATTATCGTTCCTTACTTGTTTTACATTAGAACAATCTGGCATAATACCCCAATACTGTATTCCATAACCTAAGCAACTCCATCTTCCTGAAATGCTTCTAAATTGCTCACTATTAGATGTTACATAAAAAACTTCCACGGTCTATTCCTCTCTTTATTTTCTGTAATCGGTACCATTTACATTTATTATTCTACCATGTTTTTTCATGTTTTTATAATTTATTACTTGAAAGGCTAATTTTCTTACCTAAACAACATAAAACCTTTCACTATTGCATATGAAACGTTTTCTATGATATAATTAACAACATATTGTATTATAAATATACTATCAAATACAAGTACATCACATTTACTCAAAAACTATCTAAATAAGGAGGACTGTATGAAAATCTTAATATGTGAAGATAACAAAATAATGCTCGATATTATACATAAAACTGTCGCAAACTACACTATGATTCATGATTGGGATAGGGTTACTATATTCCCAACTAATAACGCTACAGAAACGTTAGAGATAATTAATAGCGAAAAAATAGATTTCTTTTTCCTTGATATAGATCTTGGAAATAATGAAATCAATGGTATTGAGCTAGGTAGAAAAATTCGTGACATAGATCCTTTTGCTAAACTCATCTACATCACATCTCATGATAACATGCAAAACATTATCCTACAAAAAATGATTTCACCTTTTGCATATATCTTAAAAAACAAGGACAGTTTAGAACAAGAAATACGCTCCGTTTTAGAAGCTGTTTATAGTCAATATAAAAAAGAAATAATCACAAATCCAAACACTAACAAAATACCTATAAAAATAGGAACAAGACAATTATTTTTCCATATAGATAATATACTCTACTTCGAAACTTTCGGAAACCACAAAATATCAATAGCATTAAAAGATGAAAAAAACTACTCATTCTATGGAAAACTATCAGAAATAGCACAACTTAATAAAAAACTTATATACTGTCATAAATCATACATCATGAACATAGACAACATATTAGAAATAGAAAAAGATAAAATAGTGTTTACAAATAACGTTGAATTACTTTTGTCAGAAAATGCAATACGAAAAATCAAAAAAACTATTAAAGAAAACTCCAATAATTAAAATAAAACATGGTGACTTCATAATGATACAAATTATACCAACGCCATGTTTTTTAGTTTTATTTAGTTAACATTTTATATTCAATAATATTCTTTGTAGCAATTATAGCCAACACACCTAAACTTAGTATAAATAATTTAAAATTGGCTTCTGCAAAATTTTGATTAATATATGCAAAAAGTAATATTACTACTAATGTACTTGTATTCCCTATAACTTTCGATTTTACACGATGTACAGCAGGAAGTTTTCTAACCAAAGCAAACACCTGAACAAATACTGTCATCATAAATATTGCTAGTAACGTAAGAATAATACCTGGATTAACCTCTGTAAAACCAAATGTCAGGAAGTATATAAGTATAAAGAATACCACAAATCTTAAAGCTAATTCTATAATAGTTTTAACCATAATTTCTCCTCCAACTCCAAATCTACTATATAGCTATCTATCTCTAAGGTAATTAATTTACCTAATTCTATAATTAGATCGACAAACTATAAAGTAAATATTAATATTTGATAATCTTTTTCGAAATTTCTATAAAACTTGTACTCAACGTTGTCTACATTCTTATTGTATCAAAGATTTCTTAGTTTAGTTCACTTATTACCTAAACTGATATTTTCTATACCTAAAACTGATTTTTTATTGATTATCTATCTAAATAATGATAAAATTTTACTTATAATTACAAAGGAGAAAAAATATGGAAAATCATTATGTACTTTTAGGTGAACGTATTATTGAAATACTATTATTATCAATCCCTATATTATATATATTAGAAAACCAATTTTCTCTAAAATTCAACAACAAATCATATATACTGTTCATTACAATATTTTCTTCAATCTATCTGGCATCTTTCTCTATCCTGGGATACTTTATTATAATGTTTGCCGTGATACCAATTACGTTTGCATTTATATATAACAAGATGCGTGTACGTATTTTCAATATTTTAATAATCACTTTATATATCACAGTTTTAATAAAAATCTCTGAGATAGTAACAAGTCTTTTATACATATTTATACATATTAAACCAGAACTTATCAACTTCGTAGATCTACTTGTATACTGTATTTTAACTGTGATTATCACTAAAAAAGTAAAAATAAATTTAGATATGATATTTATAAAAGAATATAGAAAAATTCATATATTTCTACTATCAATAATAATATTTATACTTATATTCTATAATTACTTGAGTATATATTCTCTATTAGGAAAAGAAGATATTCCGTTATATTATATGTCTATTATAACCATTTCAGTATTTTTTATATTATTTTCTTCAATCACATATAATCTAGTAAAAAATACTAAAATTAAGTCGGAAGTCAAAAGCGAAAATCAGAAACTTGAACAACAGAAAAAGTACATTTTAGACTTAGAGAAAAACAATAATGAAATCAGGAAATTTAAACACGATTTCAATAATATCATTTTAGGATTAGATGGTTATATCAACAACGATGACTTCGATAAAGAAAAACTAAAAAAATACTTTAACAGTACTATTATGAACTACAATAATAATATAGAACTCAATGATATCGTTATAGCCAAACTGAACTCGATAAAAGTAAGTTCACTTAAAAGTCTAATTACAAACAAAGTATTAGTGGCACAAAATAATAACATCGATGTTGATATTAATATTCAAGGTGAGATAAATGACTTCTATACAGATGAAATGCAACTAAGTAGAATTTTAGGGATTCTGTTAGACAACGCAATAGAAGCATCCCTTGAAGTTCCTGACGATAAAAAAATTGAGATAAATATTATTCAAATCGAAAAAACTACCGATATTCAAATATCTAATACCTTTAATAACACTGGAACACCTATAGCAGATTTTAACAAAGAAGGATTCTCTACAAAAGGTACTAATAGAGGATTAGGTCTAAGTTCTGCTCATGAAATTGCAAATAAACTAAATATGCTGTTAAATACTGAAATAGATGGAAATACTTTTATACAAAACTTATCCATAGAAGGAAATTATTACACAGAAAACCGTCATATTACTTCAAAATAAAAAAACTCGAAAATTCCAATCTTAATTAAGTTGGTTTTCTCGAGTTTTTATTAAATTGTTTCTATATAATTTTATATTACGAGATATTATTTTATTATTAACCATTAAGCCAAAAATATACATTTAAAAATATAATTATAGATATAAACAAGAATGTCAACGTACTTAGGACTATAGCGTGTATTCTTCTTTTGAAATATAGATATCCTATAAATTCTCTAATGAAAGCATTAAGACTGAAATAGAACTTAGTCGGCGCTCCATATCCAATACATCTAAAACCTAAAGTTCTTGCTTGAACTAATGCACGATAGACATGATAATAATTCGTCACCACAGCAAAACTTTTATCAGCCGGAATAAATTTCTTTGAAAAAATAATATTTTCTTCAGTAGAAGTTGATTTGTCTTCTAAGATTATATCTTTTCCATCAATCCCCTGCTCAAGAGCATAGTTTTTCATCGCAAATGCTTCAGATACTACTTCATCAGGACCTTGACCTCCCGACATAATTAACTTACTTCCAGGATTAGCTTTATAAACTTTTATCCCTTTTCTAATTCTACTAGCAAGAAGTGGTGTTACTCTCTCACCTATCAATCCTGCACCCAAGACTACTACATAATCAATCTTTCTCGGTAAAATATTAATGAAATTTAGAACACTAGATACTAAGTAAGACATTGCTATACACAAGAAATACAATACTACTAATCCAACATAAACATAAAGTATACTCAATGTTAGATTACCATGAGTATAATCAGCAACGCGTGGCCAATATGTAAAATAACCTACCAGAAAGAAAAATGTAGCTAGACTTAGTAAGTTACCTACTCTTAATCCTTCTCTTCTAATAAGCATAAATGAATTGTATAAAAACATAATTACTACCACCATTGGAAGCAAGGTGAATATTACCACAGCTATAACAAGTAATACTACACCCAAATTATAGAAAAACTTATTATCTTGTGCATGATTAGCGATAAAGGTCATTACATAAAAAATAAAACTCAAACCTGTCGCTATAAAAAATATTCCTAAAAACAAGTTCCTTCTATCGAAATACAAAACAGATAAGAATAATAAAAGAAATATCACAAAAACTATAAACGAACCTACTATCATAAAAAACTCCTACTTAATATATGTATAATATAAATTATATTGCAAACCAAGATGTGTGTCAATTGCGCCTAAATACCAATGTCAATCACCTGTAATACTCCTTTTACAATTATCAACATAATAAACAGAAAAACGAGGAATATTAGATTCGATTTGACTATCGAAAGTTTCACTTTTTCTCAACTTTACGATTATAACGTAATCTACTATTCCTCATATTATTCATTATTCAGTTCTCAACGCTTCTACTGGATCTTTTTTCGCAGCTATTCTCGATGGAATAATGCTTGCGATAAGTGTTAGCACTAAGCTAAGAGCTATTAGTCCAATTGATGCTTGAGCATTTAATGATGCTGTGAATGATTCTACCTTTAGCGCTTTGGCTATCATACTACTTATCGGAACAGATAGGAGCATAGTCACCACTATACCTACAGCACCGGAAATAAATCCAATTAACCCTGCTTCTGCGATAAAAATTCTTGTAATATCTTTTTTACGAGCACCGATTGCACGTAGAATACCAATTTCCTTCGTTCTTTCCACTACAGATACATACGTTAGTATACCTATCATAATAGATGATACAATTAACGATATTCCCGCAAACGCCGATAATATTAATGAAATTGTATTAATCATCTGTGACATAATCGTCGTCATTTGCTTAGCTAAATCCGCATACGTAATGCTGTATTTATGATAATCTGAGCTATCTGAACCATATTTCTCTGCTATTTTCTTGTTAAAATCATTTATAACCCCAGCTATTTTATCGCGATCATTGAAAGATTTCGGATAAATATTAATTGCACTCGGTGCAGTTTTAGCCCCTAATGTGGCAAGAAACTGTTCAGCTGTATCACTATCCATCTTCTGATTAGTTATAACATTTCTAGTTTTGTCTTTTTGTTGAGCCACTACAATATCTGACTTCGCTTCTTTTTCAATCATTGATTTTTGTAAAGCTCTTGTGTACCCAATCGTCATCTGAGGTCTAGTAAAACTATCTTTAGCTTTTAATATAGCCACTACCTTAACCTTAGTTCCTCCATCATACATCTTAGCATCAACATCACGTGGAACAAATCTATCTGCTATTTTTCTGTAATAATTGTTATTTTCTACAACACTGAACTCTTTTCCGATTACATCTTCATACTTAACTTTCGCATTTTCATCAAACCCTAAAGCTTTTATCGTGGCTTTGTCGATTTCGTTATTCTTCGCAGTAAATAGTACTACTTCATTATCACTAGGATATTCAAAATTTTCTTTAGATGTTTTTACCACTTCATATTGATTCATAATTAGATTTTTATCTTCTGGTAACACTCCAAAAATACTCTCATTGAATGAAGTTTGTTCTTGTTTTACAGTTACTACATCACCTTTTGTATTTTTAGTTAATACTTGCAATTTATAACCATCTACAAAATCAATCGCAGAGTAATAATCCTTAGCGTTATTTTGAATATAGTTTAAGAATGTTTCTCCAGTCCCCAATGAATCAACTGAGTATAAATTTCTATGAACATCACGACGTGACTTTGGAACCAGTTCTGAACCATTAGAGTCCTTTTCCGAGTTGTCATCATCAACACTTAACCCAAAATTCACCTGATTCGCACTTATCATAATCGGCATAGACGATAAATTCTCATTTTGCATCGTTTGGATATACTTATCCATCCCCGATGAAATAGCCAATACTAAACCTATACTAATAATACCTATACTACTCGCAACAACTGTCATAAGTGTTCGAAATTTTTTTGTAAGGAGATTTTTAAAACTAGATTTAATAGCACTACTAAATGCCATCGCAGTTTTTTTCAAAGAAAATCCATTGTCTACAACCTCGCTAGTCACATATGGATTTGTATCTTCTTGAATCTCTCCATCTTTAACGCGTATTATTCTATCGCTATATTCTTTCGCTAGTTCTGGATTGTGCGTCACCATTATAACTAACTTCGTTTTACTTATTTCTTTAATAAGTCCCATAATCTGAACACTAGTCTTACTGTCTAACGCTCCTGTAGGCTCATCAGCAAGAATAATCTTTGGATCAGTTACTAATGCACGGGCAATCGCCACTCTTTGCATCTGGCCTCCAGAAAGTTGATTTGGCTTTTTATACAGATGCTCAGCTAACCCAACATCTTCTAGTACCTTTTTCGCCTTCTCATCATTTTCTGCATTCGACTGACCCGAGATAGACAAAGCTAATTTTACATTTTCTATAACACTTAAATGAGATATTAAATTATAACTTTGAAAAACAAAGCCGATAGTTCCATTTCTATAACTATCCCAATCTCTATCTTTAAACTCTTTAGTAGATCGCCCCATAAGAGCCATATCCCCAGATGTGTACTTATCCAAACCACCTATAATGTTTAATAGCGTCGTTTTTCCACTTCCACTAGCACCCAAAATCGAAACAAACTCATTTTCTCTAAAATGAATATTCACTGATTTTAGTACTTCTACTTCACTTCCACCAGTATTATACTTCTTAACTATATTTTTAAGTTCTAACACTCTATGTCCTCCCAATTTAATTATTAGACAAACTTAAACTTTTCTTCACATAAAACTTCTCGTGTATGTAATTATAGCATACAATATATCCCCATTAAAAGAATACTCTCTTCTAGAAATACATGTATGCTATATATTATAAGTACTACCCTTTGTATTTTTTAACTAAGTAAAAAGGTAGAACTGCAGAGTCAATCGCAAAAATAACTATTAAAACTAACGCTACTGTAGAACTAAAGAATCCACTAATGAATATAGCAACTCCACTAAAAGTCATATGCAGCGCATAAGCTCTAATCACTTTTTGTTCATTGACACCTTTTTCTAAACCAAAAAGATTAAAATTGTATTTTCCCCAAAATTCTTTTTTAGGCAGATAGTTCCCAAGTATAATAAATAGTATTCCGATAACAAACACTGTTAATTGTGGTGCATTAAAATTATTATCTAAAGCATAAGCTATTAGACCACCTTGAATTAAAACACCTATTACAGGTATAATTGCTTTTATAACAAACGCACCTTTTTTCGGCGTTTTATCAAAATCAACTACTAGCGAAATTATGACCTGAACTATCGCTAAGAATATAGGAATACCAATAATTGCATGAGTTTTGCTCACAAAATTATCTGGTGCTCCTTTAGCATTAAAATGTACAGCTATTTGTTCAGGTAATATACCATAATAATAAACTCCAATCAATATCGGTAATAAACAAATACCGACACTTAAAAATAAACTCTTTTTATCTACTCTCATCGTTTTTTCCTCCTAAACCATAGATCCAGACCAGTACTTCTTCGAATACACTGGCGTTTAACTCATAATATATAAAATTTTTATGCCTAGTTTCTAATATCAATCCAGCTTTTTTTAACTGCGTTAAATGATACGAGACAGTCGCTCCTGTTAAATGAAATTCCGAAGCTAGTTCTCCTGCACTTTTCTTCTCTTCCTTCAATATTTCTAGTATATTTCTTCTTACTGGATCAGATATAGCTTTTAAAGTTTCACTCATCCCATGTATATCACCTCTTTTTATTATGAACTGCAATTCTATTTAGATATCTTTCTAAATAGATTGTAACTCTACTTTATATTAAAGTCAAGAACTATTTAGAAAAATTTCTAAATAGTTCTTGGAATTTGTTTAACACACCCTATTAACTGTACTATAAATTAAAATATTTTTATAATCGTATTTTTAATAAATAAAATAATATTTATCTCCTTGACTCTTATGTTAATATCTATTTTTAAGCTAATCATATTCATCAAATATGTCTTCTTCTGATATTCCCAGGTAAATTTCGCTACGCCAGTATTGTAAGCGCATTATTTTTCTTAAATATATTTTCTGTATCATAATTTCCCACGTATTGACACAATTATTTTTTCTGATAAAATAAATATTGTAAGCGTTATCTATTTTATGTTATACATTCAATTACATTTATGTTTTAGCTGAATACTAGATATTATCACCAATATATTTAATATAATATCCTAATCTAATATTCAGCTAAAATATAAAAAAATTAAAAGGAGATTTTATTATGAAATTAGCACTATTTAACTTGAGAGAAGATGAAAGACCATTTGTTGATGCTTGGTTAAAAGAACATCCAGAAGTAGAGGTTGATCTTCACGAAGGAGAACTTCAGGCGGAAACAAAACACTTATTAGAGGGGAAACAAGGGGCAGTAATGTTCCAAAATAGACCTTTTGCTAAAGAAGTTTATGATTATGCAAAAGAGCAAGGTGTTAAAGTTATAGCAAACAGAATGGCAGGATTCGATATTTATGATATAAAATATATGCGTGAATTAGGAATTAGCATGACTAACGTTCCTCGTTACTCTCCTAACGCAATCGCAGAACATGTTGTAACTACTGTTTTATATATAAGTAGAAATATTAAAAAAATACTTAACAATGTTGAAAAACATGATTTTACATGGAATAAAAATATAATTTCTCGAGAACTTAAAACTCTTACTGTAGGTGTCCTAGGAACAGGGAACATTGGACGCCAAGCTGCAACTCTATTTAAGGGATTAGGTTGCAAAGTAATCGGTTACGACTTATATCCTTCTGATGCAGCTCGTGAAGTATTAGAGTACGTTGACAGCATCGATGAATTACTGGCTCAATCTGATGTTGTGACTATTCACGTACCTGCTACAAAAGAGTATACTCATATGGTAAATGATGATTTCTTCAGTAAAATGAAAGATGGATCTATCTTCGCTAACGCTGCTCGTGGGGTTCTTGTTGATACTAAGGCTGTTATTCGCGCTCTAGATAGCGGAAAATTATTAGGAGCTAGCCTTGATGTATATGAAAACGAAGGAAATTATGTTCCTAAAGACTTCTCGAACAAAGAATTCGATGATTCATTAATGCAACAATTAATAGATAGAGATGATATCATCTATACTCCACACACTGCATTCTACACAGAAACAGCAGTTAAAAATCTTGTAGAAGGTGCATTAAATGCTGCTGTCGAAGTGATTACTACTGGAGATTCTCCTAATATTGTCAACAGATAGTTAGTTATATTATATTCATTGATTCTGAAACTTTTTATAAAGAGGAATATACTTGATAATATTTATCGGTTATTCCTTTTTATATTTTTTTAACTTTCCAAATAATATTATCTGTAAGTTTGCATAACCTAAATATTTTTATCTATTAACTATATTATAATATTCTATATTGTATATACATGTATAAATGTAAAAATATATTTACTATTCGTATATTTGTAAAACCTTATTTTATTTGACAACCACCCTCATTTTGTTACAATAAAGATGTAAACAGTTAGTAGGATAATTTTATCGTTAAAATATCTTAGTATAATTAATATTATTTATATTTTTTTCGATTATACTATTTGTTGCATTTTGATATTAATTATTACTAAAATATCGTTTCAGAAGTTCTTCAAAAAATCCATATCATCTTAAACATAAATTTTGAAAAATTTCTTAATAGCATATGATAAGCATTATATGAGTTAATAGATAGAAGAGGATATATCTGTATACCTCATACAATCGTCTAGATTGTTCTTAAAACTGTGGAAGTATATTATTCTTCCATTTTTACGGCTATACTTGTTATAGTCATAATTTCCTTTCGGTTGTTAAATTTATTTAACAATAAACTTTTAATTTAATGTCGGAAGCAATTCCGATTACTACAAAATAACAATTTACCCTAAATTCTTATTTTGTGTTCATATAACGAAAAGCGGTCCATTACGGGCCACTTTTTGTTTTTAACGTATTTTTTATTCAATATCGTATTCTAATTATCTAAGTTTATTGTATAACGAAAAAGAAGAAGTAAGATTTAATCCTACTTCTTCTTTTATTTAATATTAGTCGATTACTGAAACTTTTAAGAAGTTTGTTGATCCAACGTTACTTCTTGAAGTGTTTACTGGGATACCTCCAGTGATTACGATAGCATCACCTTTTTTAGCGTATCCTGAAGTTTCTGCGATATTTTTAGCTGTATCTAACATTTCATCAGTTGATTTAACTTGTTCAGAAATTTGAGCATCTACACCCCATACTAAGCTTAATCCACGTGCAACTTTTTCACTTGGAGTTACAGCTAAGATAGCTGCGTTTGGACGGTATTTAG
>ERZ773212.426-NODE-426-length-20921-cov-8.148855_pt1 | contig 20921 bp, 19 predicted proteins | sample MGYA00581005_ERZ773212 | MGnify/ENA primary metagenome ERZ773212 (study PRJEB29015, sample SAMEA2738154) | human oral metagenome | biome: human oral; feature: human-associated habitat; material: saliva | place: China | collected 2196 ... | reverse complement strand
CAATTTTGGCGGCAAACTGGCTTTTGAGCATATTGCAGGCAAATTGGTTTTTACCATACACCACCCATACGCCGTTTTCTTCGCCCACGGTCAAAGGCGCAATCCATTGCGCAAACTGCCCTGCAGGCAACATTTCGTGAAGGCGGCGAAGGCACAGCGGCCAAAATTCAGCTAACGTCATGAGATTAAGCTCGGAAAATGGAAGATTTGGGAAATACAAGAAGGCAGAGCAGACAGGCAATCCAATAAAAATCAAATTTTTACGATACTCCCGCTACTTTCAGACGGCCTTACGCACAGAGAAAAGCAAGGTTGGGCGATTATACCCATTCCGCTCTTTTTTATCCACAACCGCCGCAAAATTTTATCCACAAATTCTATCAATGCATAAAACCCGTTGTCACACTTTAGCCAACGAAAAGTTTTTATATTGATTGACAAAAGCGGCAAATTGGAGTGTAATTCACGGTTTAATTATCTACCAATTTTTAGGAAACATCATGAAACGCACTTATCAACCTTCCGTTACCAAACGCAAACGCACCCACGGCTTCTTGGTTCGCTCCAAAACCCGCGGTGGTCGCGCAGTATTGGCTGCCCGTCGCGCCAAAGGCCGCAAACGCCTGGCTGTATAATTTTGAATTACGGCTTCTCGAAGCAGTATCGCTTATTAAAAACGGATGATTTTTCATCCGTTTTTGCGTTGAAAAACCGACGCAGCCGCGATTTGCTGCAAGTCTCCCAGTCCGCGGACAACGCGCTCGGCCATCCGCGCCTTGGTTTGGTCGTCAGCAAAAAGACCGCCAAACGCGCCCATGACCGCAATTATATGAAGCGCGTCATCCGTGACTGGTTCAGGCTGAATCAACACCAGCTGCCGCCGCATGATTTTGTTGTCCGCGTGCGTCAGGCGTTTAATCGGGAAACAGCCCCGGAAGCCCGAAACCAACTTGCCCAGCTGATGAAAAAACGCCGATGAACACCCTGCTTTCCAAGCTCCTTCTTGCACTCATCCGCTTTTACCAATACTGCATCAGCCCCCTCATTCCGCCGCGCTGCCGCTATACCCCGACCTGTTCACAATACGCAGTCGAAGCCGTCAAAAAATACGGCGCATTCAAAGGCGGATGGCTGGCAATCAAACGCATCGCACGATGCCATCCTTTCGGCGGACACGGACATGACCCTGTTCCATAATGCTGCTGTCAACCATTTAAAGAACACGATTTCCTTTAATTTCCCGTCGGTTTCTATATAATGCCGTCTGAAGCAGTTTTCATCTCGATTACCTATCCGTCAATTCCAGGAATCTCTTATGGATTTTAAAAGACTAATGGCGTTTTTTGCCATTTCAGTGGCAATCTTTGCCGGCTGGGAACATTTTTTCCCCAGCCCCAAACCTAATCCGGCGCAACAAGCCGCGCAACAGCAAACGGCTGCCGCTCCGGCAAAAGCCGCTACCGAAGCCGCGCTTGCCCCGGCCTCTCCCATTACCGTTACCACAGACACGGTTAAAGCCGTCATCGATGAAAAAAGCGGCGACCTGCGTCAGCTGACCCTCTTGCAATACAAAGCAACCGGCGACGAACACAAACCTTTCGTCCTGTTTAACGACGGCAAAGAATACACCTACGTTGCCCAATCCGAGCTTTTGGACGCACAAGGCAACAACGTTCTGAAAGGCATCAGCTTTACCGCTCCGCAAAAACAATACAGTTTGGAAGGTGACAAAGTTGAAGTCCGCCTGAGCGCACCTGAAACCAACGGCCTGAAAATCGACAAAGTTTATACTTTTACCAAAGGCAGCTACTTGGTTAACGTCCGCTTTGACATTACCAACAGCAACGGCCAACCCGTCAACCTGAGCGCAGACTACCGTATCGTCCGCGACCACAGCGAACCTGAAGGCCAAGGCTACTTCACCCGCTCTTATGTCGGCCCGGTGGTTTACACTCCTGAAGGCGGCTTCCAAAAAGTCAGCTTCTCTGATTTGGACGACGATGCCAAATCCGGCAAATCCGAAGCCGAATACATCCGCAAAACTCCGACCGGCTGGCTCGGCATGATTGAACACCACTTCATGTCCACTTGGATTTTGCAGCCTAAAGACGGCCAAAGCGTATGCTCTGCAGGCGAATGCAACATCGACATCAAACGTCGCGGCGACAACCTGTACAGCGCAAGCGTCAGCGTGCCTTTAGCCGCCATCCAAGCCGGCGCAAAAGCTGAAACCGCCATCAACCTGTATGCCGGCCCGCAAACCACTTCCGTTATCGCCAACATCGCCGACAAACTGCAACTGGCCAAAGACTATGGCAAAGTACACTGGTTCGCCTCCCCGCTCTTCTGGCTCTTGAACCAACTGCACAACATCATCGGCAACTGGGGCTGGGCAATCATTGTTTTGACCATCATCGTCAAAGCCGTACTGTATCCATTGACCAACGCCTCTTACCGCTCTATGGCAAAAATGCGTGCCGCCGCACCTAAATTGCAAGCCATCAAAGAGAAATACGGCGATGACCGCATGGCGCAACAACAAGCCATGATGCAGCTTTATAAAGACGAGAAAATCAATCCTCTGGGCGGCTGTCTGCCTATGCTGTTGCAAATCCCTGTCTTCATCGGTCTGTACTGGGCATTGTTCGCCTCCGTAGAATTGCGCCAAGCGCCATGGTTGGGTTGGATTACCGACTTGAGCCGTCCGGATCCTTTCTACATCCTGCCTTTGATTATGGCGGCAACCATGTTTGCACAAACTTATCTGAATCCGCCGTCAACCGACCCTATGCAGGCGAAAATGATGAAAATCATGCCTTTGGTTTTCTCCATCATGTTCTTCTTCTTCCCTGCCGGTTTGGTTCTGTACTGGGTAGTCAACAACCTCTTGACCATCGCCCAACAATGGCACATCAACCGCAGCATCGAAAAACAACGCGCCCAAGGCGAAGTTGTTTCTTGATAAAGGTTTAGGCAACACAAAGGCCGTCTGTTGTTCAGACGGCCTTTTTTATTTCCTCAAATACAGTTTGAGATTGAACCCAATACAGTTTTAAGCGGCATGCAACACAAAAATCGTCGGGCGTTTTTTCAAATTCGGCATTTCTTTTCTTTTTCGCCACTGCACAATCGTCTGACTGATAATTTCCTGTGTCGGCAAGGTCAAGTCCGTAGCCACACACAAACGCGTTTCAGGATACAGGTTCTCCACCGCATCAGCCAACAACGCATCGTTGCGATACGGCGTTTCGATAAACAGCTGCGTTTCATTCTGCTGGCGTGAACGTTGCTCCAAAGCCTTCAAACTCTGAATTCGCTCATTTTTTTCAGACGGCAGATAACCCTTAAATGCAAAGTTTTGCCCATTCGCACCCGAAGCCATCAGCGCCAGCAACAAGCTGGACGGCCCAACCAAAGGCCGTACTTCAAACCCGTGTTTATGCGCCAATGCCACCAAATTCGCACCCGGATCGGCCACAGCCGGACAACCCGCCTCGCTGACAATGCCCATACTGCGCCCTTCTTGCAAAGGCTTCAGCAGTTCCGGCAAAGTCTTCAAATCCGTGTGTTCATTCAGCGTTTGCAAATTCAGTTCGCGGATAGGCGTAGTCACGCCCAAATGTTTCAAATGCGCGCGCGCTGTTTTTTCCGCTTCCACAACAAAATCCGTCAGCCCGACAATCGCCTGTTGTTCATGCGGCAACAAGCATGGTGTATCAGGCGCACCCAAAGGGGTAGGAATCAAATACAAAATCGGTTTCATTCTTGCAACTCCAAAAAATCTCAGGCCGTCTGAACACTTTCAGACGGCCTCAAACTATAAAACTTCCACACCTTCGTTTTTCAAAAAATCAATCAGACGAAAAATCGGAAGGCCGATCAAAGCATTCGGATCCGTACTTTCAATCCGCTCCAACAAAGCGGCGCCTAAACCCTCGCTCTTCGCCGCACCGGCACAATAAACCGCATCCGGCTCGCGTTCCAAATATCGGCTGATTTGCTCCTGCGTCAACTGGCGCATGGTAACCACCGTATGATCGACATGATGCTGAACCTTGCCCGTAGCAGTATTCAAAAGCACGATTGCACTGTAAAATTCAATCCGTTTTCCGCTTAAGTCCGCCAGCATCTGTTGTGCATTTGCGACGTTCATCGGCTTGCCCAACTGCCGTCCTTCGCACCATGCGACTTGGTCTGCGCCGATAATCAGCGCGGCAGGGAAAGCTGCCGCCAATGAACGGGCTTTGCCTTCAGCCAAACGCAGCGCCGTTTCGCCCGCATGCTCACCCGCAATAGGCGTTTCGTCAAAATCAGGCGATGCCGTCTGAAAATCGACACCCAAACGGCGAAGCTGTCCGCAGCGGAAAACCGAACTCGACCCTAAAACCAAAGGCAGTTTTACTTCCATATTTTTACTTAAAAACATTGACGTTAGACCGCCGAAATTATATCATACTCCGTTTATGTCATACCCTAATTTGATTGACCCAGAAGTTTTCGCCGCCGAAGGGCAGAATCTGCAAGGCAGCTTCCTGCTCGAAGAATTGGATGAACGAGTCAGTTCGCACGATTATCCGGCCGACAAACAGACACGCGTGTCGTTTACGCTGCAAGGCGGTCGCGACCGGCTGCAACGTCTGTTTCTCGATTTAAACGTCAAAGCCGACATGCCCCTGATTTGCCAGCGTTGCATTACGCCCATGCCGTTTCTGCTCGATGAAACCAGCCGTATCGTCCTGTTTGCCGATGAAGAGAGTTTGGACGAAGCCATGCTTGCCGATGAAGAATTGGAAGGCATGCTGCTCGAAAAAGAGCTTGACGTGCGGACTCTGGTTGAAGACCAAATCCTGATGTCGCTCCCTTTCTCCCCTCGACACGAAGACTGCGGCAACAATGGAACACTGGAAGAAGTCAATCGGGACAAACCAAACCCCTTTGCTGTTTTAGCAGGTTTGAAAAGCAGTTAATTAGGACACAGTTTATTTATCTAGGAGCTTGAAATGGCCGTTCAACAAAACAAAAAATCCCCTTCTAAACGCGGTATGCACCGTTCACACGACGCTCTGACTGCGCCTTCTCTGTCTGTTGACAGCGCAACCGGCGAAGTGCATCGTCCACACCACATTTCTCCAAACGGTATGTACCGTGGCCGTAAAGTGGTAAAAGCTAAAGGCGAATAATCCGTTCGTCTGACTGAAAAAGCCAGAATATTGCCATGCAATGACTGGCTTTTTTGCATTGCACCCTGTATTTTCCTCTTCGGAAGCACACCATGAAACGTAAAATCTGGTACACCTACGACGACATCCACCGCGTAATCAAAGGATTGGCGGAAAAAATCCAAAACTCCGGCACCAAATACGATGCCATGATTGCCATTGGCGGCGGCGGTTTTATCCCTGCCCGCATGTTGCGCTGCTTCTTGGAAATTCCGATTTACGCCGTCACCACAGCCTACTACGACAGTGATAACGAAGGTCAAGTTACCGAGGAAGTGAAAAAAGTCCAATGGCTTGATCCCGTTCCAGATACCCTGAAAGGCAAAAACGTACTGGTCGTTGACGAAGTGGACGACAGCCGCGTTACCATGGAATTCTGCCTGAACGAATTGTTGAAAGAAGATTTCGGCACTGTCGGCGTGGCAGTATTACATGAAAAAATCAAAGCCAAAGTCGGTAAAATTCCTGAAGGCATCCCTTATTTCAGCGGCATTACCGTTGAAGACTGGTGGATCAACTATCCTTGGGACGCGCTGGACATCGACGAACACAACAAATTGGCCGCGCAAAACCAATAAATCTGGCACGACCGTCGCAACAAGCCTTTTCATCTGATTTTCAATTCAATTTCCTGAAAATCAGATGAGAGTGCTTGTCCGATTGTTTGAGGCCGTCTGAAACACACAAACCGGAGAACAACATGATTACACTGGCCGTAGATGCCATGGGCGGAGATGCAGGCCTTGCGATGACCGTCCCCGGTGCAGTGGATTTCCTGAAACAGCAATCCGACGTACATCTGATTATGGTCGGAGATGAAGCAGCAGTCCGCCAAGCATTAAGCTCGGCAGGCGCGCCTATGGACCGCATTACCGTCTGCCATGCAGCGCAAGTCGTCGAAATGGATGAAGCGCCGCAATCTGCGCTGAAAAATAAAAAAGAATCCTCCATGCGCATCGCCATCAACCAAGTCAAAGAAGGCAACGCGCAAGCCGCCGTATCGGCAGGCAATACCGGCGCACTGATGGCGACCGCCCGATTCGTCCTCAAAACCATTCCCGGCATTGAGCGCCCTGCTATCGCCAAATTCCTGCCTTCCGACAGCGAACACGTTACCCTGGCTTTGGATTTGGGTGCAAATGTCGATTGTACGCCCGAACAACTGGTTCAATTTGCCATCATCGGCAGCGAGCTGGTACACGCGCTGCACCCTGAAAAAGGCAGCCCGCGCGTCGCCCTTTTGAACGTCGGTACAGAAGACATTAAAGGCACGGATGCCGTCAAACAAACCTTTAAACTGTTGAGCAGCAGCAAACTCAACTTTATCGGCAATATCGAAAGCAACAGCGTTTTGTATGGCGAAGCCGATGTTGTTGTCGCAGACGGATTTGTCGGCAACGTTATGCTCAAAACCATCGAAGGCGCGGTTAAATTCATGAGCGGTGCCATCCGCCGTGAATTCCAAAGCACCCTGTTCAACAAACTTGCCGCCATTGCCGCCCTGCCCGCACTCAAAGGTTTGAAAGGCAAACTGGATCCGCGTAAATTTAACGGCGCCATCCTGCTTGGCTTACGCGGTATTGTGATTAAGAGCCACGGCGGAACCGACGCAGTCGGCTTCCGTTATGCTTTGGAAGAAGCCTATCACGAAGCCAAATCTGCCGGCCTCGCTCAAATCGAACAAGGCGTAGCCACCCAGTTGGCCGTTTTGGAAGCCGCCAAAGCAGCAGCCGAACTGGAAGAAACCGCTGCTCCAGCAACGGAAGCTTAAGGCTGACATACACAGGCCGTCTGAAACTTCAAAATGTTCAGACGGCCTGTTTTTATCTTTGATTACCGGCTTCATTCTTAATATTGGGAATTTTCCCATTTTCGCTTACAATACCCGACTATCTGAATCAACTCTCTAAAAAGGCCGTTCTCATGCAATATGCCAAAATTTCCGGTACAGGCAGCTACCTTCCTGCCAACCGCGTCAGCAATGACGACCTTGCCAAAAAAGTGGACACTTCCGATGAGTGGATTACCACGCGTACAGGTATCAAATTTCGCCATATTGCAGACGATAGCGAAAAAACCAGCGATTTAGCCGCCGAGTCAGCGCGCCGCGCCTTGGCAGATGCCGATTTACAGGCTGACGATATCGATCTGATTATCGTCGCCACAGCCACTCCCGATATGCAGTTCCCTTCTACGGCAACCATCGTGCAGCAAAAATTAGGCATTGCCAACGGTTGTCCTGCCTTTGACGTACAAGCCGTGTGCGCCGGTTTTATGTATGGCCTGACCACTGCCAATGCCTACATCAAAAGCGGCATGGCAAAAAACGCTTTGGTTATCGGCGCGGAAACCTTCAGCCGCATCGTCGATTGGAACGACCGCACCACCTGCGTCCTCTTTGGTGACGGTGCGGGTGCGGTTGTCTTAAGCGCATCTGACGAACCGGGCATCATCCACAGTAAACTCAAAGCCGACGGTAACTACCTCAATCTTTTAAACGTCCCCGGACAAATCGCCAACGGCCAAATTTGCGGTTCGCCCTACATCAGCATGGACGGCCCCGGCGTATTCAAGTTTGCCGTCAAAATGCTGGCAAAAATTGCAGATGACGTCATCGAAGAAGCCGGTTACACCGCCGATCAAATCGATTGGATTGTGCCGCACCAAGCCAACAAGCGCATTATCGACTCTACCGCCAAACACTTGGGCTTGAGCATGGACAAAGTGATCTTGACTGTCCAAGACCACGGCAACACTTCCGCCGCCTCCATTCCGCTGGCACTGGATGTCGGTATTAAAAACGGCCAAATCAAACGCGGACAAAACCTCTTGCTCGAAGGCATCGGTGGCGGTTTTGCCTGGGGTGCGGTTTTGGTGAAATACTAATGGTTAGGCCGTCTGAACACTCCTTTCAGACGGCCTATTCTGCTCAAACCCATGAAATCCCTAACGTTTGCACTCTGCATCAGCAGCCTGTTTTTAAGCATAACAGCTGCGATATTGCCCAAACTGGCAATCGCCTATCTCGCACTGAGTACATACGTTTTCTTGATTTACTACCTAGATAAACAGCGCGCACATAACCACGGCAGACGCATACCCGAAGCAAAATTGCACCTGCTCAACCTGCTTGGCGGCTGACCGGGCGGTTATTGCGGCAGCCTCGCATTCAGACACAAAACCAGCAAACCCGGATTTGTCCGCACCTTCCGGCTGACCGCCGCAACCAATACTGCCGCCACCCTCCTTCTGCTGGCAGACACCCTCAAACATTCAAACCAATAAGGAATTACCATGTCTTTCGCATTCTTCTTCCCCGGACAAGGCTCACAAAGCCTAGGCATGATGAACGGCTTTGCCGAGCAAGCCATCGTTAAAGCCACATTTGACGAAGCTTCCGCCGTATTGGGTCAAGACCTGTGGGCAATGATTAACGGCGAAGATGCCGAATTAATCGGGCAAACCGTCAACACCCAGCCCATCATGCTGGCTGCCGGCATTGCCACCTACCGCGCCTACTTGGAAGCCGGCGGTAAAATCCCTTCCGTCGTTGCAGGCCACAGTCTCGGCGAATACACTGCCCTCGTCGCTGCCGGCGCATTGGATTTCGCAGATGCGGTCAAACTGGTTCGCCTGCGCGCCGAACTCATGCAATCTGCCGTACCGCAAGGCGTAGGCGCAATGGCCGCTATTTTGGGTTTGGAAGACGAACAAGTCAAAGCCATTTGTGCCGAAGCCGCACAAGGCGAAGTCGTTGAAGCCGTCAACTTCAACTCCCCAGGCCAAGTCGTGATTGCCGGCAACACCGCCGCAGTCGAACGCGCCATGGCCGCCGCCAAAGAAGCCGGAGCCAAACGCGCCCTGCCGCTGCCTGTTTCCGTTCCCTCACATTGCAGCCTCATGAAGCCTGCAGCGGAAAAACTTGCCGAAGCATTGAAAGACATCACCATCAAACAACCGCAAATCCGCGTCATTCATAACGCCGACGTTGCCTCTTACGATGATGCCGACAAAATCAAAGATGCCTTGGTACGCCAACTGTACAGCCCGGTGCGCTGGACAGAAACCGTCAACGCGCTTGTTTCCGAAGGCATTACCGAATCCGCCGAATGCGGCCCCGGCAAAGTCCTCGCAGGCCTAGCCAAACGCATCAACAAAGAAGCCGCGTGCAGCGCATTGACCAATGCCGACCAAGTGGCTGCATTTATCGAAGCCCACTAAGCTTGCTGCCTTTCATGTTCCAAACGACCTTTCTTAATGAGAGGTCGTTTTTAATGACTTTCAGTTGTGTTGAAATAGGGGAGTGAATGGTAACAGAAGAACATTTTTTCTATTTCAACTTAGCATTAGTTTTTTAAATATTTAAGGTCGTCTGAAAAAATTTTATAGAAAAAAATCGTTTTTTATCCAAAAACAGTAATTTCGTCACACCAGCATCTTCATTGCGATATAATCACTAAGCCTTACTAATCCGATAGATTAACAAAATTTAATCTACATATCACCGGAATACCGAGCCAATGATAGAAAAACTGACCTTCGGCCTATTCACCCAAGAAGATTCGCGCAGCTTCATGCGCTTGATGGCTTATATTCGCCCTTATAAGACCCGCATTATTTTTGCTTTAATTGCCATCTTCGGCGTTGCCGCTACCGAAAGCTATCTTGCTGCCTTCATTGCCCCACTGGTCAACCAAGGCTTCGCCCCGCCTTCTGCGCCGCCCGAACTCAATACCGCAGGCGGCATCGTCGCTACGCTGCAAAACTGGAAAGACCAATTCACCTACCTGATTTGGGGTACGCCCAATAAAGTCTGGGTTGTACCGGTATTTTTTATCTTTTTGGTCATCATTCGAGGCATCAGCCGCTATGTCAGCACATATCTGCTGACTTGGGTTTCCGTCATGGCAATCAGCCATCTGCGCCGCGATATGTTTGTCAAGATGCTGCAACTCTCTTCCAAATTCCATCAGGAAATCCCATCCGGAACGGTTTTGATGAACATGGTGCAAATGGCGGAACAATCCATCAGCAACGCCAGCAATGTATTTATCGTGCTGACCCGCGACACCATGATTGTCATCGGTTTGGTCTGCGTCCTGCTGTATTTAAACTGGCAACTCAGCTTGGTCGTCGCCCTGATGTTCCCACTGCTGTCTTTGTTGTCCCGCTATTACCGTAATCGTCTGAAAGACATTATTGCGGGAGCGCAACTCAGTATCGGCACCATGAACAATGTCGTCAACGAAGTCCATCAAGGACACCGTGTAGTCAAACTCTTCGGAGGCCAACGTCAGGCTGCCGAACGCTTCACCGCTGTCAATGACACCATCGTCCGCCTCGGTAAAAAAATCACCCAGGCTACTGCCGCACGTTCTCCGTTCAGCGAACTGATTGCGTCGTTTGCTTTGGCTATTGTCATCTTTATCGCCCTTTGGCAAAGCCAACAAGGACATACCACCATCGGCGAATTTATGGCGTTTATCGTTGCCATGCTGCAAATGCTCAGTCCGATTAAAAACTTGGCGAACATCAGTATCCCCATGCAGACCATGTTTATTGCTTCTGATGCCGTTTGCCAATTCCTTGATACCGAGCCTGAGAAAGATAACGGTACAAAAATCCTGACCAATGTCGAAGGTCGTCTGAAATTTGATAACGTCGATGTCCGCTACCACGCAGACGGTAAAAAAGCCTTGGACGGCTTTAATCTCGACATCCGCAAAGGCGAACGTGTAGCCCTGGTCGGTCGCTCAGGCAGCGGTAAATCTACCGTCGTCAACCTGCTTCCGCGTTTTGTCGAACCAAGCTCGGGCGCAGTTTATTTGGATGATGCCAACATCGAAGACATCAAACTCGACAACCTGCGCTCCCAGTTCGCCCTTGTTTCCCAAGATGTCTTTTTATTTGAAGGCACGCTTTTGGAAAACGTCCGTTACAGCCGTCCCGATGCAACTGAAGAAGAAGTATTGGCGGCCCTCAAAGCCGCGAATTTGCAAGACTTAGTTGAAAGTTCTCCACACGGTTTGAATCAACCGATAGGTGCAAACGGCAACCAACTCTCCGGCGGTCAACGTCAACGTGTCGCCATTGCCCGCGCCATTTTGAAAGATGCCCCCATCCTGCTTTTGGACGAAGCTACCAGCGCGCTGGACAACGAATCCGAGCGCCTTGTACAGCAAGCCCTCGAACGCCTGATGGAAAACCGTACCAGCATCATCGTCGCCCACCGTCTGACCACCGTCGAGCAAGCCGACCGCATTATTGTCATGGACGACGGACATATAGTTGAGCAAGGTTCACACGATGAATTGATGGCGCAAAACGGCTACTATGCCATGCTGCGTAATATGCCAAAATTAGGCAAATAATTTCACAAACAGCCGTCAAAGAGCGGCGAAACAATAAAAACAGCGTATCTTTTAACTTAAAAAACAGGAAATATTATGAACGTCCTACAAAATATTATCTTCCCCCATATGACTTTTCATGCGCCGGAAGAGATGTATGTCCGATTGAGCAATGAAAAAGTTTATGCTTCTTTAAACAGTAAAACGTTAATCTTTCAAAACGGTGGGAAGGTCAGCTTTGACACTTACTTCAACAGTCTGTCCGTACAACCTTGGCAAAAGAACTGTAAAATCGATGATTTGAAACTATATCTGCAAGGTGAATGTGAGTTCCTGATACGTATCGGCATACACCGTATTGGATACGCCTCCTACTGGTTGGATGAAAAAGTCATCGCATTAAAAAATGATCAGATGGGGCATATTGAAGTCAGCGATTGGCAAAAACTGGATTCTGGTATGTTGTTCTTTACTGTACAGGCATTGGGTGAAGGTAGGTTGGAAAAAGGTTTCTGGGCGACCGAAACCCGTCCTCAACAGGATGTTAAGCTGGGTATCGTCGTTACTCACTTCAACCGCAAACAATGGGTATTGCCTGCCGTTTCACGTATTCATGATGAGTTACTGACCGACCCCATCTTCAAGGGAAAAGTAGAGCTGATTATCGTCGATAATTCACAAAATATTACGGCAGAAGAACTGACGGGTAAAACGTATGGCATTACCGTCATTCCGAATAAAAACCTTGGTGGTTCTGGCGGCTTTACCCGAGGCTTGTTACATTTGAAAGACCGTCAGGATTTTACACACTGCCTGTTTATGGATGATGATGCGTCCTGCGAAATTGATTCTATCAAACGTACCTACAATATACTAAGTTATGGTAAGACTGAACGTTTAGCTGTTGCAGGAGCTTTATTGCGTGAAATTGAACCTTTCCGTCTATTTGAAAAAGGTGCAACATTTGACGGAAGGTGTCATCCATTGAAATCAGGGATGGACATGCGTCATGTTCATGATTTACTGTTTGCTGAATTAAACGATATTACTCCCGATTATGGAGGTTGGTGGTTTTTTGCATTTAAAATCAATGAGGTTAAGGAATATGCTTTTCCATTCTTTGTTCGAGGTGATGATAGTCGCTTCTGTATGCAAAACCAATTTGCCATCTTAACTATGAACGGGATTGCATGTTGGGCAGAGGACTTCTTATTCAAACATGGTCCGCTTCCAGCATACTTAGATACTCGGTATCACATCCTGTATGCTATTTTACAGAATAACCAACGACTTGCTCTTAACCTATCTAAAAATTTGATTATTGGTCAACTGTTCTCCTACAACTACGCTTCCGCCCAAGCCTGTCGAATTGCCGTAGAACACGTTATGCAGGGACCTGATTTCTTTTTGAAAAATATGGATATGGCAGAAGTTCGCCAACAAATCGGAAGCCTGCTGCCGTCTGAAAAACTGACTGCAATTGATCGTGCATCATTGAATATCAAATATCGTTTTAAAACAAAAAAAGAGGAGCGATGGCACCGCTGGTTGCGGAAAATCACCCTCAACGGCTTCAGGTTGCCTGAGTTTGCGTTAAACCGAATCAACCGAAAAAACCGTACTATCTTCCAGCACAAATCTTTTCAAGGCAATGCGCGGGAGATTTTCGGCTACCGCAAAGTCATTTACGAATACGAGCCGACCCATACCGGATATGTTGCAGAAATGAATAAAGAATTATTCTTTAGAGAATATGGTTTGATGAAGAAGATGCTGAAGGATTTGTCTGATAAATTCGATACCCTGCATCATCAGTATGCCAAAGCCGTCCCTGATATGACGAGCGAGCAGTTCTGGCGCGGGGTTTATAAGGAAGACTAAACCAGATGAGTAGCCAGATATACATCGCCACCCATACGGATTACTGTTTCCCGCAAAAATCGGGCTACATCCCGATTTTTGCGGGAAGGGCTTTGCATGGCGACGCCGTAACGATACATGGCGACGATACAGGGAAAAATATTTCCATGCTGAACAACCAATTTTGTGAGTTGACTGTACTGTATTGGATTTGGAAAAACTGCCGTACCGACATAGTCGGCTTAGTGCATTATCGCCGCTATTTTGCCGATTTGAATCATCCTGAAATGAATATTATCCATAAGGATAAGCCGATTTTGGATGTAGGCCGACTTTCTGAATTGATGTCGTCTGAAAATCGGGTTTTCCTGCCTAAACCGCAAGGCTTTGGTAAACGGCGAATTCTCAAGCTGTTTAAAAAACAGCGGACTGTGTATCAGCAATACAAAGATTGCCATTTTAAAAAAGATTGGCTGGAGTTAGAAAAAACTGTCAACAGGCTTTTTCCAGCGTATGCCGAAACCTTAGAAAAAGTCAAAAACGATACTCAAATGAGCTGTTGTAATATGTTTATCGCCTATAAATCCTTTGTCGATGCGTATTGCACATGGCTGTTTGAGATTTTGTTTGACTTGTACAACCGACTGGATACTAGCGGTTACGACAATTATCAGCGACGCATTTTCGGGTTTATGGCGGAACGCCTTTTGAACGTTTATGTCCGACATCATGCTGCTGATTTGGACATTCAATATTTAGACATTACTTTTTTGGAGTAAACCATAATGACTCAAAAAACAGAATTCTTAATCGTAGGTGCAGGTTTTACCGGAGCTGTCATCGCACGTGAACTGGCGGAGGCTGGTCATAAAATTAGTGTCATTGATCAGCGCAGCCACATTGCAGGCAATTGCCATACTGAGAGAGATCAAGAAACTGGTGTAATGGAACACGTTTACGGCCCTCATATTTTTCATACTGATGATGAAGAGGTTTGGAATTATATAAACAAACACGGCGAGTTTATGCCCTATACGAACCGCGTCAAAACTACCTACAACAATCAGGTCTATTCTCTGCCCGTCAACCTGCATACCATCAATCAGTTTTACCAAAAAGCCTTTTCGCCCACAGAAGCGTACCAGCATATTACCGAAATCGCTGATAACTCGATTGTCGAGCCGAAAAACTTTGAAGAACAAGCCCTGAAATTCATCGGTAAAGACTTATATGAAGCCTTCTTCAAAGGTTATACCCAAAAACAATGGGGACGCAGCCCGACTGAGCTGCCCGCCAGCATTCTTAAACGACTGCCTGTACGTTTCAACTACAACGACAATTATTTTGCACACCGCTTCCAGGCCATCCCCAAAGATGGCTATACCATTGTCGTACAATCCATCCTGAACCATCCGAACATTTCAGTATCTCTCAATACCGCATTTTCCGTAGAAGCGGCAGAAGGTAAACACATTATTTGGACGGGCAAGTTGGACGAATACTTCCAATATGTACAGGGGCGTTTGGCATACCGTACGTTGGACTTTGAAAAGCACACCACTGAAGGTGATTTTCAAGGCTGCGCGGTCATGAATTATGGCAATGCCGACATCCCCTATACCCGAATTGCCGAACATAAACACTTCACTCCGTGGGAAGAACATGAAAAAACCATATACTTTAAGGAGTTTAGCCGTGAGTGTAGTGAAGAAGATATCCCCTACTATCCAGTCAACTTGAGCAGCTCTTCTGAACTATTGGAGGATTACTTCGCACTTGCTGAAAAGGAAAACGGTGTAACCTTTGCCGGACGTTTGGGTACTTACCGCTATATGGACATGGACGTTACCATCAAAGAGGCTCTAAAATTAAGCCGCCTTCTACTTGAAGATTTAAATGTGGCGAAACCTTTAGCAAGTTTTTACCATAAATAAAGCATCACGGTCGTCTGAAACTAGCTTTTAGACGACCTATCCTACAAAATAAAACTATCTAAAACAGATCGTTTATTTACAACAACACATCCTGATTATGAGTAAAACCATCATCCTTGCTGTCCCCTATATGTACGGATTGGACAAGTGCATAGAAAAAAACCTGCGCTACCACGGCTTCAATGTTATCAATCTCTGTTACGACGACAGGGACTCATACTATCCGCACATAGGCTGCCGTATTCTCGGTTTGTATCATAAACACATTAAAAAAGACGGCGATTACAAGAAAAAACTGAAATATTCCCGCTACCGCAAGCAGATAACAGAAAAACTGGCTTCCTTGGGAGATGGCAAAGCAGACTACGCCCTCTGCATCCGCGCCAATATTTATCCCAAAGAAATTATTTCCTCTATCCGCAAATACAGCAAAGTATGTGTCAACTACCAATGGGACGGTATCGACCGTTTCCCTGACATCGTCGAATATCTGCCCTATTTTGACCACTGCTGGGTGTTCAATAAAAACGATGTGGAGAAATATCCCCAACACCGTTTTAAAGCGACCACCAATTTCTATTTCGATTTTCCGATTGAGGGAGAGGGAAAAATGGAAGGTCTTTATTTTTTAGGAGGCTACGAAGCAGGCAGAGAACACCAAACCTCCATTTTTCTTGATGAAGCACGCCAACTGGAACTGCCTTTGGATTTCTACATCTACTGCAAAGACGACCGTGCAAGCAAAATTTTTGGCAACGACGGCATTACCTATTTGAATAGACAAAGTATCCTGAGCTTCGAGCAAAACCTGCAAAAGGTCAAAAACTGCCTGGCAGTCGTCGATTTTGTCCAATTTGAAAATTACGGCTTGTCTTTCCGTGTATTCGATGCACTGTGTTTCGACAAAAAACTGATTACCACCAATCAGGCAGTAGCGGAATGCGACTTCTTCCATCCAGACAACATTTTCATTTGGGATGGAGAAAGTCTTGATGGATTGGAAGACTTTTTCAGACGGCCTTACCATCCCATTCCCGAAAAAATAAAAAACAAATACGCCTTCGGCAACTGGGTTCGCCAAATTCTCGACATATCAGACGAAACATAAACAAACATCATGCCGACCGAACAAAAAACGATTATCCTAGGGATGCCCGCTGACAACCAAATTTACCGTGTTATTGAAGCTGCTCTGAATCATCACGGCTTCAACGTCATCAGCATCATCATGGATAATCTGAATTTCCGCTATCCTTCCCTTTCTGATCGTTTGAAAGTCAAATTCAGGCAACTAGTGCTGAGAGATAAAAACGCAAAAAAGAAGCTTACATCCACTCAGTTAATGCGAGATGTCAAAAACAAACTGATAATGCATAGTAAAGCAGATTATGCTTTGTTTATTCGAGGTGATGTTTTTTCACTTGAATTTTTAGATACAATTAAACACCATACCCGTCATGGTAATATGATCAACTACCAATGGGATGGCATCGACCGCTTCCCTGCTATTTGGGATTGCGCCGACCGGTTCGACCGCATTTACGTTTTTGATCCCGCCGATATGCGAAATCCGAAACATCCTTTCCTGCCAGCCACCAACTTCTATTTCGACCACGACGTCAACCTGCCAGAAAACCTGCCCAACGATTTCTATTTCATCGGCTGGCATATTCCTGAACGCGCTCCGATTATTTCTGCGTTCGGCAAAGCGGCAGAAACACTGGGCTGGAAGCTCGACTTCAATATCGGCTGTCTGAATACCGACGTCGATACCCTCCGCCGTTTTTATCCTACGGAAAACATCAAAATCTTCATCGGTATCAGAAGTTTCGCAGACAACCTCGAAGCCGCCAAACAGGCAAAAATCCTGATAGATTTCAAAACGCCCGCTCACAACGGCCTCTCTCTCCGCCCCTTCGAAGCCCTCGGCTATCGCAAAAAATTGATTACCACCAACACCGAAATCAAAAAATATGATTTCTACCACCCCGACAACATCTTCGTTTGGGATGGTAAAAGTTTGGACGGTTTGGCAGAATTTGTCGCCAAACCCTACTGTGAACTGCCGCCCGAAATCTACCAAAAATACAGTTTCGGCAACTGGTTGCACTATATCCTGGACATACCACCCTATCAAAAAATCACCCTGCCCGAATAAACGGAGAGGTCGTCTGAAATTTGCCGATATAGAAGATTAAAATAGGAATGCCCGCATCGTCATTCTCGCGCAGGCGGGAATCTAGAGATTTGAGATTACGGTAATCCCTAAACATCTCTTAAAGATTAAGATCGGGACTCCCGCCTGCGCGGGAATGACAATACGGAGGCTTCTTATTTTATTTCAGACGACCTCAAAAATTAGATTCATCACACTATTTATGCTATAAGGTCGTCTGAAATAAACAGACTCCATTCTTCGGAACAAGGAAACAAAACATGAGTACACAAGATTTAAGCGGCAAAATCGCTTTGGTAACCGGCGCATCGCGCGGTATTGGTGCGGCGATTGCCGATACTTTGGCTGCGGCCGGTGCAAAAGTTATCGGCACAGCCACCAGTGAGAGCGGTGCGGCTGCAATCGGTGAACGCTTGGCACAATGGGGTGGCGAAGGCCGTGCATTGAATTCTGCCGAACCTGAAACCATCGAAAACCTGATTGCTGACATCGAGAAAGAATTCGGCAGACTGGATATTCTGGTCAACAACGCCGGCATTACCCGCGACAACCTCCTGATGCGCATGAAAGAGGAAGAATGGGACGACATCATGCAGGTTAACCTCAAATCCGTCTTCCGCGCCTCCAAAGCCGTATTGCGCGGCATGATGAAACAGCGTACCGGCCGCATCATCAACATTACTTCTGTTGTCGGCGTGATGGGCAATGCAGGTCAAACCAACTATGCAGCTGCAAAAGCGGGCTTAATCGGCTTCTCCAAATCTATGGCGCGTGAAGTCGGCAGCCGCGGCATTACCGTCAATTGCGTCGCCCCCGGCTTCATCGACACCGATATGACCCGCGCCCTGCCGGAAGAAACCCGCAAAACCTTTGAAGCGCAAACTTCTTTGGGCAAATTCGGTGAAGCACAAGATATTGCCGATGCAGTCTTGTTCTTGGCTTCTGATCAGGCCAAATACATTACCGGTCAGACACTTCATGTCAACGGCGGCATGTTGATGCCTTAAACCGTTTGTTTATTTAAAGGCCGTCTGAATATTTCAGACGGCCCTTTTTGTCAACCAAAACACTACTTTACATTCTATCTTGATATAATTTTAATAATCCGTTAGATAACGCTCGAAACAGTAAGTCCAAATAAACATGATACGGGAAATCAAATCGCAGAAATGAAGTTCGTTCTGTGCGTTTTTATTTGGGTTTGCTGTCGGTTTTCGACGTGTTTCAGACGGCCTATATAACAATAGCTACTTTTAACGAAAGGCCGCCCACTCTATGCACGAATTTTCCCTCGGTCCCATTGTCATTGTCCTGTTGGTTTCCGTCATTACGGTTATCTGCTGTCGCAAGTTCAACATTCCTTCCATGCTCGGTTATCTTTTGGTCGGTTTTATTGCCGGTCCGGGTATGTTCAAACTGATTCCGCAAAGCCACGCTACCGACTATTTGGGCGAAATCGGCATTGTGTTCTTGATGTTCAGCATCGGTCTCGAATTCTCCCTGCCCAAACTCAAAGCCATGCGCCGCCTCGTATTCGGCTTGGGCGGTTTGCAAGTTATCATTACCATGCTCTCGATTATGGGCATTTTGATGGCAATGGGTACACCATTTAACTGGGCGTTTGCCACTGCAGGCGCACTAACCATGTCGTCCACCGCCATCGTCAGCCGCATTTTGTCGGAGAAAACCGAGTTGGGTCAGCCGCATGGTCAAATGGCCATGGGCGTTTTGCTGATGCAAGATATTGCTGTGGTACCGCTGATGATTCTGATTCCGGCACTGGCTGGCGGCAGCGAAGGCAACTTGTGGGTAGAGCTGGGCTTGGCCGGTTTGAAAATGTTGCTGACCTTGGGCATTTTGTTTGTTGTCGGCAGCCGTGTGATGTCACGCTGGTTCAGACTGGTTGCCAAACGCAAATCGTCCGAACTCTTCATGATCAACGTTTTGCTGGTTACTTTGGGTGTGGCCTATCTGACAGAGCTTGAAGGCCTGTCTATGGCATTGGGCGCATTCGTCGCCGGTATGCTGCTTTCCGAAACCGAATACCGTATTCAGGTGGAAGACGACATCCGTCCATTCCGCGATATCCTGCTTGGCTTCTTCTTCATTACCGTCGGTATGAAGCTCGATATTCAGGCGCTGATCGGCAACTGGCAGCAAATCCTGATTTTGTTGGCAATCCTGTTGGTCTTGAAAGCACTGGTTGTCTTCATCATCGCTTTGCGCATGAAAAACCCTGTGGGCGACAGCCTCAAAAGTGCGCTTTATTTGGCGCAAGGCGGCGAGTTCGGCTTCGTGATGCTGGCTATTTCCAGCAAAATCAATATGGTTTCGCCCGAATTGGAACAAGCGGCCACTGCAGCCGTCTTGCTCTCCATGATTGCCGCACCATTCATTTTGGGCAGCAGCGATGCCATCGTCAGCCGCTTCGTCAAATCCGACTGGGACATGAAAGCCTTGGACTTACACTCCATGTTGGTGGAAACCATGAGCAAATCCGAACACGTCCTGATTATCGGTTTCGGACGCGGCGGTCAATCAGTTGCCCGTGTATTGGCGCAAGAAGGCATCCCCTACTTTGCCCTTGACTTGGACATTGCCCGTGTACAAGTGGCACGCAACGCAGGCGAACCGGTTTCCTTTGGCGATGCCAAACGCCGTGAAGTCTTGGAAGCCGCCGGCTTGGGACGCGCAAAAATGGTGGTCATCACACTGAACAATATGCACGAGACCCAACATGTTCTCGGCAACATCATGTCCATGCATCCGAGCATGCCGGTTTATGTTCGAGCCACCAATGACGATTACGTCAAAACCTTTACCGAAATGGGTGCGGAAGAAACCGTCTCCGATACCAAAGAAACCAGCCTGGTGCTGGCAAGCTATGCCATGTTGGGTCACGGTCTCTCTTACAACCATGTTTATCAAACCATAACCCACATCCGTCACAGCCGCTATGCATCGTTGCAAGACTTGTTTGTCGGCAGTGATGATGACAGTTTCTCCGACGAAGACAGCAAGGCCGTCTGCCGCCACGCCTTCCCATTGCAAGGCGAGGCACACGCCATCGGTAAAACCATCCGTGAATTGCCATTGGCAGCGCATTATCTGAAACTATTGTTTATCCGCCGCAATACCGGAAAAATCCAAGACCTTGACCCTGATTTTGTTCTGGAAACCGGCGACATTTTGGTTGTCGCAGGCAAGCAGGAAGAAATTATTTCCTTTGAAAACTGGTGCTTGCAAGGAAATATCTAATTATCGGCAAATAAATCTTGCGCGCATCAGGATTTTTTGGTTTAATAGTGTCTTCGCAATTTTGCGCATGGGTGATTAGCTCAGTTGGTAGAGCGTCTGCCTTACAAGCAGAATGTCGGCGGTT
>ERZ773212.421-NODE-421-length-21024-cov-94.108207_pt1 | contig 21024 bp, 12 predicted proteins | sample MGYA00581005_ERZ773212 | MGnify/ENA primary metagenome ERZ773212 (study PRJEB29015, sample SAMEA2738154) | human oral metagenome | biome: human oral; feature: human-associated habitat; material: saliva | place: China | collected 2196 ... | reverse complement strand
CCCGCTCATGCTCAGCCAACACCTGCTCAAACAGCTCAATGGCCTCAGCAAAACGCCCAACAGAGCGATAAGCGCCAGCCAGATTATTGCGGACGGCTAACGTAACAGGGTGATCAGGACCCAAAACATCTTCAATAACCCCTACAGCCGCACTAAGCTCAACCGTCTTGTATTCAATTCCAAGATCGTGGCCATATTTAAAAGCACGATACAGATAAAGCCTAACCTGCTCACTCTCAAACAAAGAACGCGAGTAATCCTGAGCAGCGATAGCACTAAGCTGCGCAATAAGATCACTAACCTCACGACGTCTAGCATCACCATCATTAGACGGTAACTGCTCATATTTTGTGCGGCCAAGTATTTCTACCGCAGCATCAAACGCTTCCTCGTGAGCAGCAGTATTTTCTTCACCCCAGTTTTCGCGCAACACCTGAGCTTGCAGCCGGTGCAACAAAGTTATGGTTTTATCAGCAGACTGCTGAACCACGCTCATCTTCACAAGCGTAGTCAATGCACTATGCGCATTCTCGTCAGCAATATCAGGAACGTTCTCTTCCCGGTCAGCGTTATATGCATCCGGTGATAACTGGTCTATCCAGCGCGTTGGCACACCTGATTGAGCAAGCACCGCAAGCCCGTCAAGCTGACGACGCGCAACTTCACGCTCATCACCCCCAAGCTTATCAAGCGCTGCATCCACAGCCATAAGCAAAGCTTTAGACACATCTTCAGTATAAGAATCACCTCGGACAGGTTTAATAACTATACTGCTACTATAGCGCTTTAAACGCACCAGGTATTTTTTAAGTGTCCAATCTTCTGCACATGCAGTAGCTCCAGCCTGCGCAATAGCCAACGGCAAATCCCCAAGCTTTTGCGCTACATCGCCAGCAGCCTCAAGATCCTTAGAATCTGTAATTCGCAAAAGACACTTAATTGAGTCCTCACGAGAAAATACACCAATCTTGATTGAATTCCAGGATTGATTCTTCCAACCGCAATCATTTGTGGTAGTAACCACCACCCGCAGGCCGTCACCGCGTGGAACTAACTTAATGAGATCGCCAATATCTTTAACATTATCAAAAACAATAAGCCTGTCACTAGGCTCGCCCGACTCTAAATGACTAAAGCATTGTTCAATTATCGATTCCTCATTTCTGCCTTGCGTCTCGATTCCTAGCCGATCAGCAAGCTCAATCAATCCACTTCGAACCTGTTCCTTAGAAGTCGCATTAATCCAAGCAACAAGGCTCCATTCCTGCTTCTCACACCATTGCGCAAGGTCAGAAGCCAGTTGCGATTTACCACAACCCCGCATCCCAACCAAAACTACTCGCAGCCGAGGGTCTTCATTTATTAGGTTACGCAGTCGTACCTGTTCTTCACGCTCAATATAATAAGACTCAACAACATATGGGCGCCTTCCAAAAATAAGCGGCTTCTGTACAGAGACCTTGCTAGCTACCTCCGCATCCCCCCTTTTAAGAAGAGCATCCATAACATCATCTAGTTTTTCGTGAGTAATTTCATGATTTTCTAAACTCTTGATACTATTTTCCAGAATCTCGATAGAGATTCCCAGAATTTTGCAAACATTATCGCTAATGTATTTAAGTGCCTCGATCTGGAATTTTGGTGACCAAGGGGCAAGCTTGACATACTCATCAACCGCAGCCTTAACAAGTTTATCAAAATAGGGCTCAAGTCGAGATTCAATATTTTTACGCCGCTGCCTAATATCATCCTGAAGTACCTCAGAGAAACTGTCAGGATCGTTTACAGCTAAAAGGAGTAACTCATCATTTTCAACAACTTTATCGAAAATAATCTCAACCTCAGTAACAACACCCCCCAGCCGCTCCTCATCAATACCCTGAGCACAATACACCTCATACATATCGCGAGTCTTTTTCGCCAGAATTTCAGCAATCTGCTTAGCAAGTTGGCCATCGGCATCACCGCCCCGGTTCATCCACCAAGACAGAATGCCAAGCCCTTCTTTTGCAACCTCAGCAAAGTTAGCTTCTGTTGTGTAGTTTTTAGCTTGCAGAAGTACCTTAACTAAAGACGCACCAACGCCTAGCGTCATCGGAAACAAAGGATCAGCCATATCTGCATATTACAAGCTCAAATACATCTAGGGCGGGTGTTTTCACCAGCGTTTTTGCCCGAAATTGAGTCCAAAGAAGACTAAGCGCAGCATTCCGGGGAAAACCGAATGGCAAGTTGTTAATAACTTATACGCACCGGTAAGACAACGGTTGCCCGGGGCGATGAAAATCGCTCCGGGCAACGTTTGTTTGGTTTTGAACGCCAGCTAGGCGGTTAGCTCGGCTGCGACTAGCTCGGCGAGCTGCACGGCGTTTAGGGCAGCGCCCTTGCGCAGGTTGTCGCCCACCGCGAAGAAGGCCAGGCCCTTACCCGGCGCGGCGGCCTGGTCAGCACGCAAACGCCCCACAAAAGTGCCATCACGACCCGCGCCGTCCAACGGCGTGGGCACCTCCACATAGGTGACGCCCGGCGCATTCTCCAGCAGCTGGCGGGCCTGCTCCACACTGATTTCACGCTCAAACTCAGCGTTAATAGCTAGTGCGTGGCCACTGAAAACCGGGATACGCACACAGGTGCACGACGCCGCCAAGTCCGGAATCTGCAAAATCTTACGTGATTCGTTGCGTAGCTTCTGCTCCTCATCGGTTTCACCCGAGCCGTCACCGGCGTCGCCGCCAGCCCAAGCTACCGCGTTAAAAGCAATCGGAGCCACATAAACCTGGGGCTGGGGAAACTCCACCGCACGGCCATCTAACGCCAGGCCCTCAAGGTTCTGCCCCACCACTGCACGCACCTGGCCAGCCAGCTCGCTCACGCCAGCACGCCCAGAGCCCGAAACCGCCTGGTAAGTAGACACCGTCAGGCGACGCAACCCGGCGGCGTCGTGCAGCACCTTAAGCGCAGGCATAGCAGCCATAGTGGTGCAGTTAGGGTTAGCGATAATGCCCTTGGGGCGCTGCGCCAGAGCCTGCGGGTTAACCTCGGCCACTACCAGCGGCACCTGCGGGTCTTTACGCCAAGCCGAAGAGTTATCCACCACCACAGCGCCGGCGGCAGCAAACTTGGGGGCGTACTCACGTGAAGCGGTAGCGCCGGCGCTAAAAATCGCCACGTCAATGCCGCTCAGATCAGCCTTGGCCACATCCTCCACGGTGATGTCCTGGCCGCGCCAAGTCACCACACTGCCCGCGCTACGCGCAGAAGAGAACAGGCGCAGGCTATTAACCGGGAAGTCACGCTGGTCTAGCATCGCACACATAACCCGGCCCACCTGACCGGTAGCGCCCACTACCGCAACGTTCACGCCGTCGGCCACAAAAGCCGGCTTAGCCGCGCAACAACCCTGATTTAGCTCACTCATCGACCGGTACCTCCATATACCACGGCTTCAATCTGATCAGCATCCAAGTCAAAAGCAGTGTGCACAGCACGCACAGCGTCATCTAGACGGTCGTCGTCGACAACCACAGAAATACGGATCTCAGAAGAAGAAATTAGGTGAATGTTAATGCCCGCCTGGAACAGGGCATCAAACAGCTTGGCACTGACCCACGGGTGCGAACGCATACCAGCACCCACCAAAGACAAGGTACCCACATTGGGGTTGAACTGTAGATCAGAGATCCCCAGCTCCTCCTTGGCGCCAGCTAGCACCTCCTGCGCGGCGGCGGCGTCACCCTCAGGGATAGTTAGCGAAATGTTGGTGAAGCCGTTGCCGGCCGTGGCCACGTCCTGCACGATCGTGTCAATCTGCACCCCGGCGCCAGCCAGAAGCGAGAAAATGCGGGCAGCGAAGCCAGGCTGGTCACGCACACCCACAATGGTTAGCTTGTCGTTGCTGCGGTCATGCGCAATGCCGGAGATGATAGGGGCTTCCACGGTGTCTTCCTGTTTGGAGGTGTGAATCCAGGTGCCTTCCTTGTCTGAGAAGGAAGAGCGTACGTGCAAGGGCACGTGGTAGCGCCGCGCGAACTCCACGGCGCGTAGGTGCAAGATCTTGGCGCCGTGCGCGGCCAGCTCCAAAGTCTCCTCGCTGGAGATGGAGGTGATGCGCCGGGCGGTGGGAACAATGCGCGGGTCGGCGGTGAAGAGGCCGTCGACGTCGGTATAGATTTCGCAGACGTCCGCACCCAGGGAGGCTGCCAGTGCCACCGCAGTGGTGTCTGAGCCGCCGCGACCTAGCGTGTTGACATTGTCAGTGTCGTAGTCCAGGCCCTGGAAGCCGGCCACGATTGCCACGCTGCCTTCCCTCACGGCGCGCGCCACGCGTTCGGGCACCACACCCACAATGGATGCCTGACCGTATTTACCGTCGGTACGCAGGCCCGCCTGGGCGCCGGTGAAAGCGGTTGCGGAAACGCCAGCCTCATTGATTGCCAGGGCCAGCAGACTCATAGAAATACGTTCGCCGGCGCTGAGCAGCAGGTCCATTTCGCGGGCGGGCGGGTTGTCTGTTAATTCCCCAGCCATATCTAACAGTTCATCTGTAGTGTCGCCCATGGCGGAAACCACTACTACCACTGTGTCGCCTGCGTTGTGGCGTTCAATCACCCGTGCGGCTACGCGGCGCATTGCCGCTAAATCCGCAACGGATGAACCTCCGTATTTTTGCACTACCAGGGCCATAAAGGTCCTTTCTGTTTTTAGCCTGCGCGTAGCGTCTTTTTGGCGTTACTCAACCCGGCGCCTACCTTCAAAAGCGCGACCGAGCGTGATTTCATCAGCATATTCCAGATCGCCGCCCACCGGCAGACCGGACGCCAGACGTGAGACGGGCACGTTCATGCTGGTCAGCATACGTGCCAGGTAGGTTGCTGTGGCCTCCCCCTCGATATTTGGGTCAGTGGCAATGATTACTTCTTGCACTTGTGGGGTCAGCCGGGCCAATAGTTGGCGCACCCGCAGCTCATCTGGGCCGATGCCGTTGAGGGGGTCAATGGCGCCGCCTAGCACGTGGTAAAGGCCCCGGTATTCGCGGGTTCTTTCAACGGCGACGACGTCTTTAGGCTCTTCCACCACGCAGATTAGCCCCTGGTCACGGCGCGAATCACGGCAGATATTGCACTGCTCTTCCTCCGAAACGTTTCCGCAAGTTTCACAAAAACGTACTTTGGCTTTTACGGCGGTTAGGGCTTGGGCCAGCCGGTTTACGTCGGCAGCGTCGGCGCCAAGGATGTGGAAGGCGATGCGCTGGGCTGATTTGGGGCCGATCCCCGGCAAGGCGCCTAGTTCGTCGATCAGGTCTTGTACTGCGCCTTCGTAAATGGCGGGCACTTACGTCTCCTTGGGTTGTTATTGGCAGCTAATGCGGTGTGGGGCCGTGGTTGGTTGCGCAAGCTGGTGACTGGGGCGTAAGCCGGTGGCTGGGCGTGCGCGGTGACGGCTAAGCGTGTGGGCCGGTGGCTGGGGCCGCAGGCTGACGGCTGGGGCCGCGTTAAGCCAGCAACTCGCGCCAGGCATGGATTGCAGCGACGCCACGTCTTTAACGCTCAGATACGTCTTTAGCGATCATCTGCCCGCACGGTTACTTCTTCAATTACTTTCGCACCCAGCAGGCGTTTGACTACTTCTATGCCTACAGCGCCGGATTCGTCTGCGTCCGCATCGTCCATGGAGGGCATGTCTTCTTCATCGTCGACGACGCCGCCCGCGTTAGCTGCGGCTCTTGCAGCGGCGATGGCTTGGGCCATGCGGCTAGAGGCTCCCGGATCGGGTTGCCAGCTGTGAACTGCCTCTGGCGCCGGGGCTGACTGTGCTCCCCCATTGGGTAGCGCAGGCAGGGGGTGCAGGCGGTGGACAGTGGCCAGTTCAGGCTCTGGTGCCACTGGCGTGTAGTTGTCTGGCGTGGGAATCGGGGCGGCCTCCCAGGTACTTTCCCAGGTGTTTGCACTGGCCACGCCATTAGAGGGGTGGTTAGCACGCGAAGCAGCCAGGGCCGCAGCGGCTGCGCTGGAACCAGCTGAAGCCATAGGAGTGGCTGGCGCTATTGGGCTAGCTGGCGCCAAGTGGGAGCTGACTGAAGCTGCACTGGCGGCTGCAATTGCGGCGCTACCTGCGGTTACTGTTGCTAGGCCAGAGCTTGTGCCGCCTGGCACGTCATCAAACTGGCCTCTAGCTTGCTCTTCACTCTGCACTGGGCCACCAAAGTAGACACTGTCTTGCGCCCGATCAAACTGGCCGCCACCAGCCCAATCGTCCTGACCGCCGGCCTGTGGGGAGCCAGCGGCTTGCGGGCCGCCCATGGTTTGTGGACCATCCGTGGGGCCACCAGCGGGGATGCTAGCAGGATCACCAGCCTGAGCCCCGGTAGGGACACCGCCAGCAGGGCCGTCCGTAGGAGCGCCACCATGTGAGTCACTAGAGGCCTGGTCTACCGGCGCCTCAGCGCCGCCTGGCCCAGCACTACCTGAGTTAGGGATTTGTACTACTTCCCAGTCTTCATCCCAACTGGCCGGAGCTGGTTGGTCCCAAGCTGAAGGGGCCGCCTCGCGCGCCGGGGTAGCTTCACGCCGAGTCGGCTTGGAGCGCTGCGCAGGGCCTGATTCTGCGCGCTGAGATTCCGAGCGCTGCGCAGGCTGCGATTGTGCAGAGCGTGATTCTCGGGGCTCTGCGCCCCCAGCCCCTGGGTGCTGGGCGCGTCCCTGCACCTGCTCTGTCTGACCGTCTGCCGTCTCATTGCCACGACCTTGACGGCCGCCTACATGAGTGGCGCTAGCTGCACTAGGTGGATAGGGGGCTGAGCCGGGCTCAGCAACCGCTGCGGCGTCGCCGTCGCTAACTGCCTGAACCTGCAGACGCAAACCCAAAGCTTCATACAGTGCCCCGGCCACCACCTGCGGGTGACGCCCAGAGTTAAAGCTGCGCACCAGGCCCGGCGAGGCGAAAATCAGCGTAAAAGTCTCGCCCGACACCTTGCCCGGCTGCGCATTAGCCCCCACCAGGGCGTTAGTCACGCGGCTAGCGGCCTTAACTTTGGCCAGCACTTCGCCCCAACGGTTACGAATCAGCTCCGACGGCGACGACGAGCCAGCCCCCGGCCCCTGGACAGGGCGGACAGCCGCACTATTTGCCGCCTGGGCAGCCGAGCGGGTTTGCGCAGCGGATCCAGCAGTTACGGGTCCAGCCCCTGCGGCAGAGCGCGCCGCAGGGGCGCTGGAAGCTGCGCTGGCAGCGCTAGGACCAGCCGGAACGCTGGGCGTGCCCGGAACACTAGGGGCCGCCGGGGCGTTGGGCGCCACCGGCACATTCATGCCAACGCCTCCCCCGACGCCAGGCCCACTTGGGGCCTCAGCAAGCACTGGAATTGCCATATTTGCGCGTTGCAAAGCAGCCCGCGCCGCCTCACGGCCCGAACCCTCCGGGGCGCGGCCCGAACCCACCGAGGCGCGCCCGACGCCATCTTGACCCTGGGCCCCAGCCGCGCCCTGAGAGCCGCCACCAGGCAGGGAGCGCGGCGCCGTCGTCGGCTGAGCCAAACCCACCACCAGCAGGCGGGCCATCAACAACTCAAGCTGCAAACGCGGGCTAGTAGCCCCCACCATGGTACCCAAAGCAGCAGCACACATATCCGCACAACGAGACAACTGTCCAGCACCCAAAGCGCGCGCCTGCACCTGCATCCGCTCCAGCTGATCCACCGGCAGCGAACCCAAAGCCGCCTGCGCCTGATCCCCGGCCACAGCCAAAATCAGCAGGTCACGCAGACGCTGCAGCAAATCCTCCACAAACCGGCGCGGATCGTGACCAGAGGAAACCACGCGCTGCACCACCTCAAAGCAGGCGGCGCCGTCGCGGGCAGCAATCGCATCCACGCACTGATCAAGCAAAGAAATGTCAGTGAACCCCAGCAAACCAATGGCCTGCTCATAATCAACTTTGCCGTCAGAGCCACCAATTAGCTGGTCAAGCACCGACAAGGTGTCACGCACCGAGCCCCCACCAGCCCGCACCACCAGCGGCAACACCCCGTCGCCCACCTCAACCTTTTCGCTATGGCAAAGCTGGCGCAAATAGTCCTCCAACACCGGCGGCGGTACCAGGCGGAAAGGATAGTGGTGGGTGCGCGAGCGAATAGTGCCAATCACCTTCTCAGGCTCGGTGGTGGCGAAAATGAACTTCACATGCGGCGGCGGCTCCTCCACCAGCTTCAGCAAAGCGTTAAAGCCCTGATTAGTGACCATATGGGCTTCGTCGAGAATAAAAATCTTGTAAGTATCCCTAGCCGGTGCAAACGAGGCACGTTCACGCAGCTCACGGGCGTCCTCCACGCTGTTGTGGGAGGCGGCGTCAATCTCCACCACATCCAGCGAGCCACTGCCGCCGGTAGCTAAATCCACGCAGGAGGGACACACTCCGCAAGGAGTATCCGTCGGCCCCTGCTCACAGTTGAGACAACGGGCCAAAATGCGAGCACTAGTGGTTTTACCGCAGCCACGCGGCCCAGAGAACAGGTAGGCGTGGTTAACGCGGTTCGCACGCAAAGCAGCCATCAGCGGCTCGGTCACGTGCTCTTGACCAATCACCTGTTGAAAAGTGTCGGGGCGGTAGCGGCGATACAGAGCAGTGGTCACAGCTGAACTCTAAACGCTTTGCTAATCCCAAGCACGCAGGCTCGACGCAATAGCGCTGCAGCGCTACCGCCTAGCGTAATCCGTCCGCCGCGATCGACGCCTAAACGGCCCAGGCGGGCGGGCTCGGGCTGGCTCGGGCTGGCCCGGGCTGGCCCGGGCGGCGTCGGCACAAGTCGCAAAAGGGCAGCAAAAACCCCTCGCGCACCCGCCAGAGCCCGCTTACCCTTGCTACCTTCCGGTCCTGGGGGAGTTCACGAGATAACGCCACACGAGGGGCACGCACGACTATAGCCCATTAAGGCCCCATAACAAAAGTCAACTTTTTAGCGCGCCCTGCCCCGAGCGGTAACTTTAGCCAGTTAATCTAGGGCCATGACTCCAGCTTTCTTCTCTTTCGGTCGCCATCGTAGGCACAATTCCGACACGTCTGCGGAAGAGAGCTACTTCGCCACAGATTCAAGCGATACCAGCGCACCCACCGAAACTGACGCGCCCCTATCGGCGCACTCGGGCGCCTCCCACTCCGCGAGCGCCACCTCCCCCGCTTCAGTTCCCGACGCCGCCTCCGCAGCAGGTTCTGCCGGTTCTACCGGTTTTTATGGCTCTGGTAAGCATTCTGGCCTTGAGGTAGACCCCACAGACTTTTCGGACGGCACTGACGCGGACGACGTCGTCGCCCCTTTAAGCCTGGACGAAACCCTAGATATTGCCATTAAGTCCTGGCGGGCTGAGCTTAACGCGCTGGGGGAAGTAGCTAGCCTTGACGATGTTAGCTTCCTGGATGCGGCGGTTATTGACTTAACTGACGGTCACCCCACGGGCTTGGCGCAGCTTTACGGCGGCAGCACTACACGACTGCGTAACCTGGTGCGCGAAAACGCCTCTCTGAGTGTGGCGCAGCGTTCTTTCAACGCCCTGGCTACCCGCTCGCACCAGCTACAACGCCAGTTTGGTCAGGCTGCGGTGCATTTGGCGTTGGGTGTGGCCGAGTTTAGTGAGCAGGTGGGTGACGGCCCGGTGCGCACGGTTAACGCCCCGATTTTGCTGCGCCCAGTGCGGCTGAGCACTGACACCGCCCAGAGCGCGTTGACCTTGGATTCTTCCATCGCGGTTAACCCGGTGCTGGTTAAGGCCCTTAAGGCTTATGGCTGCAAGGTGGATGTGGAAACTATTGCTCGCGCCGCTATCAGCCCTGGTGGGTTCACGCCGCGCGCGGTTTTGACCCGGATTGCCAGTTTGGGGCGCGAGTATCTGCCCGGCTTTGAGTATCACGAGCGCCTGGTTGTGGGTGCTTTTGTACACCCGGGCCAGAGCCTGCTGGCTGACTTTGAGGCGGTTATTCCGCTGCTGCGCACTAACCCGCTGATTGCCGCCGCTTTGGGGGACGATCATGCCCGCGCCGCTTTGCATGTTGATTTGCCGCCGGCGATCCGCGCGGATTTGGACCCTGACTATGAGCGTGGCATTGGGGATCTAGATACTTCCCAGGCCTATGCCATTGAGGCTGTGGGCACGGGCGCCCAGCTGCTTTTGGATGCCCCGCCCGGGGTGGATGTGCCCGCAACTTTGGCCGCTATTTTGGCCGACGCCGCCGCTAGTGGCCGCCATGTACTGCATGTTCCAGCCTCCGGGGCTGATGGGCGGGCTGTGGCGCAGGTGCTGCGTGATGCTGGCCTGTCTGATTTGGTTTTGGATTTAACTGTCGACGGCGCTTTTAGGCGTCACGCTTCGGCCTCTATCCGTGAGTCTATGGGCGTGAAGGTGCCTGAGGTGGATGTGGAGGCTATCGCCACCACCCGCGCTCACCTGGTGTCTTTGCGTCGTCGGATGCAACGCTACGCGGACGCGCTACACAAGCGCCGTCACCCCTGGAACGTGTCGGTGTATGAGGCGCTAGATGAGCTGGTGGAGCTCACTAGCGGCGATAACCATGCGTGCACCCGCGCCCGCATCAGCTCTGCGGGCCTAGCTAACCTTGACATGCAGGGTTTAAGTAACGCCAACAAGATCCTCACCCAGGCCTATGACCTGGGGATGCTGGATAAGGATCGGCCTGCTAACCCCTGGTCGCAGGTGCCACTAAACAGTGCAATTATGGCTGAACGCACCGTCTCTAAGGTGCATGAGCTGGCCACAGAGCTACTGCCGCTGGTGCGTGAACAGATCAGCTCCGCCATCACCCAAACTGAGCTACACCGCCCCTTGAACCTGAGCCAGTGGCATGAGCAGCTAGCCATGCTTGACGGGGTACGTGAATCCCTAGACGTGTTTGTGCCCGAAGTTTTTGAACGCTCCGCCGCAGACATGGTGATCGCCACCGCCACCAAGCAGTGGCGCCGCGACAAGCACGTAGAAATGAGCGGCTCTGACCGGCGTCGTTTCATTAAACAAGCCCGCTCTCTGGTGCGCCCGGGCCGCCAAGTCGAAGACCTGTACTCTGAGCTGGTACTAGTGCAGCGCCGTCGAGAACAGTGGCAACGCTACTCCAGCGAAGGGGGCTGGCCGCGCCTACCGCTGGGGCTAGACGAAATGGAGCGCGTCGCCGCCCAAACCGAGCAGATACTCTCTGAGCTGGCGCCGCTGCTGGAGGGGCCGGCTGAGGGCATGGACCTGATGGAAATGCCCATCATGAAACTGCACTCGATGCTGCGTGAGCTGGACACTGAAGAAGCCAGCGCCAAAGACATTCCCCGCATCAACAGCATTGAGCAGCAGCTAGAGCACTATGGCCTAACCAACCTGGTGGCGGACCTGGCCCAGCGTCAGGTGCCCAAGCAGCACCTGGAACAAGAGCTGACCTACTGCTGGTGGTCCTCCATCCTGGCCCACTGCCTGGCGGAAGACCCCGACATGGGTGGCCTAGACACCACCGCCCTCGCCAACCTGGCCTCCCAGCTGCGCCAAGCCGACATCAACCAGGTACACACCCTGGCCGCGCCGGTAGCCCAGGCCTACGCCATGCGCGTGCGCCAAGAGGTGGGGGCAGACAAGGAACAAGCCCGCGCCCTGTACCGGGCCCTGGGCCGCAGCGACAACGCCTCCCTGCGCGACGTTTTGGACACCTACCCACTGGCCAAAATCATCAAGCCGATTTGGATTGTGCCGCCCTCGCTGGTGCCCAGCGTGCTTAAACCCACCACCCAGGTGGATCTGGTGATCATTGACGCCTCCTACCCGCTGCCGTTAAGCCAGGTAGTGCCGGCTTTGGCGCGCTCGCGGCAACTGGTGGTGGTGGGTGACTCCCACGCGGTTGATAACGGTGTGGCTGGGGTTTTGGCGCCGGTGCTCCAGCACGTGCAGCTGTCCACCACCCGCCACAACCTGGACCCGGAGATTGCCCGCTTCCTGGCTGCTAATGGTTACGCCGACGTGATTGACGTGATCCCCTCCCCGCCGGGGGCCCAAACCCTGACCCTGACTGCGGTTGATGGGCGAGGCACTCCCGCCCCGGGCCGCAACGAGGTGGAGACGGTACGTGCCGAGGTGGACGCCGTCGTCGATCACATTATTGACGCCGCCCTAACCCGCCCGGAGCAGTCCCTGGCTGTGGTGGCTCTCAACTCGCGCCACGCTGAGGCGATCCGCGCGGCGGTGGCGGCCGAAACTAACGGCTCTCCCGCCCTGGAGGAGTTCTTTAACGCCGACAAGTCCGAGCCGTTTGTGGTGGTGGATATCAGCCAGGCTTACCGTCTGCGCCGCGACCACATCATTATTGCGGTGGGTTACGCCAAGACCCCCAACGGCTCCCTGGTGCACTCCTTCGGGCAGCTGTCTACTCGCGACGGCGCTGGCGGGCTGGTGGCGGCGCTGTGTGCTTCGCGCGGCACTACCACTGTGGTTTCTTGCCTGAGCGCGGCCGACATTGACCCCTCACGCCTGCATGGGGCTGGGGAGCGTTTGCTGCGTCAGCTGCTTGAACGCGCCCAGGTGGGTCCGCTGCCTCTCGACGACGCCGGTAAGGCCCCTGACCGCCTGCTGCTGGATCTGGCTTTGCACTGCTTCCAGATGGGCCTGTCTGTGGTGCCGCGTTATGGCACGGATGGGCCCGGGGCGATTCCACTGGCTGTGGGCCACCCCGACTACCCCGATGAGCTGCTGGTGGCGGTGCTTACCGACGACGAGGCTTATATGGATGAGCCTTCGGTGCGTATGCGTGAGCGCTACTGGGTGGAGCGCCTGGAGCGGCGCGGCTGGACCGTGTACCGGGCCTTTAGCGCTGGCGTGTTTGTGGATCCTTCCGCTGAGGCTGAGCGCATCTGCCAGTTGGTGCTCGACATTGTTGATAAGCGTCAAAGTGTCAGCGACGACGGCGAGGCGGTTCCGGAGCTAATTAGCGACGACGGCGACTCGGCGGCAGCCGGATATGGGGCCGGTGGGCTAGCCGGGGCCGGCTCTGGCGGGCTTGCCGGGGCTGGCGCTGGGCTTGGCAGCCGCAGTGGCCACACCACCGGGGCCGGGGCTAGTGGGCTTGCCGGGGCCGGCGCGGCCGGTGAGCGGCCGGTTCCTCCCCCGCATGGTCTCTCTTCCAGCGCCGCTGGCGTTAGCGGCGCTGGCCAGGGCGCTAGCGCGGCCAGTGCCCACAGCGCGGCCGCAGCCGGGCAGGGTTCTGAAGGAGCTAACGGAGCTGACCCGGGCGCCGTCGGCACTAATGCAGCTGGAGCCGGTGACGGTGCTGGGTACGGTGAGGCTGCCCGCGAGCGTGACGTGCGCCCGCCGATCGCCCAGGGCTTGCCGTTGCAGGCCTACAGCGACGATCAGCTTGATGATCTGGTGTCCTGGATTCGCTCTGACGGCGTCGAACGCAGTGAGGATGAGGAAGTGGAGCAGCTACGCGAAACCCTAGCCCTCAAGCGACGCGGCACCACTGTGGACGCGGTGCTACACCACGCTGTCAAGCGTGGCCGCAACTGAGCCACAGCTGAGCCACCACCAAGCGAGCTGAGAACCATAATGACCAGCCAAAACAGTGCAGACGCTGGCGCGCCTATAGCTGACGTGCCCGCGCCGGATGCGCCTGTGCCGGGCACACCAGCCAGCGCAGTCGTAGTGGCCGATCAGGCAAACCCTGCCTTTGCGGCGGCGACCAGCGCAGCCGGGCACACTGAGGCCCCACTGGCTCAGGCTTTCCCCGCCCAAGCTGAGCCCCCCAACCAAGCCGGGCACCCTGCCCAAGCTGGGCATCCCACCCAAGCCGGGCACACTAAAGCCCCGCTCACTCAGCCCTCAACTACCCAAGCCGGGCGGCGGCGTCGGCGCGTAGTGCATTTGGGGCCGAAGGACCGCGAACGGGTGGCCGAGGGCGCCAACCTTGAGCAGATTGTGCAGGAGGCGCTGGGCAAGGTGGATGCTGAAAGGCCAGCTTGGAGCCGTGAAGATTTGCGCCGCGAGGATCCGTCCGCGCACGCCAATGACGCGCGACTGCTAGGTGACGTCCCGCCGCACTACGGTAACGGCGCCTAGGCCTGGTCGTGCGGCGGCCTACCTGGGCAGCGGCGGCCCTGGCGGCAGCGTCGACGTCAACCCTTGCGGTCAAGCTAACCAGCCGGGCGGAGCACCTAACGCCTGCGTCTTGGCGCGTAGGCTGAGATGATCCTTTGACGCACAGCTAGCCGCTGGCTGCACCGCGCTTGCCCGGCGGCAGCAGCGTCGACGTCAACCCTGGCGGCATTGCCATCGGCCCCGGCGACGGCAGCCCCGGAGGCGGTATCGCCGGCTTTAGAGGCAGCCGAAAATGCCTAGAATTGGTTAGAGTATAAGTTATTGAACTAAAGTATAAGTAGTTGAACTACAGATACTGACATTTCATCCCTTCCCTATAAAACCCCATGAATTTTTTATAGGGAAGGGATGATTTTGCCTGTATTTGTATGTATTTTGCCTGTGTTTGTACTTGCACCTGCCTACTTGTGGCGACGGCGGTTTATGCGCTTGACCATGCGCCTACGCAGCTGCCAGTGCACTGGCTCGTCTCCCTGCCATTGCAGGCGGTGCGAAAGCACCCCTAGACGCACCTGCACGCCGCCCAGGCGCCCACCAGATTCCACGCCAGTTTCACCCTGGGCCTGGGCTAGGGCGTCACGGCCGGCGTCAACCCGCTCATGCGGGGGCACATACAAGGCGGTACGCACTTCGGGGGCATCTTGCGCCTCGGCGCCGTCGCTAGGACGGCCCACAGCGTAACCATCTTCTTCCTGCGTGCTGGCAGTGGTGGAACCATCGGCACGCACCGGCCCCTGCACCACACCCATGGTCTGGGTTTGGGGCAGCTTATCGGTGCGCCGCGACAAGGGTAGCGCCGCCGTCGGCATAATCAGCACAGACAAGGCACCAGCCAAAATCAGGGTGGAAGCCACATCGCGGGTCATGGTTCCGGCAGAAACCGCCACCTGGGTCACGGCCACAATAATCGGCAAGGCGGTGGTGGAATAGCAGGCCACCTGCAGGCTTTGACGCCAGTTGAACACCCGCGAGCCGTCACGTTTACGCTCAGCGGCGCTCACCAGCAGCACCGGCACTCCGCGCACGGCCACCAGCAGCACCAAGAAACCCAGAATCGGGCCAATCTTTTCACTCAGGTTCGACACCGTAATGGTCATGCCTGAAGTTACAAAGAAAATCGGGATGAAGAAACCATAGGCCAAACCATCAAGTTTTTCCTCAAAGGGCCGCGAACCCTCAGGCAGCACCCGGCGCAAAATAACTCCCGCCGCGAACGCCCCCAGCACCACGTCAAGCTCAAACACTTCAGCCAGTGCACACAGCCCCACCAGCAGCAACACGGCGGCGCGAATAGTGGTTTGGGCGGTAGTGTGCTGCCCGCGCTGAATTACCGCGACCAGGCGCGTGCCAGCCCGCTTAACCCGCTCGTTGAACACGATGATTAGCGCTGTGATAGCCATAAAGCCGGCCAGCACCAGCGCCGAAGCCCAGGTGGCGCGACTTCCCAGCAGCAGCGCCATCAGCACAATCGGGCCGACTTCACCAATCGCCCCATGGTTTAGTACGGCGGCCCCCACTGAGGTAGATAGCAGCCCACGCTCGCGCAAAATCGGCAGTAGTGTGCCCAGGGCGGTGGAGGTCATGGCAATAGCCAGGGCTATAGCGCCGTCGCGCATATCAGTAATTGACCCCACCCCCATGGCGATCACCGCCGCGAAAGCCAAGCTAAGCGAGGCAAACCACCCCACTATGGCGTGGCGCCCGCCTGAGCCGCGCAGCTCCCCCAGGTCCAGCTCATAACCGGCCAGCAGGAACAGGAAACCCACGCCCAGTTCACGCAGGAAGGAAATCGGTTCGCCTGCCTCGGTGAGTGTAAAGCCAGCCGCACCCATGGCCATTCCACCGGCCAGCAAAAGCACAGTTTCTGGCACAAACCCGCCCGGGATGGCCCGCGCAATGAGCGGCGCTAGAAATATTACGGTGGCGATTAAAAACAGCGCCCCAAAGGCATCTCCTAGCATGTTCCCTCCAATCTAAAACCCGGCACAATAGAGGCATGGACGATCACCCCTACCTGCGCCGCCTTTGTGACGGTACTGTCAAACAGCTTAGCCCTTTCACTGGCACGGAAGTGTGGACTGTACCAGGCCGCGCTAACCGCCCCTTGCGCCTGCCTCAGGTTGAGGTGCGTCCTCTCAGTTCCCACATGCACACTCACACTTGTGCTTTTTGTAGCGGCCGTTATCTGGAGACACCGCCTGAATATGCTCGTATCGTGCGTTTTGCCTCGGTTAAGGACGACGACGCCGCTAGCGCCGACGCCGGCTCTGGTAACGCGGGTGCCGCAGCTGCCAGGGCGGGCGACACCTGGCACACATTTTTTGGCTTGCTGCCTGAATACTTAGATCAGAGCGTAGCCGAATTTCGGCGTATCCCCAACCTTTTTGAGATTTTGCCGTTCAATTATTGGCAAGCTAACTATGGTTTTAAGCTACCTGAGCGCTGCCGTGACCGGCTTGAAAACTACCTGGCTGACGCCGCCGGATACGAGCATTTGCGCGCTATTGTCAGCGCCAAGCTGCGCGCCTCCGGGGCTGGTGACGCAGAGATTGCCGAGCTGAACCTGAGCGACATTCGCCGTCACAGCGCCGGCTTTTTCGGGGGCAGCCATGATGTGTTGGTGGCCCGCCGCCACTGGCGCGATGACGCCGTCGACACTACCGGCTTGGCTGGCAGCGCCACTTTAAGCGTGGCCGAACACCGCGTGTGGACCCAGTGGGCGGTTAACGCCATGCACGCGCAATACCTGCAAAACAAGCACGTTAAGTATGTGGCCGTATTCCAGAACTGGCTGCGCCCGGCCGGGGCTAGCTTCGATCACCTGCACAAACAGGTGGTGGGCGTGGATTCGCTGGGGGCTAGCTTGCAAGCTGAGATTGCCCGCGTGAACGCTAACGGAAATATTTACCGCGATTTTGTGGATTGGGCTTACCGGGCGGGTTTAGTTGTGGCCGCTAACGACGGCGCCGTGGCCCTGGCTGGGGTGGGTCACCGTTACCCCTCGCTGGAGGTCTACTCCACCGGGCCGGTCTCTGAACCGTGGCTAATGGAGCCTGAACAGGTGGATGCGGTCTCCGATTTGGTGCACGCCCTACACCAGGCTACGGGCACGCAGGTGCCACTAAACGAGGAGTGGCATTACCGCGCCCCGGGCGTGGCTAAGGAAATGCCTTGGCGGGTGGTGCTTAAGTGGCGTGTTTCCACTTTGGCGGGTTTTGAGGGCGCCACCAAGATTTACCTGAACACTATTGATCCGCGTTCGCTACGCGAGCGGGTAGTGCGCGAGTTGGAGCAGCTGCACGCTAGCCAAGCCGGGGCATTGGCGCCGGGTATCCGCATTGGCGACGAATGCGAGCAGCCCTACCTGCAATACGGCAGAGCCTGACACTGTCTAGCGCCTCGCGTCCACCTACGCCTGGCGCCTTTACGCCCATCAAATAAAACACGGCTGGCCTCCTAAAAGGAGGCCAGCCGCTTATTGCTGGTTAGCGTTTTATTTTCCGCTAGTGCCAGCTTGTTTCACGCTATGCGTCAGCCTTGTTTTACTGCAACTTACAGCGCGGTAGCAAATGCAGCTAGGCCGAAGAAAATGCCGGGGGCGTTAGCGGCTGCCAGCGGCAGGTCACGAGAAGGCTTGAACAGGCCGTAGTACACCCACAGGCTGCAGTTGATTGCAGCTACCAGAGGCTGCAGCGGGTTACCGGCCTGGCCGTTGAGGTTGTTCATAATCTGGGGGATGTAGGCAACGTACATGCACACGGACATGAAGGTAGCAACCCACCCCAGGACCTTTTCCTGCTTAACGGTAAGCGCCAAACCGGAGCGAACTTCCTGCTCGGAAGCGGCTTGCGCGTTCTTGTCATCCTTCGAGGATTCGGCTTGCTTAGACATAACATTCCTTACCTATAGATCTTTCGTTCCGAACATAATAGGGAATTAGTCAGGCTAAATGTGAGTTGAACAGGTTACATTCAGCCTGTAATTCAATAGAAAATACCCAAGTCAGCAACCTCTAAGCACTATTCATATGGGCGCTGAGCTGCACTTTTATCAGCCTGCCAGCACTGCAAGCAGGCGCAAAGCCTAGTTGTGAGTTAATTCAACTAGCACTTCAGCGTGATTGGTGTGAGGGAACATGTCGAACAACCGCGCCCGGCGTACCCGATAGCTACTCATTACCTCTAAATCTTTGGTCAGTGAGGCCGGATTGCAGGAGGAATACAGCACTCGTTGAATGCCGCTGTCTTCAATTGAGGCCGCCAGTTCACCAATGCCGCGCCGGGGCGGGTTAACTACTAATAGATCAGGCTTGTCGTGACCATAGACCTGGCCCGAGGCATCCAGCACAGAGGCGTCGCCTGCTTCAAAGCGAACCTGCGGGCTAGTCAGGCTCAGCTGGGCGGCGGCCGCGCGGGCGCCGTCGATGGCAGGGGCGGAAACTTCCACTCCCAGCACCTGCGCACCGGGCTGGGCTAGGGCCAGGGCAAAGCCGCCCACGCCGCAGTACAGGTCCCAAATCGACTGGCCCGCATAGTCGCGCGCCCAAGCGCGGGCTTGGGCGTAGAGCCCGGCGGCCACGTCACTGTTGGTTTGGAAGAATGACTGCGGGGGCAGCACCAGCGGCAGGACGCTTTTTTTGTTATTTACGACGACGCCGTCCCCACCCAGTTCCGGCAGGTACAGCGGCATGTCCAGGGTTGAGTCCTGGCTCAAAATAATTTCGCGTTCACCCTCCAAGATTGCGGCCGGGCGGGGCTGAATATTTACCGACAGCACCCGCAAGCCGGGCAGTTCGTGTTGCAGGCGGGGCACACCTTTACGGATAGCCGGCAGCTGCGCCGTCGAGCGCAAAACGAAACGCACCATCAGCTGGCCGTTAGCCGAGGCGGTAATCAGCACATGCTTAAGCTCCCCGCGCCGCTTGACGATTGAGTAGGGCTGCAATCTCATGCGGGTAATTGCACGAGTTAATGGGGCTAGTGCGGCTTTAATTTCGTTTACATGCAGCGGGCAGGAAGTTAAATCCGTGCCGTTATCGAAACGGTCAACTAAACCCAGCACCGGGGCGTGGGTTGTGCCCGAAACCGCCAGTTTGGCTTTATTGCGGAAGTGGCTGGGGGCGCTGGCGAAAGGTTCAAGCCAGGCGGCCGTCTCAACCTGGCCGGCAAGTGTGGCTTGCACCGCAGATTGCTTTAATTGCAGCTGCTGCGCCAGGGGTAGATCAAGGTTGGGACAGGAGCGACACAGGGATGCATCGTGGAGCTGACAGAGCACGGTTACAAGCCTACAGGCTTAGTAAGCTGCACGAAGTTGCATTGAGGGATAAAAACTTTACTTTGTATGTAGTCGGGTATTTTGGTGTTTATCCAGGTCAAATTCGCTTTCACAGAAACCTGGGAACGCTATTTAAATTTCCCAGGAAATTCACAGCTTGCCCAGGGGTGTTCTTACAGGCAGAGGGGGTTAAATTCTTACTACCGCCAGAGGTTAGCGGTCGCGAGGGTTGGGGAGCCTGATGACCGGCCGAGAGCTAGTTGGACTGAGGTTTAAGGGAGCCTACAGTGAACGTTCTGGCGAAGGAGGCGCCCTCCCCGATCTGGGAACACGGGTTGAGGAACCTCATTGGCGATGGGCCGCACGTGAAACGTGCGGCCCTCGGCATTTTCCTAAGCTTTTTACAAAGTCATCATAAACAATGCTTATATTTACAAAGCTATAGGTTTATCTGCTTTAGTCCTAAAGACCTAAAAGTAAACAATTAAAACTCTCATCCCAAAGGCGTATCCGCACCTTAAATACATGGGTCTCACTTTGGCGCTCACGCTCCACACCCAGCCGCTTTTGGGCAACAAAAAAACCGCCCTGGTTCCCAGGCCGGATTATCTGTCTGGTGGACTTGGGGCGTGCCATGGTCACGAAACGCCTAGTATTCCTTCGTAAAGGACGCGATCACGCAGGGAATCCGGCCTCGCACAACCCTGTAGGTGACACGGGCATAGCCCATGCGCTCAAAAAACGCCCGGTAGGACGCCGGGTCGAAGTGCTCCTGGAAGTGTACGCCGAATCGGGAGATCACCCTCAGAAACATGGTGTGCGCGCGCTTCTTGGGAATCACGTAGGTAGGAACAATGATCGTGCCGCCCGGGCGCACGACCCGCTTGAGCTCCTTGAGCGCGTCGCCCGGTTCAGGCAGCAAGTGGATGACGTTACCCGCCACGACGGCGTCGAACGAGTCGTCCGCGTAGTGCAAGTCGGTGATATCCGCCTGCTCGACGACCACGTGCGGGAACCGTGCGAGCTTCTTGCGTGCCTGCTTGAGCATCCCCTCGGAGAAGTCGGTCGCAACCACGCGCGCGCATGCGGGGGCGATGGCTGCGGCGATCGCGCCCGTGCCGCACGCACATTCGAGCACGGTGTCGCCGGGGCGAATCAACCGGGCAACGACGGCGCCCGTCCCGTCGTACACCCTTCTGTTGAGCGCGTTGACCGCAAGGTCGTAGAGCGGGGCAACTCGATCCCAGATCATATTGTTCCTCCACTTTCAAACGAAGTGACAGGTCAACGAAAACCTAATTATACCCGAGTTCCAGAAACGCTTGAGGTGACTACAAGGCATCACCTGAAAGCAACAAGCTCTCCACTTTTCCTCAATCGCCGATCTGTTTTTGCCGCACGACTCGAGGCGTCGAAAAGGGCGTGAATTACCCAGCGTCGCGGTGCTCGCGACGCTGACAGTGGGCCGCAGACTAGCTGCAGAAACTGCCGAAGAAACCGCTCTTTTTCTCAGCGAGGGCGTACTCCTCATCGGTATGGTTCTTATCGCACCACTGATCCGGGGGCACTTGTTCCTTCACCGAGTCGATGTGCTTGCCGCAGCCCTTCCAGGTGGTCTTTCCGC
>ERZ773212.415-NODE-415-length-21224-cov-10.423827_pt1 | contig 21224 bp, 12 predicted proteins | sample MGYA00581005_ERZ773212 | MGnify/ENA primary metagenome ERZ773212 (study PRJEB29015, sample SAMEA2738154) | human oral metagenome | biome: human oral; feature: human-associated habitat; material: saliva | place: China | collected 2196 ... | reverse complement strand
CCGGGTGGCGGTGATAGGCCCGATCGTGGAACCGCAGGGCATATTGTTATTCGACACGAACTCCTGATAGGGAACGCCCGCCGCCTTGCACGCCGCCGCGAAAATACCGGCACCCACCGCATCGGTCGCATACCGCTGATTCGCGTTGATCTTCAGCAGCGGTCCAGCACCGGGAAGCGGGCGCACCGTCGGATCATGATGCCCCTGGTAGTTCGGGTTCACCAGATGCCCGGCATCCGCCGAAAGGCATACCGAATCAGCAAGCGAGCGGCGGTACTCGTCCTGGTTCTCCCCGCGAGCCTGCGAGAGCCGCACCAGCACATCCTCTAGGAACGGACCGGCGGCGCCGCTGCGGGTTTCAGAACCGATCTCTTCGTGATCGAATCCCGCAAGCATCACGGTATGCGCTGAGTCTTCATCAGCATTCTCGGCGACATAGCGTTCTAAGGCGCACAATCCGGCATGAACCGACGAGAGATTATCCAACCTGCCCGAGGCGAAAAACTCTCCGTCTCGCCCGAAACGGCGGGGTTCCTGCGCATCCGCAAAGAGCACATCGTAACCGACGATCTGCTCCGGATCGACCGAACCGCCCTCGTCGATGGTCTGCTGCGCCAAATAGGCGAGCACATCGTTCTCGGTATCATCCACGCCCCAAATAGGGTACATATTGAACTGTTTATCGAGGGTCAGCTCATTACGTTTATGGTCCAGATGAGGGGCCAGCTGCGGCACACGCGCCAACGGCCCAGTCACCACATAGCGATCCTGAAGGGTGCCGTCTTCCCGAAGTACCGTCAGGCGCCCGGCGGCGCGCAGCTCACGATCCAAAAAGGAATTAAGCAGTGCGCCACCGTAATTTTCGACGCCCATCTGATGCCATCCTGCCGCCGTCACCGACGAACTCGGCTTGAGCTTAAGCGACGGCGAATCCGTATGCGCACCCAGCACCCGGTAACCGCTCGCCTTCTGCGCCTGCCGACCGCCAGCCCAAGCAATGATCGCGCCGTCACGCATCACGAAATGCCTGCCGACGGCAGCCTCATTCTGCCACGGCTCGGTTTCGTTCAGCTCGGTAAACCCCGCCGCCTGCAGGCGCCGCGCCACGGTTCGCGCCGCCAGATATGAGACGGGCGAATCGCAGACGAACTGGGCGAGATCTTCGATATTTTTGACGGCATCAACGGTCATACTATGCGCCTACTTCTTGGGTTTGGGAATGACGGGGAACGCTGAGGTCCACGGTGAAGCGTCGGTTGATCCCTGCTTATGCGATTGTGCGGCTTCCGGCGAGATTTTCGGAATCGGAGCAGTAGCCCAGGGAACCTCTGAGGTGTTCTGGGATGCCTCCTGCTGAGCCTGCGAGGTTTGCGAAACTGCAGCCGAGCCGTCCGCAGCCGCATTCTTAGCGGGTGCGCCCTGCCTGCTTTCCTTCTGCCGGGCAGCTTCTTTCTGCTGAGCAAGGGCCTGAGCTTTGGCACGCTCATAGGCTGACAAGGCATTTTGCACGGGAATGCTCATTGTGGAGGTATCCGGCGCGTAGTTCTTCGAGGAAGGGTTCTTCGTATCGTCTGCCTGCGCGGCGGATGCGCTAGCGGTTTCCTTCTGCGGCGCGGCTGCATTCGATGCAGACCCGTGTGCCCCGGAGGCACGCACCGAAGAATCGGCCTGATTCGAGCCCTGCTGAGTCTTTTGCGCGGAGGCGCGTGCCGCTTTCTGCGCCGCATCCAGATCTATGCCTGACGGAGCCTTTTCCGCTGCTGCGGGGGCAACCACGGCAGGCTTGAGCTCGTCGGCGATAGTCCTCGCCTGTGCAGACTGCGCGGGTTTATCGGCAGCAGGCGTTTCTTTCCCGGTCGCGCGGGCGGCAGTATTCGCGGCCGTCGGACGCTCAGCCTGGGCTGATTCGTTAGTGTGTACCAGCTTTTGAGGCTGAGTCGATTCATGAGCCTGTGCCGGTTTGGCAGTTTGCGCCGGTTTCTGGGACTGGGCTGACTCATGAGTCGGCACAGATTCCTTGGCTGGCGCAGGCTTACCGATCGGTGCAGGCTTATTAGCCGACGCCGAACCGTGAGCCGGTGCCGAACGCTCGGGCTGTACGGGGGCAGAAGCCCTGGCCGACGTATCATTCTGCTCGCTCTTACGAACGCCTTCCACAGGCTTCGCGGCCGGTGCTTGTGCAGCCGGTTTCTCCGCGATATTCCGCTCGGGTGCACGATGCTCTTCAGCCGTTTGCGGGCTAGCGGGAGCAGACGAAGACGCTGATTTTACCGAAGCATTATCCTGTGCGGGCTTGGCGTTCCCCGCCACAGAGGCAGCAGGTTGTACAGGTTGTGATTGTACCGGCGCCTGCGATCCTTGCGTTGCAGAAGCAGAAGTATCAGCAGCAGGTGAAGCAGCAGCATTTTTCACGGACATACCGGGCTGTGTGGCCGCGTGCGCAGCACCCGAAGCCGGTGCTGCGGTGGCAGGCGCATCCTGGCCCTGATTCAGAGCGGCTTTCCTCTTTTGCCGGTAAGTGTACATGTACACGAGCCCGGCGAAGGCAAGCTGCAGAATAAGAGCCTGCACAAAGTCAAGCGCCTGAGCCTCACGATTCGCGTCAAAGGGGTCAGCCAGACCCAGCAGCCCAAGGATGATACCCGAAATATTATTCGCAATATGCAGGCCGATACCGGCTTCAAGACCGCCGGTGTACCAGCACAAGAACCCGGCGATCAGAGCCATCGTCAGCACAGAAAGCAGACCCCACAGTCCGTAACCATGCAGCACCATAAAGATAGGCGCTGGAATAATAATTGCCCAAACGGGATTCTTCAGCCACCGACCCACGGTCTGCATGAGATAACCGCGGAAGAGCAGTTCCTCGGCGTAGCACTGGAACGGAACTATCAACAGAATAAGCACAATGTACAGCCAGAACATGCCGGAATTCAGCGGATGCACGCTGTTCTGCGTGGTCAAAGAACCAGCCAGAACCAAGTTCCCCACATTGTAAAGACCGAAAATGAGGAACCCAAACCCTAGGAAAACACCTAAATAGGACCACCGCATGCGACCCGCAATGGAGTGAATTAGACCTAAGGGTTTGAAGTTGGTAATCAGGCGCGCAATGAAAATCGCCGGAATCACCGGAATGATGCTGATAAAGAACGTGATAAAAACAAGCGGGGTCTTAAAAACGTTCGCGTAAACACGCTGTAGATCGGTCAGGTGATCGTAAGGGACGCGCAACATCACGGCGAATGCTAGCAGCGCAAAGCTCACAATCAGCAGGAGCACAAAATAGATGCTGGCAATCAGCAAGCCCTCAAGAACCGGGGTGAACCAACGGGCACGCGGGTTCACATGCGATAACCGGTGATAGGGCAGCTCGCTGGCGCGTTCCAGAAGTTCCTTACGGGTAAGGCGGTTACTCCTGTAATACTCAGCGGAGGCGAAGGTAGGCTCAGCGCCGTACCCGTAACTTTCTGCCTGATGCGGGCTCAGCATCGTGGGCATATTTTGGGTATTAGTGACTGCGCCAGGTGGTTGGTTTGTTGGAATGAACTCAGAACCGTGATGTCCGGGTTCCTGCTGGTGATTAGTGCTCATAGTATCCATAATAGAGGGGACCCTCCCCCGAATGTCACACCGGGGCCATCTGTGCAGGTTGCCTTACGGTGTAATAATTTACCTGCCTATGAACTTTTCGGGCTTATATTTTATGGGAAATATGCCATAATTTGAGGGTTACCGTAGTTTAAAATTTGAGGCTACTCGTGCCTACGCTTCCGGGTGTTTTTGGCGCCAGTAGTGAAGGAAGGTTCAGATGGCTCTCGTCTTCAATCCGCCCCCAAATTGGCCCAAACCGCCTGCCGGGTGGTCTCCTACCCCGACGTGGCGGCCCGATCCCGCATGGGGTCCTGTTCCCGAAGGTTGGCAGCTGTGGATTGAGGAGCCCGAGCCTGAGAATGAGCAGGCACCCTCGACGGCGGAATCTTCATCTGCCGCATCGGGCTCTTCTGAGGGTTCTTCCAGCGCGAAGCCCTCGCCATCGTCAAGCTCTGAGCAGAGCGGTGAGTCTGCGCAGGATTCTGCCCCGAAGCAGCGTACCGCGCCGACTATTTCCGAACAGTTTGCCGAGCAGAAAACTTCCCATCAGCAGACCCCTGAGCAGAAGACTCAGGCGGAGTCTGCCCACGCTCAGGATGCGGCGTCCAGGAGTTCCGAGCCGCGCGAGGTCGCGGGTGAACGTGCGGGCGCATCCGGTTCCGGTGCAGCGGCAGGCTCTTCGGCCGAGTCGCAGGTGCGTTCTGAGCGGAGCGTTTCTGAGACCCCTGTGAACCGTCAGAGCGGCACCGCCGAGGCTTCAAAGCCTCAGGTTTCGGAGCCTACCCGCGAGCCCGCTCGTGATGCCCACAATACCCCGTCCGCGCCGGAGGCAAGCGCACAGCAACCAGGAGTCGCGCAGGGTTCGGGTGTTTCTTACGATGCGCGAGAGCCCCTCAGCGACGCACAGGATTCTCAAGGATCCGCAGGTTCTGCCTCAGCAGCAGGTGCCGAACGGCCCGAGGCTGCACGACAGGAGCCTGTTTCCTCAGAGCCCGTGCAGCAGAAGGTTCCTTCACGCGAGTCGCGCCCCGAGCAGTCTTCGGGTCAGTCGCAGGGTAAGCCTACGGATGCACGCGATTCGGCTGATTCGCGTGGTACCGAAGCTCAGGAATCTTCCCGACCGGCTACTCCCCCGCGCGGCACTTCCCAGGTTCCTCCCACGCAGCAGCGTTTTGAGGGGCAGCCTCAGGCTCCCGCGAATCAGCAGCAGTCGGGCTTTGCCGCGCAGAGTTCTCAGGAGCAGAACGCTCAGAACCGGGGTCAGCAGGCTCAGCCGCAGCAGCCCGCACAGTCTCAACACGTTACTCAGGCCCAACAGCCCGGGCAATCTCAGCAGCCGCAGTCTTTTGAGGCTCAGCGTCAGCAAGAATTTGCCCAGCGTCAGCAGCAGGGCTCTGGCTCTGATCAGCCTCAGCAGGATTTTGCGCAGCGTCAGTCGAGTTCAACCATTTCACAGTCTCAGACGCCGGGAAGCGGCTCTCAGCAGCAGGGATTTGCATCGCAGAATTCCCAGCAGAATTTTGGTGCTCAGTCTCAGCAGGGCGCACAGTCACAGCAGGGCTTTGGCGGTCAGGCTCAGCAGAATCGGGCGCCTCAAGCCCAGGGTTCTCAGAACCAGCAGCAGCCTCGCGGGTTCGATGCGCAGGCTCCTCAGCCTTGGCAGAATCAGCCCGGTCAGCAGCAGTTCAGCCAGTCCCGTGAGCAGAATCAGGCTCAGCCGCAGCAGCCCGCACAGTCTCAGCAGGGTCAGCAGCCGCAGTCTTTTGAGGCCCAGCGTCAGCAAGAATTTGCCCAGCGTCAGCAACAGGATTCTACACAGCGCCAGCAGAGCTTCAACCAGCAACAGCAGGGCTCTGATCAGCATCAAGGTTTTGCGCAGCAGAACCAGGGATCCGAACAGCAGGGCTTAAGCGCCCAGCCTCAGCAGCAGCAGGGATTTGCCGGGCAGAACGCTCAGGAGCGAAGCGCTCAGGCGCAGGATCCGCGAACCCAGAGTACCCAAAGCCAGGGCGCTCAGAACCGAGACACCCAGGGTCAGAGTGCCCCGAACCAGAGTTCGCAGGCGCAGCAGTCCCAGAGTCGAGAGCAGCAGAGCCAGCAGGGGTTCGCTCAGTCGCAGTCTCAACAGCAGCAATCCGGCCAGGTGCGACCCGGACAATCCCAGTCAGGATATTCTCAGTCCGGTCAGTCGTACCAGGGACAACAGCCTCAGCAGGGGCAGGATCGGTCACGCTCGGGCTTTGGTGCGGGTGCCGCCGCTGGTGCTGTCGCAGGCGCCGCAGCGGGCGCGGGTGCAGCGGCCTCCTCCGGGGCGGGCGCATCCGGCGCTTCGGCTCAGCAGCAGGGTTCTCAGAGCCAAAATACGCAGAGTCAGAATGCCCAACAGGATCAGAGCTCTCAGCCGGAGCAGAATCAGCAGCACTCGGTGCAGAATGCTTCGAACCAGCAGGGTAACCAGTTCCAGGGGCAGGGTCAGCCCAGCCAATTCCAGGGCTCGCAGTCGCAGCAGAACCAGCCTCAGCAGGGTCAGTACCAGGCCGGTCAATCGCAGCAGTTCCAGCAGCAGAACGGTGCTCAGAATAATAACGTTCAGAACAGCGGTTTTGCTCAGGGTTCGTACAATCAGAACCAGTCGAACCAGAATCAGCAATACTCCGAGTCAAACACCTCGGATGCGCTCAACGGGTTCACTGCGGCGGCAGCATCCGGGTTCAGCGATTCACCGTATGCAAACGGTCAGACTCCCTTCAACCAGCCCGAGAAGCCAAAGCGCCCGTTCTTTGCGACTCCCGCCGGGTGGAGCGTAATTGCCGGTGCTGTGGCGCTGTTGATTATTATCATTCTGGTGCTGATTTTCACCCTGCCGCGCGGATCTTCCAATGCAGCAGCATCGGAAAGCCCCGCCGAGTCATCATCGGCAGCCCAGGCATCGTCAGAGAGCTCGGCAAGCTCATCGCCCGCCGAGCTGAAGAATGTTGAAGCGAAACTGCCCAGCGGCGATTTCAAGGAGTACAAGGGCAAAGATAAGCAGACCATCGATATCGAGAAGCCCAAGGGCAACGATTCGAAGGCTATCGTCTACTATGAGTTCACCCCCTCCAAAGAATCCAACTCGCGCCATTCCCTGGAGGGGCGCACGGGGGACGATAAAACTTCCAGCTTCGCTCTGTACACCTCCGCGCTGACCAAAGATAAAATCTCGGGCACCCTGTGGATGGACTTGAAGACTTCCAGCCCCACCCGCAAGGTGAATGTCGATAGTGAGGGCGAGTGGCTTATTCGCGTCTACGATGCTTCCTCCGCACCGAAGATTTCTAAGGGCGAGAAGATCAGCGCCGCGTTCAACTCCTACGCCGTGATCTACTCGGGCGGCTCGGGCACTTTGGAGGCTGGCTACGAGCGCAGGCCGGTAATGAACCTGCGCGTGATGGATGCGGCCCGCTCGAACGATGTCATCTTGGAATCCAGCACCTCAGAGTTCCAGGGCACCGCGAAGTTTGACGCTTCCGAAGATGTTTACTTGGCAATTAACTCCTTCCAGGGCACCTGGAACGTCGGTATTCGCTAGGTAGCCGATAACTTCTTGGTCTAAACCGAGATAGAGAAGACCCCCGCATCGTCGATCACGATGCGGGGGTCTTCTGCACGGTTCGCAAGGCTATGCCGAGTTCGGGGCGTTTGCCGACTCTGCTGCAGGTTTGACCGAAGCGCTGCGTGCTTTCGGGGTGAGGGCCGCCCACCCCCACAGCAGAACGGTCACGATAAAGAGGCACACGATCGGCGTGCCACCCAGCGCAACACCCGGCGCAGCCAAGAATTCGAGCCCGTTCATATTCCACTGGGTCATGCCGCCGAGCACGCGCGGGGAAATATAGAGCCCCACAACGCCCACCCAGGTCAGGATGCGCGCCACAGTCATCGCAGCGGGCGGCAGGTATGTGAAGAACTCGCCGAATGCATCCACAATAAGCACGAGAACCAGAAGCGGCAGAAGCACGTTATGGTGCGACCAGCTGATCGGCGAGAGGCTGACCATGAGGAACCCGGTCACGGCAACCTGGGCGAGAGCCTTGTTGCGGCGTTCGAGCTGATAGAGAATCGCGGCGGTGAGCACGACGGAGAGCACCGCCAGCAGGTAGAAACAGAGCTTGGCGGCGGTTCCGTTCAGCCCATAGTGCATGAGCCAGCCCTGAATCGAAATATTATCGACGAAGTTAATATCGCCCACACGCGAAGGATCTGAAACCGCGTGGAACCAGTACTGCGGGGCTTCTTGCGGCAGTAGCACAAAGCCGAGGGCAATGGTGGCGAGGAAGGTTGCACCGAGGGTGATAATGCCCTTCCAGTCGCGGCGCACCAGCAGAATAAGTCCGAATACGAGCGGGGTCAGTTTCAAACCGCCAGCGATACCGATAAGTACTCCGCGCGGCACACGTGTTGCCGGGCGTAGAAAATCGGCAAGAATCAGCACCATAATGATGGGGTTAATCTGCATAAGGTCAAAGGTACGCCGCCAGGGCCCGCAGAGCATTACCACAATGGTGAGTGCGGCGATCGTGCCGTAACGCCCGAGCTTATCCTGAAGCGGTAAGGGTCGGCCATGTGCATTGGCATAGGAGTACATGATGCTGGAGAGCCACCAGGCGGCGGCGGTCGTAATAAGCACCATAATCGCCATACCCACCTTGAGCGGTATGAAAGCGAACGGCAGGAAGACTAGCGCCGCAAAGGGTGGGTAGGTGAACGGCAAATCCAGCACGCCGATGCTCACCATAGCGCGCCCATAAAGTTCTTTGTCGAAGCCTTCATTATCAAAAATGGTCATGGCACCCATGCGGTAGATCGAAAAATCCAGACCGCCGTAGGTGTTCACGAAGGCTTCAAAAATATAGCCGCCCACCACCATGAGGATGAGCGCCGCTACTGCAATTTTGCCCAGAACCGGAGTCTGGGCGCGGGATTCAGTCATGGCGTATTAGTACCTGTCTTACTGAGCTGAAGTTCTCGCCCTTTAGTGTAGCGTGGATATTCTGTTCGCCGAAAGATTATATTCCTCTTCGGGCATATACCCAGATGAGAGCCTGTCTTTCTAGGGCGACATCTGCTTACGTTAAATACATTGCTTGGGTCGCAAGAGGCATACGCCAATCGTTGATGTACAGCGAATGCGGTTCCTCACCCTATGCGAACAAGCCACCCACGATATATTCCAAATACAAAATATATACTAGTCAGAATTATTTTCCGAAGATTTTTTGGGCTCAGGTTTTGTGTTGCCGTGAGTCTTACCCTGAGAACTCTGCCCGGAAGACTCAGCACCTTCACGCGGCTTCACCTTCGCCACCAAGTGCGTACCGCGTTGAGCTCGGGCGCGCCGCAGTCCATGACCCACCGATTTTGCTGCCGCCGAAGATTTCGCCGCGGGTTTCTCATCGGTTTTTACGGAGGCGGTATCGTCGCTGCCCTCGGCGGTCGCATCCTGATTAGAAGACTCAGAGGCTTCGCTATCGTCATGAACCTTCGCCTTCTTGGGCATCTCGGCGATGCGCACCGCAACCTCTAAGGCAAGCACCGCAAACGCCGCATAGTAGACGATAATCGAGGGGTACAGATAAGGATTTTTCTGATTTACCCCCACCATCGTGACGGCGAAAACTGCCAGCTCAAGGACCACCACCACAAGCTGTTTGGCAGATCCGCCCGGATTCCTCATCATCAGGTACAACGCCATCAGCGTAAAGAGAACGGGAAAGAAGATCTGCCCCGCCACCGCCATTCCATCTTGGTCATAAGCGTAAATAGCGAGCGCTTGCATTACGGCGGAAACGGCGGCGAGGGGGGCGAGAGTCAGATACTTCATAGGGCTATTCTAGCGTTTACCACTCGCCGGTACCGTACTGTATGACGGCTCACGCAAAGCCAAAATTCGCATGAATCGGGCAATATAATGGAACTATATGCACTGTGACTAAAAGCGATCGAAAGACAACACCGTGAGCGAGAATCCCCATAACCCCACTCCCTCGGGTTCTGACTCAGAAGGATCAACCGGCCGCGATACCGGTCGTGGCGGCGCATCCTCAAAGCCGAGCGCGGCGCAAAATTCTGCACGGTCCGGGGCCGATGTTTCGGGTTCCGGCAACGATGGACTCACAATTGGGATGCGCCCCACCGAACTCCCCGGCGCCTCGCTAACGCCCGAGGAGATTGCTAAGCGCGCCTCCGGTCGGGGTAGTTGGCACCGCCGCGCATCGAAGCCGGTATCGTACTGGATGTTTGGCGTTATTATCGCGATTCTGGTGCATCGCTTTATCCCCAAGGGCGGCTGGCTGATTGTGCATATGGTGACTCTGGGGCTGATTACGAATTCGATTCTGATCTGGAGTCAGCACTTCACCGAAGCGCTCATGAAGATTAAAATTCCTGATTCGGCTCGCGGTATTCAGGTCACACGTATTTTTGCACTTAACGGCGGTATTGTGCTGCTGATGGCGGGCATGATTCTGCAGGATCTCATGCCGCAGTTCTATCCCCTGACGGTTGTCGGCGCGCTGGTGGTAGGCGCTATGGTCGCCTGGCATGGCTATGCTCTTCTTCGCCAGGTCAAACAGGCGCTTCCCTCGCGGTTTGGCGCCACGATTCGTTTCTATATCGCCGCCGCGTTCCTGCTTCCCGTCGGTGCCGTGCTGGGCGCGATGACGGCACTGCCTGGTTTGCAGGGCACGCTGCATTCGCAGTTTATGCTTGCGCATGAGGCCGTGAATGTTCTCGGGTTCGTGGGTATTACGGTGGTTGGCACCCTGATTACGTTCTGGCCTACGATGCTGCGCACCAAGATGGTCGAAAACGCCCTGGGAACCAGCGTGCGCGCCCTCATACTGATGTGCGTGGGCGTTGGGGTTACCACGCTCGCTTCACTCTTCGGGATGCGCCCCCTCGCGGGCGCGGGCCTGCTCGTGTACCTGCTGGGGCTGCTGATCGTGGCGTGGGTGATGGTGCGAACCCTTCGCACGAAGCGTCCCACAGAGTTCCCACCAATGTCGGTGGGTGCAGGTTTTATCTGGCTTATTATCGGCGTGGTGTGGACTGCCGGCTTGGTGTTCACCACCCCGTTTGAGGAGCTTCGCATGAGCGAGGTAACCCCCATTTTCGTGGCGGGTTTCCTGCTTCAGGTGCTTCTAGGGGCTATGAGTTACCTGCTCCCCCAGCGTATGGGCGGCGGACCCGCCGTGGTGCGCGCATCCAATAAGGAGTTCAGTAGGCTTGCTGCCGGGCGCGTGACGGTTGTGAACTTGAGCCTTATTATTTTCATGCTTCCGAATGCGCTTACGGGTTCTTGGGTGAAGGTCGCTGTCTCTGCCGTGGGTGCGCTCGGTTTGGCTTCGTTCCTGCCGTTTATGGTGCGCGGCGTTAAGGCTTCGGTCAATACTCGTAAAGAGATGATGGCTGCGCGGGCGCGCGGTGAGAAGCCTGTCCCTGTTACGGAGGTCAAACAGGAACCTGTGAATCATACCCGGCAGACCCTTTTCGGTGCGCTTGCTGTGATTCTGGCGTTGACCTTGGGTATTGCGGCCGATCCCAGCTCGGTAGGCTTCAACTTTATAGGTGGTTCTACGGCGACCGGCACGGGGCAGACCACAACGCTGAAGGTCAAGGCAACCTCGAATTACCGGTTTACGCCCGATACCGCGCAGGTTCCGGTGGGTAACCGCCTGGTGATTGAGGTGACGAACGACGATCAGGGCATGACCCACGACCTCACCTTCGCCAACGGCGCGAAGACCGGAACGCTGAACCCCGGCGAGACTAAGAGCGTGGATGTTGGCGTGGTGACCTCCGACCTTGAGGGCTGGTGCTCGGTGGCCGGGCACCGCCAGCAGGGCATGGTATTTCACGTGAAAACCACCGGCAATAACCTGCAGGCGAACGGGCATCACGGGGGTGGTTCCGGCGGTAATAACGGGTCAAATGGCTCGGGCACAAATACGAACCTGCTGACCGCGCAGAACGCGAATATTGATATGCATGCCTCCCCCGGCAAGGACTATGAGCGCCGTGATCCGGTGCTGCGTCCCGTGCCTGCGGGCGAGAAACGTGACGGTAAGACTGTTCACAAGATGACCATGGATGTGCAGGAGCTCGACCGCGAAATTGCACCCGGGCTTGACGTAAAGGCATGGACATTCAACGGTTCGTATATGGGTCCGGTGCTGCACGGTAAGCTGGGCGATGTCTTCGAGATTACCCTGGAGAACAACGGTTCGATGGGGCATTCGCTCGACTTCCACGCGGGCATGGTTTCGCCCGATAACACGATGAAAACCATTGCCCCGGGCGAGAAACTGACCTACCGTTTTGAGGCTACCGGCTCTGGTATTTGGCTGTACCACTGCTCGACCGCGCCCATGAGCCTGCATATGGCGGCGGGCATGTACGGTGCCGTCATTATCGACCCGCCGAATCTGGAACCGGTGGATCATGAGTATGTGATGGTTCAGAATGAAACATACCTGACCGATACGGGACAGACCGCGGCTGACGGTAATAAACTTGCCGAAGTTTCCTCTGACGGCATTGCGGCGGGCACCCCCTCGCTCACCATGTTCAATGGGCACGCCACCCAGTATGTGAATCAGCCTTTGGAGGTGAAAACCGGCGAGCGCGTGCGCATCTGGCTGCTGGCTGCGGGACCGTCGAAGGGCATGAGTTTCCACGTGGTCGGCTCACAATTTGACACCGTGTATAAGGAGGGCGGCTACCTGCTGCGGGACGGCAGAGATCCATACGGGGAAACCGGCGGTCACTCGCAGGCGCTCGATCTGGACTCGGCGCAGGGCGGGTTCGTTGAGATGCAGTTCCGCGAACCCGGCACGTACACGTTCGTGAACCACCGGTTCGCCGAAATGGAACGCGGCGCCATGGGGCACATCAAGGTGACGGATAAGTAGTCCGGGCAGTCGGGGAGGTGGCGGGATTATCGCTGTCGCCTCTCCGCTTTCCCTTACTGTCTTCCCAGACTTTTGTCATGGTTGTGGTCCTTTTCAAAACACAACCATGACAAAAGTCTGAGCTCAGCGGTACTAGCTAGCTGCCGAGTCCTTCCACCGGCGACGTCCGAGCCGACCGTGCCGCCGGCAGAGCGGATGCAACCAGCGCCGAAGCAAGACCCACCAGCAGTATCAGCACCAGACCCAGATACGGCAGATCCGGCACGAACTCCACCTTTTGGTCTGTTGCAGCAAGCACCACCTTTGCGCTCACGCTACCGATAAACACACCCCCAAGGATGCCCAACGCCACCGCGCCCAGGGTGATCAGTACCGCCTCCGCCGAAATCATGCGGCGCAGCTGCTTGCGGGAGAGCCCCAACGCACGCAGCATCGCATTCTCGCGGCGGCGTTCATTGACCGAGAGAGTCATCGTATTTGCCACGCCGATCACCGAGATCACCACGGCGAGAGCGAGAAGACCCAGGGTAATCCCCAGCATGATCGTCAGAACCTGATCGAGCTGACCGCGCTGTTGTAGACCGCCGGTGAATTCGTTGCCGTCATTAGCCTTATTAAGCTGATCCTGTAGCGCGGAGTTCTCAGTAGCGGTCAGCGGGGATTTAGCGTGTACCAGCACCATAGTCTCCGCCCCGGCTGAGGGATTCATACCCCCTGGGGCAGCGGATGCGCCCCGCTGCCCCTGCGCGGCTGAGCCTTGGGGCTGTTCCCCAGCTTCTCCAGGCTGCTGCGGGGTCAAGGGCTGCGGGTCATCCGGGTTCTGCAGTTTAGCACCGGTGGCTGGGTTCACCACATACAGATTCGCGATCTTACTGGTCGACTTGATAGGCTTGAGTTCAATCTCTCCCAAGGGTCCGCGTGCCTTCAGGCGGGTGGAATCGTCAAAGCCCGCATTGTTATACAGGGATTCGGGCACGAGCACCGTGTTATCTTCAGTCGGGTACTTGCCCTCAGCCGGAATAACCTTGGCGAAGTCTTCCTGGCTGAGCGCCACCATACTCGCGGTGTTGCTCATTGACTGGCTGCCGTCTTTCGACGTGAGGGTGTACTCTAGGGCACCGGCGGCTGGAGCCACCGCAACGCTTTCGACATTCTTAATCCCCTGCACTTTATCGGCAACCGAGTGCGCCTTAGCAAGGCTCTCAGCTCCCGTGCCGCCACCGGTCCCGTAGGTTGCCGTCGCCGAGACGGGATAGGCACGTTCCATGGACTTCGCCGTCGATGCAGTCATGATGGAGTACCCGCTCAGTACTGCAGACACCACGAGCACACCCACCAATACGGCACGCCCGGTCGAAACCGTGCGCTTAGGCGAACGCAGCGCGTTAGCGACTGCCAGATTCCCGGTCTGGGAGCGAATCACCGAACCAAACACGCGAATCAGCGGCGGCAACAACCACGGCAGGAGTAAGAACACGGCAACGCCCAAAAGCAACGCCGCAACCATGACCAACAGCACCCCGGCGCTGCTTTGTTGCGCACCTGCATCCGGGGCACTGGTCAGACTCAGCGACTGCCACACTGCTGCTGCCCCTGCCACGGCGGCAATCAGGCCCAGGATCAGACCCGCAATGCCCGGCTTCTTCACGGCTTGGGCGGTACCCTCCCCCAAGGCGCTGATGGGCGAAATATTCAGGGCGCTACGTGCCGGGGCGAGCGATGCAACAACCGTTACGAGCGTGCAGACCACCACACCCACCACGAACGCCAGCGGGTTATACGAGACCATGAAATCTTTAAACAACACACCGGCGAGCGCCGCGACCGGGTAGACGAGCGCAGCGCCGATAGCGGAGAAAACAACCCCCACCACGAGCGCCTCAACTAAGAGCATGCGCACCAGGGATTTCCCGTGCGCCCCCAGGGTGCGCAGTAGCGCCAACTCGCGGATGCGTTGACCGACCAGCACTGCGAACGTATTCGAGATAACGAAAGATGAGACCAGCAGGGCGAGCGCCGCGAACGCCCCTAGAATCACGCCGATAAAGGCAAAGAATTGTGATGTTTCTTCTTTGAGATCCTGCAGGTACTCCCCACCTGACTTCGCCACGGGTTCGGTATTCTGATCACCGGTAGCTAGCTTTTTCTGTAGCTCGGTGCGTGCGTGGGCGTCATCGTCACCTTTGAACTGGACGAACGTCATGCTAGGGTGCGGTAGCTGTGCCGCCTCCATAGATTTCGGGTCAAGCTGTTTGAGCGCCTCATCTGCCGCGTTCTGATAGGAGGTACCACCAATATAAACGTTATCGTTTGAGAATGAGCCGGAGAATCCGGTGTCGAAAATGCCAGCAATGGTGTATTCCTTGGTGGCACCGGTGTTAGGGTTCGTAATAGCTGCCACAACATCCGGTGAGGTCACCGTTGAGCCAAGGTGCAGGTTGTGTTTTTCGGCGAATTCTTTTGAGATCAACAGCTCGGTGTCTGTGCCCGGCAGTTTGCCGTCAATGGGGAATGGGAAGAGCTCGGTGTCGGTGGGGGCCGGTGTATACCGCACCTTTGCTGAGTTTTCTCCGGTGCCGAGTTTACCCTGCCCGTCATATATGACCCAGGTGCGCTGAACCGAAGGGTCGTTGGTGATCGTGTCGAGATTTTCGGGTGTGAGGTAATGGTTCGCCGTGTAATTATTTGGGTTGTTAGTTCCAGCCGAGAGGACCACGTTATCGTCCTCTGAGAGCGCATCTCCTATCGCGGCATCTATAGTTCCCTGTAGCGAGCCGAGGAGCACAATAATGGCGGCGATGAAGAATGAGGCAACCGCTATGCCGATGCCGGTCAGAACGTACTTACCTTTAGAAGCGCGCAAGTTAGAGCGCGCCACCGTATTCAGAGATGTATTAGTTCGTTTAGACATAGTAGACATGCGGCTATTTCCCCTCCTGTTAGATGTGCGGATGCTTTACCCTTCCAGCTGTCCCATCGCCTGCAGCACAGCATCATGCGTAGGATTCAGCATCTCCCCAGCAATCGCACCATCCTTTAAAAACACCACACGATCAGCATACGAAGCAGCATGCGCATCATGGGTGACCATCAGAATCGTCTGTTTCTGCTCAGTGGCGGCATCCCGCAATAGCCTGAGCACCTCGGCACCCGAATTTGAGTCAAGGTTACCGGTGGGCTCATCAGCAAACACCACCTCCGGGCGCGACAGCAGCGCACGTACAATAGCAACTCGCTGCTGCTGACCACCTGAAAGCTGTTCGGGGCGATGACCCAACCGGTCTGACAGACCGAGGGTTTTAACCAGGTATTCACGCCAGGTCGGATCCGGCTTCTTGCCCGCCAACCCCAGCGGTAAATCAATATTCTGCCCGGCGGTCAGGGTAGGCACCAGGTTAAACGCCTGAAAGATAAACCCCACGTGCTCACGCCGGAACTCGGTCAGCTGGTTATCCTTCTGCCCGTACAGTTCGGTGGTACCTATACGGATGCTGGTCTCTGGAGTATGGTCGGGAGTATCCAGCGTGGCGAGGGTTTGCATCAGTGTTGATTTACCGGAGCCTGAAGGTCCCATAATTGCGGTGAACTTACCCCGCTCAAAATCAATAGTGACATTATTCAGGGCGTGTACAGTTGCCTCACCCTGACCGTAGGTTTTGAACAGGTTTTTGGTGGATACCGCTGGAGTTTCAGTGCTGGTTTCTGTCGTAGTCATATTCTTAATTGTTGCAGTTACCCACCGCAAAACCCTGTATTTATACCAGCGGGGAAAACCCCTACATATTTATAGTTTCCGCGGATACCATTAAAGAAAAACCCTCAGTGCTTACACCGATGGCGAGGTAGACTCCGTGGCAAAATTTCGTAAATACGCTCTCATAGCACTAGCGATTGTGGCGTTCTTGACCCTGATGTTCCTGCTCTATAAAGGCACGCAGCGGAACGAGGCTACACCCGACAGAACGGCGACGCCCAGCGCATCCATAAGTTCCGCGCCGGCATCAAGCGCCCCGGTACAGACCCCGCAGGTTTCTGAGCAGAGCGCGCAGGCGGCACCCACACCGGAACAGCCACAGCAGTCGCAGGGAGCGCAGGATTCGCCCTCGGAATCTGCTTCGCCCTCCGCAACAGATACCGCCAAACCGTCGCCGAGCACTTCATCTGACGCTGGGCAGGAACAACATAAAGCCGATGCTACAAGCGCCGCCCCCAGCGCCAGTGGGTCTGCCAGCGCATCCCCGGGGAAAGAACCCACATGCCCGGAGGACGTATCCTACCAGCAGGTGGCAGATGGAGAGGCTGACTGCACGTTCGACTATTCTAAGGTGCGCCTGAAGACCATGCAGGAGGCGGAGCAGTATGCGCGTAAATGGCTCTACCCCGAACCCGGCACCTATATTCAGGTGCGGGATTACCGCGAAGCTAAGGTCAGGATTCCGGGTATGGATAAGCCACAGAGCGTGTTTGTTGTTCGCGCGGTTGCGCGTTCTTCGGGGGATCAAGGCGGTAGCGGAGCCGTCACTTGGAGCGTTATCTGGCCCAACGGCTATTATCTCACCAGCGATGACCTCCCCGACGGTATTGAGGCGCGATAGGTTCTGGTCTGTCGGTTCTTGCCTACCCCCTTCATTCCTGTGCGGATACTAGCGTTTAGATAAAGGGGCAAATGGAGACAGGAATTTTGCTTTCCGGTCCGTGAAAACCGCCCCAGTCGGGCTTGCTGGGGTGCTAGGCTAGAGGAATGGCGAAGAAGAGCTCACTCAAGACCGCATCCGGCAAGAATATCTTCACGAAAGTGACCGCCGGTGCGCTGGCGCATTGGCAGATTATTGCCTCTGCGCTGCTCCTGGGTACGGGTGTGGTGGGGCTCGCCGCCACCTACGACGACTATTGCGGAATGACCGACTTGACCTACGCACCGGAAGAGGTACACGAGGATCTCCGCAAGGCCGGTCAGACAGCGAATATCCGCCCGGGCGTGATCGCGGCACAGCTTGAAGCTGAGAGCCACTGGCGCATCAATGCGGCTTCGAGCGCGGGTGCCCGAGGCGTAGCCCAGTTCACCGATGAGGCTTGGAAGGATTGGGGTAACGGCGGCGATATTCTCGATCCGCACAATTCGATTGATGCGCAGGGCCGGTACCTGGAATCGCTCAAGAAACGACTGGGCAAATACGCCCACAATGACGACGAAGTGCTCGACCTGGCGCTTGCCGGGTACAACGCTGGTCCCGGCGCGGTCGAAAAGTACAAGGGCATTCCGCCCTTCCCCGAGACCCAGAACTATGTGCAGAAGATCCGCGATCTTTCCGAAACAAAATATAAGCTGACCTGCACACCGGATCACAGGTTTAAACAGTCGCAGATTGTGCGTATTGAAGCTCAGGCTGCCAAGCAAGACTCCACCGCGCCGGATGCTCTCGCCGCAGACTCCATGCATGCCATAGTGCCGTCTTCGCACACCGGATCTAAGGAAAGCTAAATTTATGAGGGTTTAGCTGCTCTTCCAGCGATTTGATAACCCATTTTCTGGCGATAATTTTTGATGGCGAATCCTCTACACATGCTGCAAAATATTCACAAGGTTCCCCAGCGGATCGCGAACGAAAAACCTCCGCACTCCCCAGGGCTCTTCAGCAACGCCATATTCAAGCGCAATACCTGCCGCATGAATGCGAGCGAGGATTTCATCAAGATTATCTACTTCAATCGATAAATCAGGAACCGGTGTACCTGAGCCCCCTTCACTGGCTATGCTGACTTGCACAGTCATAGTTTCCGCATTGCCGTAAGTCTGTATCCATCCGTGGTCCATGAGCAGCTCCAGACCCAGGACATCCCGATAAAAAGTAGCGGCAGACTCGGGTTTATCAGCGGCAAGGTTAGTAACGATACGCTTAACAGCCATAAGCAGCCCTTCCATGAGTGTTTTACCCTGGCAAAATCTTCACGGCACTTACTCTGAAGCCTATCAAAGATGCAAGCTGAGGGGTGAAGGCAGGGTTTCTGGGCTCACAGACCCTATGGATAAGCCTTCTTATTTTTATAGCTTGAGAAGCTCTTCTTCGTTTGTGACCACCATGGCATACGTAAATTGATGCTTTGACAAGATGGATTTCATGTCTGGAAGTTCTTTTTCTTTAATCAGCTTATTCTCGTGAAGGCTGTATATGCGCAGAGTATCCTTATTGTCCGTTGAGTTTATGTTGTAGATATACTTATCGGACCAGTAAAAGAGACCCTGATCTTTTGACCTCTTATAGTCTTTAAGGGTGAAATGTCAGCTATTTTTTCCGATTTCTACACAAAAATCTAATAAAAGGTTTTACATCTGTTCGAATCACAATAACATCACGAATGTGCTGCGTAAACCCTACTATATATCTTTATAAACAGTCGATAAATGAATATATTTTATGCACAACAGTGAACGTAAATGATGCATAAATTGCTTGTTCTCTATAAATTTGAACAGTATAATGCAATAGTGAGCGTATTCTCTCAACATGTCATAACCCCTAGTCGGCAACCTGTGAGAAGAGTAAACATGGCGCATAATGATCACCAAGATAAACAGCCAAAACGTAAAGAAATTCCGTCTTCGCTCTGGGTCTTTGCCCTAGCAACTTTCGTTTTAGCGCTACCCCGTATTGGTGACGGTCGTATATTACCGCTCGATCTCACGACTTCTTTTATACTCGGCACGGTTCTTATCGTCTGCGGGTTCTGGATGATGTACTGTGAACACAAGAAATCTTCCGCGCAGAAAAATAAACTCCAGGACCACTAATTTTTCTACGAAAAGACACAACCCATGACTACTTTCTACGCCAAGTCAAAGATGGCATACCCCGAATACCGGTACAACATCCTCAACACTGATTTCAAACCAGTCTATGAAACCGATGGCAGGCTTCGTCTCGGCGGGAATAGCGTCGTCTTCACTAAGGCAGATACCGAAGAAAAAGTCATCACGGTCAGCCGTGTCCCAGACACCAAACACCACTACACCGCAGACTTTGCCGAGGGAAGCAACGCCTCCCTAGAAAGGCTAGAGTGGAAACCATTACACCCGAGCATCAGCATTAAAACAGCCGATGCAGAATTCCTCCTGGAAGGAAGCAGCGGATCCGGCAAATTCACGATAACCCAGGAAGATAAGATCATCGCCAAAATTACTCGCCCGGGTTTTGTCCTGAAATACAACTACGCCCTCGAAATTCTCGATGATAATCTCCAAGAACTCGTGCTAGCTGCCTTCGTGGTACTCTCCCACTACATCGGCGGCAGGCGCAGCTTTGTAGTAGTCACAGGATAGTCCTGCACTCCCCTTTGCAGGACATTCACACAAGCGGAGGCGAATGTGGCAACCACTCCCAGTTACACCAGTGCCGTTGAAACACTTGCAGAACGCCCGCGTGCACCGCGCATCCGCTACGAGGCGAACATTCCCAAACCGAAGCCGTGGCGAGAAACCTTCGTGGGGGGCCACTGCGCCCAAATGTACCCCGCCTGGCTGCTCTGCTCCTCCTGAGAATAAAGCTCCCGGTAACGGCCCTCAACCATCATCAGGTCATCGTGGCGTCCGCTCTGAATAATGCGCCCATCCTCCATGACCACGATATTCTCGGCGTTGCGCACCGTCGAAAGCCTATGCGCCACCACGACCTTCGTGCACTGATACTGCGCAATCAGCTCCGTCACCTGCCGCTCGGTCGCGGTATCGAGCGCACTAGTCGCCTCATCCAACACCAAAATGCGCGGATACCGCAGCAAAGCGGTCACAATCGCGATGCGCTGGCGCTGACCGCCCGAGAAGTTCTCGCCGCCGCTCGCCATGATCGTATCGAAGCCCATCGGCAAATCCTTCACAAAATCCAGGATGCCCATCGCAAGAATACTCTCCTCGATTTCTTCACGGCTGCGCCCGTCATCTAGGCCTGCTGTGAGGTTATCGTACAGACTTCCCGACCTGGTTTGCAGCTGCTGCGGCACATACCCGATATGGGAACGCAGCTCGTCCAAAGAATAATCTTTAACATCGATTCCGCCCACACGAATAGCACCCGAAACCGGGCTGTACAACGAACACAACAGCTTAGCCAAGGTACTCTTACCCGAACCTGACGAACCCACAAGAGCAACATCGTGGCCCTCCGGCACGCGCAGCGAGATATCCGTCAGCACAGGTTTATTACCGCCCGGATACGTAAAATTCACGTTCTCAAGGTCAAGGTCACCATCAGCAATATCGGTGACAGATCCCGTGCTCTTCTCCGGTTCATAACGCTGAATATCCACGATACGCGCAACCGCACGGTCCACCGCGATAATGCTCATAATGCCAAACATCGTCGAAGCGACCGACGAAAACAGCAGTGCAGAAATACCTTCGGTCGCAATAGCCTGACCGAGCGTGAGCGTTCCATCATTTACCAACGGTATCGACGCCAACAGCAGAATCAGAGGACCGCCCAGCTGCACCACGGATGCGGCAGACCCGAGCACACCCTGCTGCAGCACCATGCGGCGGCGCATCGACGCCAGCGACTGCATATAGGCTTCGCGCCAGGTGTTATAGGTGGGCGTTGAGGAACCCGTCATCTTCATGGCTGCAATGGTGTTAATAGCGTCAAGCTCAACCACCTGCGCTTCGGAGGCGTGCGCATACTCGGCGTCGAG
>ERZ773212.402-NODE-402-length-21497-cov-12.384992_pt1 | contig 21497 bp, 20 predicted proteins | sample MGYA00581005_ERZ773212 | MGnify/ENA primary metagenome ERZ773212 (study PRJEB29015, sample SAMEA2738154) | human oral metagenome | biome: human oral; feature: human-associated habitat; material: saliva | place: China | collected 2196 ... | reverse complement strand
GGGCGAGTATCGCCGATGACCGACCGACCCGTCTGACGCCGCATCCACTGTAACGAGGAGAAATCTCATGGCATATCAGCCGACCATCCTAAACGGTGAAACTGTTTTCCGTAACGAAGTTTTTCAGACCGGCCTCATGTCCCAGCTGCTGGACGGCATCTACGATGGCGAGATGACCATCGGTGAGCTTCTGAGCCACGGCAACTTCGGTGTGGGTACCTTCAACGGCCTCGACGGCGAAATGGTCGTCCTCGACGGCGTCTGCTACCAGGTGCGCCACGACGGCTCCGTATCCCTGCCCGACCTGCGCCAGCAGACCCCCTACGCCGTGGTCACCAACTTCGTGCCCATGATTAAGCGCGAACTACCGCATAACCTACTCCGTAAGTCTGCCTCGCAGATTCTGGATGACTTCACCGTCTCCAAGAACTACATGTACGCCATCAAGATTTACGGCGAGTTCGAATGGGTCCGCACCCGCACCGTCATCAAGCAGGAGAAGCCCTACCCGAAGATGGTTGCGGCCACCGAGAACGAGGACATTGTCCAGTTCGATAACGTGACCGGCACGATTGTTGGCTTCCGCACCCCGATCTACGAGCAGGGCATCTCGGTGCCCGGCTGCCACGCCCACTTTATCGATGATGAGCGCGTTCAGGGCGGCCACGTGGTCGACTTCAAGCTGCGCTCGGCAAAGGTCGAGATTTGCCCCGGTACCGGCCTGCAGCTGCACCTGCCGCTGACCCCCGAGTTCTCCTCCGCTAACCTCTCCCCCGAGGACCTGGCTGAGCAGATCTCCAAGGCTGAAAAGCACTAAGCTTCTTTCCCGCCGGAACATAGCAACGGGATATAGCAACGAAGGAGCCGCCCTCTACTGTTGTGTAGAGGGCGGCTCCTTCGTGGTTATACGCGCTGTCGTGTTTATACACGCTGTAAAGGGCGCTTATGCCTCCGGCACGAACTCGCCGTGGCCGCGCTCGCGCAGGGCAGCACGCACCTTCTCAGCAGCCGCATCCAGCTCTTCGGCGGTAGCATCCTTCTTCGCGTTAGCGGGATCGTAGTCAGCCATGCCGTCAGCCGGGAACAGGTGGATGTGGGTGTGCGGAACGTCGAAGCCCGCAATCATCAGAGCCACACGGTCCTTATCAAACGCCTGATCCAGGGCACCAGAAATCTTGTGCGCCACAGCGAACAGGTGCGCCGCCAGCTCAGCCGGCAGGTCGGGCCAACGGTCAATCTCTGCGCGGGGAACGAGCAGCAGGTGACCTTCCGACAGGGGCATGATGTCCAGGAAGGCGACGCAGTGCTCGTCCTTCCAGACGAAGCGGCCGGGAATCTCACCCTCAATAATCTTGGTAAAAATCGTGCTCACAATAATCTCCTTCATGCGCCGTCACCGGCACGTTTGAAGCTCAGTGGTCAGGCTTACGCCTCAACCTCAATGCTCTCACCGGGGTTCAGGTGCTTCAGCTCAGTGCCGTACTTCGCGCCGAAGTTCGTCACCAGACCCTCAATAATGCCGGTGCCGTTCTGGTTAATCATGCCATTGTGAATCGGAACCACACGCTGAGCGCCGGTCGCAATCACAAAATCAATGACTTCCTGAACCTTCGACCAGGGCGCGTGAATCGGCACCAGAACGGTATTCGCACGCACGCGGTGAGGAACCACCAGCGAGTCACCCGGGTGGTACAAGGCACCGTTAATCAGGTAACCGACATTGGCGATGGTCTGAATCAGCGGGTGAATCAGTGCGTGCTGACCGCCGTAGGTCTTCACCTCAAAACCGGGGATGCTGAACTCAGAATCAGAGGAAACAACGGTAACCTCGGCAGCGGGCACAGCCTCCTTAATGACCTGGGCAACAGCCTCGGGAGCCCAAATCTTCAACGGGGTCTGCGACTCGGCACGCTGAGCAATCAGCGGCAGCACCGACGGGCCGTCAAAATGGTCCGGATGCGCGTGGGTCACGAACAGGTAATCGGCGCCTTCCAGCGCGGTGGCGTGTTCGCCTTCTGCAGCAAAGTTGCCGGGGTCAAGAACGAGGGTGCGCCCCTCATTCTCAAGGCGGATACATGAGTGGGTGTACTTCGTCATTTTCATAGTTTTAGTCTACCGTTAACCCTCATTCGTGCCTGTTGATGACTTCAATTTTTGAGATAAAGCGCAAATCAACCACCTTTTGAACGCCTCTAGTGTAAAGTCGTAAGACAAGATCGACCACACAATGGGACGGATTTCCGCCCCGAAAGGTTCAGCAATGGACACTCATATTCCCGTACGGAGAATTACGAAGCCCGCCGAAGCCCGAAATACCCGCCAGCGTCGCATCATCAAGGCGACCATGGAAGAGCTCGGCGATTTCATCTCAGCACAGGATCTGCACCTGACCCTCGCGAACCGCAAGGAACAGGTCTCTCTCGCAACCACCTACCGCGTGCTGCAGTCGCTGGCTAACGCCGGTGAGCTCGACTCGGTCAAGGGCGTTGAGGGTGAGACCCTGTACCGCCACTGCCGGGTGAAAGATCACCACCACCACCTGCTCTGCCGCCGATGCGGCACCGCCATTGAGCTGGAAGCACCCGCCCTCGAGGACTGGGCACTGGCCATGGGTAAGCAGCACGGCTTCTCGGAGCTGGAGCACGTGGTTGAAGTGACCGGTTACTGCCCGGACTGCACTTTGGCACGTCGCGAGGAAGAATCGCAGGGCGGCGCTGCACGCTAACGTTGCAGGCTAAGCCGCAACCTCTAAGCCCCTCCATCTGAGGAGCTCTCCCCCACCGGGGAAAACCTTCTCAACGAAGGATACGGCGTCTTCAAAGATCTTCGGCGCCACTACAGCACGACACACAGGGCATCTGGACAGGACAACACAACGCCACACAGGTTGAGCCCGCATTGCGCACCGGGTACATGACCCGTAGCGCTAACACAGCACGACAACGAAAGAGCCCCACCTCATTCCCGAGGTGGGGCTCTTTCTATAGATCTTATGCCTTCTCAGCCAGCTGGCGGCCCGACGCGCTATGGCGGCGCTTCACGCCACCAATCACACGGCACACCACGTAAATCAGGAAGGAAATACTGGTCACGTAGGGACTAATCGGCAGCGAACCGGCAAGAGCCAGCAGAATACCGCCCACAATGGACGCCTCCGCGAACAGCACCGACAGGATTAGGGTGCGTACCGGAGAGGCAGTCACCTGCATCGCCGCAGCCGCCGGAGTAATCAGCAGCGCCAGCACCAGCAGCGAACCGACCACCTGCACAGACAGCGCCACAGCAATACCCAGAATCACCATGAACACCAGGGACAAAAAGCGCATCGGCACGCCCTTAGCGCGCGCGACCTCCGGGTCCAGGGAGGCGAAGCTCAGCGGACGCCACACCATCACCAGCAGGGAAATAATAACCACCGCACCAATAATCATGGTGTGCAGCTGGTCGGCATCCACGGACACGATCTGACCGGTCAGCAGGCCAAACTTATTCGCACTACGGCCCTGGTACAGGGAGAGGAAGAGAATACCCAAGCCCAAGCCGAACGGCATGAGCGCACCAATGACCGAGTTCGAATTGCTCGCCTTAGAGCCCAGAAAGGCAATCAGCAGAGCCGAGGCAATCGAACCGACCATGGAGCCGGTCACCACGTCATAGCCGAGCAACAGGGCAAGGGCGGCACCCGCGAAAGACATTTCAGAGACGCCGTGCACCGCAAAGGCATGGTCGCGCATCATCACAAAAATACCGACGAAACCACCGATAAGGCCCAGCACAGCGCCAGCAAAAATGGAGTTCTGCAGCATCTGCAACAGCTCGCCGTAGCGGTCAAAAACGAAGATACGGGAGAGCAAATCATTCTGCGCGGCGGCAACCGGAGCCAGAGCGGGGAGGGAAGCAAGAATGGTCATCGAGTGGTTCCTCCCGGAAGGTGTAGGGTGCGCTGCGGTTCAGAAAGACCAGATTTCAGGTGGGAGCCGTGAATGTTCTGGTCGGTGCCCTCAATATGGCAGTGGTCGCTGGCGTGAGTCTCACCCACCACCACGTAACGGCCATTAGACTTGAGCACGCTCACCGGGGTTCCGTACAGGGAGGTGAGAGTCTCACTGGTCATGACCTCTTCCACCGAGCCGACAGTGAAACGACCGTTTGCCAGGTAGAGCACACGATCCACATGCTCAATGATGGGGTTGATTTCATGGGTCACGAACACCACCGCCACGCCGCGTTCACGGTTGAACCGGTGAATCAGCTCAGCCACCGCGTACTGGTGGTTGAGGTCCAGGGAGAGTAGCGCCTCGTCAGCCAGCAGAATCTTCGGGTCGTTCGCGAGCGCCTGAGCGATACGCAGACGCTGCTGCTCACCACCGGAGAGCAGACCCACCGGCACGTTCGCGTATTCGGTCGCGCCGACGGCTTCGAGGAGTTCGTCAACCTTGGCGCGGTATTTGCGGCCGTGCAGGCGGATGCCCCAGCGGTGCCCGTCCACGCCAAGTCCCACGAGGTCGCGGGCGCGCATCGGGGTGGAGGTGGGGATGGACTTCTGCTGCGGTACGTAGCCGACGCCGGCGTTGCCCAGACGTGCGGGTTTGCCGAGCACAGAGATGTCTCCGGCGTTGAGTCCGGTCAGGCCGAGAACGACTTTGAGGAAGGTGGACTTGCCGGAGCCGTTGGGTCCGAGCACAGCGAAGTATTCGCCTGCGCCAATGTCGAGGGTTAGATCTTTCCAGAGGGTGCGGGCCCCGAAAGCGAGGCTACCCCCGCGAATGGAAATCGCGGGGGCGGCACCGTTATTGTTGTCAGTCACTTAGGAGAGCGCCTTTTCGAGGTTGCTGACGTTGGTCTTCATCCATGCCAGGTAGTTGGTGTTTTCCGGCAGGGTTTCGGTGAAGGATACGTAGTTCACCGAGGCGTCCTTAGCTGCCTGCAGCACCTCGTTGGTCTGGGAGGTGGAGGTCTGCTCGTTGTAGGCGAGTAGCTGGACCTTCTTCTCGGTGACCATGTCCTTGGTTTCCTTCAGGACGAGTGCGGGGACGTCGTTGCCGGCTTCGGCTGCCTCAGCGAATTCGCTGGGGGTTGCGTTCTCTGCGCCGGTGGAGGAAATCAGGTAGTCCGGCACGGGCTCGGTGGACAGGTACTTCTTGCCTTCACCGGCGATTGCTTTGGCGGTGGTGTCCAGTGCGTCCAGTTCCTTGGAGAAGGTGGATGCGTTGGTGCGGAACGTCTCAGCGTGTGCGGAGTCGAGGCCTGCGAGCTCTTCAGCGATCTTCTGGGCGACCTTCTTCATGGTTTCGAAGTCGTACCAGAGGTGCTCATTGAACTCGTGTGCGTGGGCGTGGTCGCCGCCGTCTTCGTGGTGTTCGCCGCCGCGGTGGTCCTCGACCAGGTGGGTGTATTCGGCGTCGGTGAGCTTGCCGCTGACCTTGACCGCGTTCACGATCTTCTGGGAGGCGTTGTCCTTGCCGGCGAGGTCTTCGAGGAACAGGTCGTAGCCTGCGCCGTTGATGACGATCAGGGAAGCGTCCTTTGCCTTGAGGCGGTCGGCGCTGGTGGCTTCGTAGGAGTGGGGGTCGGTGCTGGTGGAGGCGATGAGTGCGGTGACCTCAATGTAGTCGCCGCCGACCTGCTTGGCGATGTCTGCGTAGACGTCGGTGGAGGCGACGACCTTCACCTTGCCATTGTTGGAGCCAGCCGAGGAGGACGAACCGGAGGAGGTGCTGTTCTCGGTTGCGCAGCCTGCCAGTAGCAGGGAGGACGCGGCGAGTGAGCCCATTGCGGTGAGGAAGTGCTTGCGGGTGATCTTCGGGTGCGACATGAGGGCTCTCTTTCGGTTCGTTCTAGTCTGTAGGTTCCTTAACTACATCATGCGCACACCCGTATAAACAACTCTTTATTGTTGTCATTTGGGTGCTGTTAGGCAACCCTTTTCCCTGTTAGTAGCTTATGCAACAGGGATAGTTAGCTCAGCCTACTGCGCTCCCCCACCGCTACTTTATACTGCCGCTTCATCCCGCCGCCTGAGACCACCCCTTGGGAGCACCCATAAGCCGTTTTTGACCGCAAAACAGCCCGCCCCGCGCCCTCCTTGACGAGGGCGCCGGGCGGACTGTGCGTTCAAAGATTCTCCCGTTTTATTCGGGATATCTCACGATGCGGTTACTGTGCTTCATGCGGCTACTGGGCTTCGCGCGCCTGCTGTCGGCGTACACGCTCACGCACCGCATCCTGGGTGGTGTCGTTGATTTCGCCGACGAGCTCCTCCAGCACGTCTTCGAGGAAGACCACGCCGAGGGTTACGCCCTGTTCATCCATAACCTGCGCGATATGGGTTCGGCTGCGCTGCATGGAGGCGAGCGCATCGTCAATATCGGTGGTCGGGGTGAGCGTGTCCAGGGAGCGCAGCTTGTACCAGGGGAAGGGCTCCTCGAACCGCTCGGGGGCGATGGCGAGGGCGTCCTTCACGTGCAGGTAGCCCATGTAGGTTCCGTCGCTGTCGGTAATGACGAAGCGGGAGTATCCGCTGCGTGCCACGGCACGTTCCAGTTCGGCGGGGGTGCAACCGAAGGGCAGGGTGACGAGCTTATCGCCGGGCACCATGATTTCGTAGACGTCTTTCTCGGTGAATTCGAGGGCGCTTTCAATCACGCCGGCGTCGTCTTCCACGGTGCCTTCCGCGGTTGAGGTTGCCACGATGGTCTGCAGCTCGCCCAGGGTGAAGGTGGAGGCGACCTCATCCTTTCCTTCGACCTTCATGAGCGCCAGCAGCTTATTGGACAGGTTGTTCAGCAGGGCGACCACGGGGGCGAAAATCTTGGAGAAGGTCACCAGGGTCGGCACAATCCAGAGAGCCACACCGCGGGCGGCGAGGGTCACGGCGGCGTTCTTGGGAACCATCTCGCCGAAGATCACGTGCAGGTAGGTGACCAGGATCAGAGTGATGCCGAAGGCGATTACGTCCACGATTGCGTGGGGCAGGCCGACCAGGTGCAGGGGCACCTCCAGCATGTGGTGCAGCGCCGGTTCTGAGACGTTCAGGATCAGCAGGGAGCAGATGGTGATGCCCAGCTGGCAGGTGGCGAGCATGAGCGAGACGTTTTCTAGGGCGTAGATGACGGTCTGCGCTCGCTTATTGCCTTCTTCGGCGAGCGGTTCGATTTGTGCTCGTCGGGTGGACATGATGGCAAATTCACCGGCGACGAAGAAGGCGTTTCCGGCGAGCAGGATGACGAGCAGTGCGATGGCTACCCAGTCGTTCATGCGTTGCCTCCCTTCTCGGTCTGTTCCTGTGCGCTAGGTGCGGGGGTGAATCGGATGCGGTCCACGCGGCGGCCTTCGAGGGTGTCGACGCGCAGGGTGCCGCCGGGTACGGGTACGCTGTCGCCCACTTCGGGGATGCGACCGAGCCGTTCCATCATGAAGCCGCCGACGGTTTCGTATTCGGGGCTTTCTTCAACCTCGAGTCCGGGGATGAGGGCGTTGATTTCGTCGGGGCGGCGCAGGCCGGAGAACACCCAGTCACCGTTGCCGTAGCGCAGGGGGCGTTCGGTGCGGCCGCGGTCGTGTTCGTCGGAGACTTCGCCGACGATTTCTTCAACGAGGTCTTCGAGGGTTGCGATGCCGGCGGTTCCGCCGTATTCGTCGAGGACCACGGCGAGCTGCAGCGCGCCCTGGCGTAGCTGGGTGAGTAGCGCGTCCAGGTGCAGGGTTTCGGGGACCTGCAGCACGTCTTCTGCGAGGGCACCGGCTTCGAGGGTTTCACGAACCTCAGGGGGCACGCCGACTGCCTTCTTCACGTGCACGACACCCACGATGTTGTCGTGGTCGCCCTTGTAAAGCGGGAATCGGGAGTGACCGGTGGAGCGTGCCAATTTGATGACTTCGGCAACGGGGGCGGTGTCTTCGAGCATGGCGACCTGGCCGCGCGGGGTCATCACTTCGGAGGCGGTCAGCTCGGAGAAGCGCAGGGTGCGGTCCACGAAGCGTGCCGCGTCGGAGTCGAGGGTGCCTTCTTCTGCGGAACGGCGCACCATGGAGGAGAGCTCTTCGGGGGTGCGTGCCGCGGAGAGTTCTTCTTTGGCTTCCATACCGAAGCGTCCGAGAATCCAGTTGGCGGAGCCGTTCATGACGCTCACAAGCGGGGACATGACGCGGGTGAAGGCGAGCTGCGCGGGGGCGACTCGGCGTGCCACGTCGTAGGGTTCAGCAATGGCAAGACCCTTGGGGAGCAGTTCGCCAACGACCATGGAGAGCAGGGTTGCGATGAGCATCGCCAGTACCAGGGTGAGCACGTCGGTCATGCTGGTGGGCAGGCCCAAGCTGTTGATAGCGCCGGTGGTGAGCGCCTTGATGGCGGCGTCGAGGGTGTAACCGGTCAGCAGCGTGGTGATGGTGATGCCGATCTGGCAGCTGGAAAGCTGAGTGGAGAGCGTCTTGAGGCAGCGCAGGACAGCGTCGGCGGCTTTATCGCCGGAGTCCTTTGCCTGCTGTACGGTGGCGGTTTCGAGCGCCACGAGGGAGAACTCTACGGCAACGAAGAAGCCCGTTCCCAGGATGAGGAGTAGGCCGATGAGCAGGAGGATTAGATCCACTCAGCCACCGCCTCCATCGACTGGTGTGCGGCGCCTTGGGCCTGGCGGGGTAGCCCCGTAGTCAGGCTGTCCAGATGCTGAGCATCGGAGGTGGTGTTTTTGGGTGTTACAGTGCCGTGTTGCGCAGAGTATGCGGGCAGTATTCTGCGCTGGCTAGTAGTCAGAGTCTTACTCAAAGGGTCATCCATACCCCATATTTTAGCGAAGGTTTCGTCTCTTCCCGGTGCTGTAGAGTGCCTGCTCACACGTGCAAGACAGTACTTGTTGCGCACGCGGCTCATTGCTAATCCGTAAGAGTGAAAAATTGCATTGCGGATATAGCGCGATGAGCTGGAAAGTTCACCGTGCTTCTCTTTACACTTATACATAGGAGCATGAGTGTGCCGCCATGCAAGCGGATGAACCCCGACGTTCACGGCACGCTAGGCAGGTTTGTACGGTGCGCACCCCGCACATACGGCCACCATCTTAGGCGATGCGCACATGCTCAGCGTGATGATTCGCCCCTCGAAGACGCGGGTCGTCTATGCCGGGGAGAGTCCCGGACGCGACGGATAAATTCACACTAATTGGAAGAGGCGTTTAACGTGCCAAATCTGCCAGAACATCTGGTGCCTGAGGAATTTGCCGGTAACGAATGGTTCGTTGAAGAACAGTACGAGCGTTACCAGAAGGACAAGAACCTCGTGGACCCTTCATGGTGGCCCATTTTTGAGACCATCGACAAGGCGCTGGGAGGCGCCGGTACCGCTAGTGTAGCTCCTGCTGCGGCACCCGCCGCACCGGCTGCACCTGCCGCACCTGTAGCAACTCCCGCCCCCGCGGCACCGAAGCCTGCGGCTGCACCTGCTAACCCCACCCCTCCCGCTGCTACCAAGAAGGCTGAACCTGTGGAACCTGCTGAAGACAAGATTGTCCCCCTCCGCGGCCCTGCTAAGGCAGTCGTCACGACCATGGAAGAGTCGCTGACTGTCCCCACCGCAACCACCGTTCGTGCGGTCCCCGCAAAGCTGCTCATTGAGAACCGTGCTGCCATCAACAAGTACCTGGCAAGCACCCGCGGAGGCAAGGTCTCCTTCACCCACCTGATTGGTTACGCAGTAATTCGCGCAGTGGCAGCGATGCCTTCGATGAACGTGACCTACGGTGTGGATGAGAAGGGCAAGCCCGTTGCAATCCACAACGCACACGTGAACTTTGGTCTGGCTATTGACCTGCCCCGCCCCGATGGTTCCCGTAACCTGGTCGTTCCGAACCTCAAGGGTGCTGAGAAGCTGAGCTTCCGCGAGTTCTGGGATGCGTACAACGACATCGTTAAGCGTGGCCGTAACGGCGCGCTGACCATTGAGGACTTCCGCGGCACCACTGTTTCGCTGACCAACCCCGGTGGTATTGGTACCGTCCACTCGGTGCCCCGTCTCTCCAAGGGCCAGGCAGCCATCATCGGTGTGGGTGCGCTGGAGTACCCGGCTGAGTTCCGCGGCCTGTCCGAGAAGCTCATCACCCAGCAGGGCCTGTCCAAGATCATCACCCTGACCAGCACCTACGACCACCGCGTCATTCAGGGTGCAGGTTCCGGTGAGTTCCTGAAGCTGGTTGAGCACTACCTGCTTGGCGGCGACGACTTCTACGACGCAATCTTCCGCGACCTGAAGGTTCCTTTCGAGCCGGTTCGTTGGGCACGCGACAACCACGTCGATGACGCTCAGGAAATCTCTAAGGTTGCACGTATTCAGCAGCTGATTCACGCGTACCGCGTGCACGGCCACCTGACCGCAGCAACCAACCCCGTTGGTTACAAGATGCGTTCGCACCCGGACCTGAAGCTGGAGAACTACGGCCTGACCCTGTGGGATCTGGACCGCGTCTACCCGACCGGTGGCTTCGGCGGTTCCGAGCGTCTGCCGCTGCGCACCATCCTGGAGCGCCTGCACGAGGCATACTCCGGCTCCCTGTCCGTTGAGTACATGTACTCTGAGGACCCCGAGGTTCGCGCATGGTTCCAGGAGCGTCTGGAGCGCGGCGTTGCTAAGCCCACCCGCGAGGAGCAGCTGCGTGTTCTCTCCAAGCTGGTTGAGGCTGAGGCATTCGAGAACTTCCTGCAGACCAAGTACCTGGGTCAGAAGCGCTTCTCCCTGGAGGGCGGCGAGTCCCTGATTCCGCTGCTGGACGCTGTGCTGGACAAGGCCGCTAACAACGACCTGAAGGGCGTTGCCATTGGTATGGCACACCGCGGTCGTCTGAACGTGCTGACCAACATTGCTGGTAAGTCCTACGCTCAGATTTTCCGTGAGTTCTCCGGCACCGCAGCACCTTACGAGGGTGGCTCCGGTGACGTGAAGTACCACCTCGGTACCGAGGGCGTCTTCACCTCCGATTCCGGTAAGCAGACCCAGGTTTACGTGGCTGCTAACCCCTCGCACCTTGAGGCTGCAAACACCGTGCTCGAGGGTATCGTCCGCGCTAAGCAGGACGTCTACAACGAGCAGGGCGTTGAGGGTCACCCGGTCCTGCCGATCCTGATTCACGGTGACGCAGCGTTCGCTGGCCAGGGCATCGTCATGGAGACCCTGCAGATGGCTGACCTGAAGGCGTACACCACCGGCGGCACCGTGCACGTTGTGGTGAACAACCAGATTGGCTTCACCACCCTGCCGAACGACGGCCGCACCGCAACCCACGCTACCGACATTGCGCGTATGACTAAGGCTCCGGTCTTCCACGTCAACGCTGATGACCCGGACGCAGTGGTTCGCGCCGCACGCCTGGCATTCGAGTACCGTGAGCGCTTCGGTCGCGACGTCGTCATTGACCTGATTTGCTACCGCCGCCGCGGTCACAACGAGGCTGACGATCCGTCGATGACCCAGCCGAAGATGTACCAGGATATTGACGTCCTGCCCTCGACCCGCACCCTGTACGCACAGGACCTGGTCGGTCGCGGCGATGTCTCTCAGGAAGAGGCAGACGAAGTTCTGGACTCCTACCACTCGAAGCTGGACGCTATCTTCGTCGAGACTCAGTCTTCGGCACCGGCTCCTGCTGGCGCGCACGTTTCCGGTCTGGAACTGCCCGCATCCCAGCAGAACACCGAGGTCGTTCACGGCGGTAAGACTGCAATTTCCCGTGAGACTCTGCAGCACATCGCTGATGCGTTCGGTAAGGAGCCCGAGGGCTTCACCGTCCACAAGAAGCTGAAGAAGCTCATGGAGCAGCGCGTTGAGATGGGCCGCACCGGCAACGTGAACTGGGGTATGGGTGAACTGCTCGCCTTCGGTTCGCTGCTGATGGAGGGCACCGACGTTCGTATGAGCGGTCAGGATGTTCAGCGCGGTACCTTCGTTCAGCGTCACGCTGTTCTGCACGACCACATCACTGATGAAGAGTGGTCGCCGCTGGAGCACCTCTCTGAGGACCAGGGCAAGTTCCGTATCTACAACTCCTTCCTCTCTGAGTACGGCGTTCTCGGCTTCGAGTACGGCTACTCGGTGGAGCGCCCCGACTCGCTCGTGGTGTGGGAGGCTCAGTTCGGTGACTTCGCGAACGGCGCTCAGACCATCATTGATGAGTTCGTGTCTTCCTCCGAGCAGAAGTGGGGCCAGCGCTCCTCGCTGGTTATGCTGCTTCCTCACGGCTACGAGGGTCAGGGTCCTGACCACTCCTCGGCTCGTGTTGAGCGTTACCTGCAGCTGTGCGCTGAGAACAACATGACTGTTGCCTGCCCCTCGACTCCGGCTTCGCACTTCCACCTGCTGCGTCGCCACTCTCAGCACCGTCCGTACAAGCCGCTCGTGGTGATCAGCCCCAAGCAGCTGCTGCGTCTGAAGGCTGCTGCGTCCTCCATCGAGGACTTCACCGAGGGTTCGTTCCAGCCGGTGATTGGTGACCGTTCGGGTATTAACCCGGCTCAGGTTGAGCGTGTGGTCTTCGTATCCGGTCGTCTCTACTACGATCTGGAAGCTGAGCGCGAGCGCCGCGGCGACACCAAGACCGCTATTGTCTCGGTGGAGCAGCTGTACCCGCTGCCCGAGCAGGAAATCAAGGAGCAGCTGGCTCTGTACTCGAACGCTACCGACATTGTGTGGGCTCAGGACGAGCCTGCTAACCAGGGTCAGTGGCCGTTCATGGCTCTCAACCTGCAGCCGCTGATCGACCGCCGTATGCGCCTGGCTTCCCGCCCCGCAGCTGCTTCCCCGGCTGCCGGTACCGGTAAGCTGCACGCAGCTGAGGCTGAGGCTCTGCTCAAGCAGGTCTTCGAAGGCTAAGGTCTTCTACTGCTAAACCGCTAAGGTTTTAGCTCTTCAAAACCCGTCTTCCCGTCAGATGTTTCTGGTGGGAAGACGGGTTTTTTTAGTCTCGGATACTTACCGGATAGGGTATTAAGTTCGAAAAGAGGCCGGTAAGCGCTTATCCTAGATATGAAGACTATTACTCACGTGCCTTGCCGCCTCTCACGGCGGGCGCATACTGCAGAAGAAAGAATTCCGTGGAGCAACGCAATATTCGAATTGTGGCAGTCGGCGATGACCTGCTCGCCGGTGTTGGCGACCCCCGTACCCTCGGCTGGTTTGGCCGCGTTATGGCGCGCACCCCGCAGACCACCGCATCCATTGCGGCATATAACCTTGCCGCCCCCAATGAAGGTAGCGAGCAGCTGAATGCACGCTGGTTCGAGGAGGCGCGCCGCCGCTTCGTTCCCGGTGCTGATAACCGCCTCATTATTGCTCCGTCGACCTTTGACATTGATTTGGGTCTGACCAGCGCTCGTTCGCGTTTGAACCTGGCGAACATTGTGGACATGGCGTCGCAGAACAACATTAAGGTTCTGGTTGTTGGTCCGCCGCCGACCCTGGACGCTGAGCGTAACCGCCGTATCGCTGACCTGTCGGCGGCGTACGCGGATGTGGTAACCCGCCGTAACCACGTGTACGTGGATACGTTCAACCCGCTGCTTCACCACGAGCAGTGGCGCAACGACCTTGCCGCTAATGACGGCCGCCCGGGTCAGTCCGGTTACGGTCTGATGGCGTGGCTGGTTCTGCACCGCGGCTGGTACAACTGGCTGAACATTCCTGAGCACGGCTAAGAGCCTGCTCCCCCGGCTGGGGTTGTGAGCTGAGGCGAAGAAAGTTCGTGTTTTTTCGCTCATATCCCGGTTCCAAGATGCAATCATGCCGTTTCTATGAAAAAATAGACGGCGTTGCCCTTATAGCGTGGAGCACCGGTTTTCGGTGACCGCCTCTGCTAGGGCAGGTAATAGGGGGCACGCACCGCGAAGGTGGGGCGTGCATCCATGAACACTATAAGGAGGCTCTGATGAGCAAGCGCGGTCGTAAGCGCAAGGACCGTCGTAAGGGCGGCGCAAACCACGGTAAGCGCCCCAACGCATAAGGTATCTTGCATACACTTTAAAACCCCGGCGTTTCGGATATTATTCGGACCCGGGGTTTTGCTTTACCCGCAGATGTTTGTGCGCATTCTGCGGAATAAAGAGAAGAATTCTACGTTATGGAAGTGAACGCCTGGCGCGTTCCTGTAGAGGAGAAACATGGCTGAAACCAACACCGCGGCGGATACCCGCGAGCTACGCGAACGCTTTACCGCGGACGCTATGCAGTATGTGGATCAGCTCTACGCTGCTGCCCTGCGGATGAGCCGCAACTCTGCCGATGCTGAAGACTTGGTGCAGGAAACCTACATGAAGGCTTTTGCTTCGTACCACCAGTTCACCGAGGGTACGAACCTGAAGGCGTGGCTGTACCGCATCCTGACGAATACATACATCAATTTGTACCGTAAGCGTCAGCGTGAGCCGCAGCAGTCTCAGGGTGAGACGGTGGAGGATTGGCAGCTGGCTCAGGCCGGTGAGCATGATGCGGTGGGTCTGCGTTCTGCCGAGGCGGAGGCGCTGAGCGCCCTGCCGAATACGGAGGTTCGTGAGGCTCTGAACGAGCTGTCTGAGGATTTCCGCATGGTGGTGTACTACTCCGATGTGGAGGGGTTCGCGTACAAGGATATTGCGGAGATTCTGGATATCCCTCTGGGCACGGTGATGTCTCGTCTGCATCGTGGCCGCCGTATTCTGCGTGAGAAGCTGCTCGATTATGCGCGTGAGAACGGTCTGCGCCCGTCAACCATCGCAAAGGTAGAAGCGAAGGCTGAGGCGAAAGCTGCAGCGAAGGCGAGCGCTAAGGTACAGCCGGCAAAGGCTACCAAGGGCACTAAGGCTACCAAAGGCGTAAAGTCCCCTCCGGCGGGCTCTGGCTCCAAGGCGCCTGCAGATTCTTAGCTTCGCTCTTCTACACGTGAGCTAGCCCCATGAGGTTGGGGCTAGACTCCCCTAACGCTTTATACCTTCCGTGTGAAAGGAACCCCGATGTCAACCACAGACAAGAATTCTTCTGTCCCTGAAGCCTCCGCGGCTTCTGAGCCGCTGGAGGATTGCGGCGGCCAGCCCTGCTCGGCGGCCCTCAAGCGCCTCTATGAATTCCTCGATAGGGAGCTGAGCCCCGAGCAGCTGCGCACGGTTCAGGCGCATCTGGATGCCTGCCCCGAGTGCGCGGATGTGAAGGACTTTGAGCTAATGATTCGTGAGAAGATGCGTTCTTCATGCGCTCAGCAGGCGCCCGAGCAGCTGAAGGCTCGTCTGCTACAGGATGTGCAGAAGTTCTGCGCCGAGGCTAACCTCTAAGCTACCTCAAGCTCTTGCCCCGCTGGGGGTACAGACATCTGATGATGAGTGAAGGCGGTGCACCAATAACGGTGCGCCGCCTTTACGCGTATTGATTGGTTCGCGCTGTCTGGTTCGTGTTGTCTGGTTCGCGCTGCCTATCTCATCGCTGGAGCCCTCAGCGGCTCGCAAACCCTCAACCGGTAGAATAGGGGTAGACATCAACCGGCGCAGCGTCTCTGAGTCTGCGCCCTCCCCATGATTTGAACCAGAAGAGGATGTATGAGCGACGCAGCAGTGCAGATTTCCCCCGGTGATTGGCCCGCTCCCCTGGCACCCGCCTCCAGCGAAGCCGCTGGCAAGAACGCTCTGGTGCATATTCCGGGTTCTAAGTCGCTCACGAACCGTTATCTGTTGCTTGCGGCTCTGGCTGATTCCCCCTCGTATTTGCGTGCGCCGCTACATTCGCGCGATTCGGCGCTGATGATTGAGGCGTTGCGTCAGCTGGGTGCGGGTATTGAGCTGGTGCCGACCGATTCGCCGTTCGGTCCGGATGTAAAAGTCACTCCCCTGAGCTTTGTGGAAGCGCATTCCGCTCAGTCGCGCACCGTGTCGATTGAGTGCGGTCTTGCGGGTACCGTGATGCGTTTTGTGCCCGCTCTGGCGGCGCTACTGCCGGGTGAGTTCGCTTTTGACGGTGACCCGCACGCTCGTCAGCGTCCGATGGGTCCGGTTCTGGAGGGTCTGCGTCAGCTGGGTGTGCATGTGGATTGTGAGCAGGGCGAGAACGCTCTGCCCTTCGTGCTGCGCTCCCCCGGTCTGGCGAGCGTAGAGGGTATTTCTGAGGCGCCCGTGGTTCGTATTGATGCTTCGACGTCGTCCCAGTTCGTTTCGGCGCTGTTGCTGATGGCGCCTCGCCTGCCGCAGGGCATGGTGCTGGTGCACGAGGGCTCTTCGGTGCCGTCCATCCCGCACATTCAGATGACCGTGGAGGCGCTGCGCCAGATGGGTATTCAGGTGCAGGAGCACTACCCGAACCAAGGCAACGAAGCAGAGAGCGGCGAGTACCGTTGGACGGTTCACCCCGGTTCTTTCCCCGGCTTTGAGATGACCATTGAACCGGACCTGTCGAATGCCGGTTCGTTCCTTGCCGCCGCCGTGGTTACCGGCGAGTCGGTGACTATTCCTCACTGGCCAGCACCCGCGGCTGATTCTTCGGCGGGTACGACCCAGGTGGGCGATATGTGGCGTGAGCTTCTGCCCGCACTGGGTGCGCAGGTTCGCTACGCTGAGGGCCGTCTGACCGTGACCGGTCCCGCGCAGCTTCCCGAGGGTGACTTCTCCTTTGACCTGTCTGCCGGTGGTGAGCTGGCGCCGACCATGGCGGCTGCCTGTGCTTTCGTGAAGGGCCGCGTTGAGCTGACCGGTATTGCGCATCTGCGCGGTCATGAGACGGACCGCCTCGCCGCGCTCGCCGCTGAGATTAACCGCCTGGGAGGCAGCGCCCACGACACCGCCGATTCGCTGGTGCTTGAGGCGCCCATCCCCGCTACCCCTGAGGCTCAGCCGGTTCTGGCGCGCACCTACGACGATCACCGTATGGCAACCTTCGCGGCGATTATTGGTCTGCGCCGTCCCAATGTGGTGGTGCAGAACGTTGCCACCGTGGCTAAGACCATGCCCGAATTTACCGCAATGTGGGAGGACATGCTGGCGCAATGGCAGGCCGGCGCTTCCACCGTTACCGCCGACCAGGAGGTCTTCTAAATGGGTTCTTCTCGCATGAACGTGCGCGATTTCTCCGAATGGGATGAGTCGGATGTGCGCGTGCGCCCGAACAAGAGGGGCTCCCGACCCCGCACGAAGGACCGCCCGACCTTCAAAGAAGCGATTCGTGGCAGGGTCATTACGGTGGACCGCGGCCGCTGGTCGGTCGTAGTTGATGAGGGTACCGAGAAGGAGCGTACCCTCGTTGCGGCGCGCGCTAAGGAGCTGCGCCGCACCGCAATTGTGACCGGCGACTTTGTGGACCTGGTGGGTGACACCTCCGGCGCGAAGGATACCCTGGCGCGCATTGTGCGTCTGGGCGAGCGCACCTCGATTCTGCGCCGTAGCGCCGACGACACCGACCCGTCGGAGCGCGTGGTCGTGGCGAATGCTCAGCAGCTGGTGATTGTGGTTGCTGCGGCGAACCCGGAGCCGCGTACCGGCTTTATTGACCGTGCCGTGGTGGCGGCGTTTGATGCCGGTATTGAGCCGATTCTGTGCATTACGAAGACCGATGTGCGGTACCCGCAGAACCTGCTGGATTACTATGCGGCGAGCGGTTTGAAGATTGTGCTGTCCGCTTCTTCGGATGGTTTGGCGCCGAGCCAGGAGGGCGCGAAGGGTCTGGAGTCGGCACCGGTTCAGGAGCTTCTGCAGGAGCTGCTGGGTCAGGTGTCGGTGCTTCTGGGCCATTCGGGTGTGGGTAAGTCGACCCTGGTGAATGCGCTGACCGGCTCTGAGCGTGCGACCGGTCATGTGAACGCGGTGACGGGCCGTGGCCGCCACACTTCCTCGTCGGCGTTGGCGTTGCGTCCGGTGGATGCGAATGGGGAGCCGATGGAGCCGGGCACCTGGATTATTGATACTCCGGGTATTCGTTCGTTCGGTCTGGCGCATGTGCCCCCGGAGACTGTCGTGGAGGCGTTCGTGGACTTGGCGCCCGGTGCGGCGGATTGTCCGAAGGCGTGTACTCACGCGGCTCAGGCTCCCGAGTGCGGTCTGGAGGCGTACGTTGCCGCCGGTCACGCCGGTAAGAGTGGTCCCGCCCGCCTGGAGTCCTTGCGTAAGCTGCTGCTGTTGACTCCTGAAGAGGGCGATTCGGAGAAGGAACTGGGCGCTCTCGTCTAGGGTTCTCTGCCCCTCCCGCACACACATTTTTGCTGACTACATCACCGATACTGAAGAAGAGCATTACTATGAGCCGTCCCCAGCAGTACACCGACGATTTGCGTCTTGCGCATATTCTTGCTGATAGCGTGGATCGTGTGAGCGCCATGCGTTTTCGTGACCGCCCGGTCTTCTCCCCCGCCTCCGAGTCAGTAGAGCCTGCGGAGGCGGCACCCGCCGCGGCACCGTTGGCGCCCTGGCAGCAGGCTACTCAGCAGCCCGTAGAGCCGGAGGCACCGGCGCAGGAGCCTGCCGATTACGCCTCGGGTGTGGCTCAGGAGGTTGAGGAGCTTTTGCGTGCGCAGCTGTCGCGTGTGCGTACTCGTGACGGTATTGCCGGTGAGCATGCCGGCTATAACGGTCAGGCGTCGCGCCAGTGGGTCATTGCACCGATTGCTGAGCTGGATAATTTTCGCCGCGGCGTGCCGGTGTGGGCGACTCTGATTGCTCTGCTGGATCAGGGTGAGCCAGTGGTGGGTGTGGTGTCTGCGCCCGCGCTGGGTCGTCGCTGGTGGGCTGCTCGCGGTTCGGGCGCGTACACGGGTAAGTCCTTGGCGCAGGCTACTCGTCTTGAGGTGTCTTCGCTGACTCAGCAGGATCAGCTGTCTGCCGCGTACACCGACCTCGTATCCTGGAAGGCAGCCTCTGAAGGCGCTGTAGACCGCTCTGGCGAGCTTGTACAGCTTCTGGGTCGCGTGGGTCGTTCTCGTGCGTACGGTTCGTTCTGGGCGGCGTGTATGCTCGCTGAGGGTGCTGTGGACACCGTCGTGGACGCATCCCTGTCGTTCTACGAGGTGGCGGCGCTTCTGCCGCTGATTCGCGAGGCTGGCGGCGTCGCCTCCACCCTGGAGGGCGATTTGCCCGAGCACGCGGGTGTTTCAGTCTCCGGTGTGCACCCGGTGTCCCTGGTAGCAAGTAACACGGCGGCGGTCCAGCAGCAGGTGCTGGAGGCGCTCGCACCCCAATCCTAGCCTCTCCCCTTCCTCTGAGCAGGAGCAGTAAAAGCAGGAGACAGTAAAAGCAGGAGGCAGTAAAAATACAGCGAGGCGGCGGCTTTCCGATAGTGGAAAGCCGCCGCCTCGCTATTATCGCTATGAGAGCAAGCGTTGCCTGTTTTAGGACAGCATCGTGAGGGTGCCGAGCAGACCCAGCAGGCTCAGGCCCGAGATGATGTAGGCCAGAATGTTGAAGGTCGTCATCTTCGAGGTGTACTTGGTGGTGTGACCGGCGTTCACCTTTGCCGAGTAGATGGCAAGCCAGATAGACACGCCCACCGGGATCAGACCCACGAGCAGCAGAGCAATCACCATGATGTTGGGGCTCAGACTCAGATTGGAGCTATATTCAGAGGAGCTATAGCCGCGGGAGCTGCCCGCCTCAGCGCGAAGTGCCGCGACCTGAATCCACGCGTAGAGGGTCAGAGCCAGGGCGCCCAGGGAGGCACCGAACGCGCCGATGGAGTAGAAGTAGCCGGGGCCGCGGAAGTCGCCGGTAGTCTCGCCGTAGGGGCGGCGGTGTTCAGCCGGTACGCGGTAGCTGTCCGGGATGCGCTGGTAGCTGTCGTCGCGGTCGCGCACGTTAGCCGGTGCCACGCCCAGGGCGGGGCCAGCGGGTGCTGCGCCGAGGGGAGCGCCGGGTGCTACGCCTGCAGGTACCGGCTGCGGGGAGTTTGCGTTGTTCTGCTCCGGGAAGGAGGGGGCGGGAATCTGGTTTTCCATGGTGTGTCCTTGAGTGGTCGTCATAGCGGGTATGTAGCTACCGCGTCGTAGCGGTGGCGTCCCTATGACCGGCTATTCTGTGGCTCGTTTGGTGGCTCTGTGGTTGCTCTCGAATGTTGCCGGTGAGATTGAATGAACAATCAACGCCGAACAACGATATTTACCCTTCGATACTACGCCATAGGGTGCGTTTTCGTCTTCTCTGATGACGTTCTCATTACAATGCGGTCACCTGAGCACCCTCGGGCACGCCGGTACACCCCAGAACTGACCGACAGTACAGACCGACAATTGGGCATACCGTAGTACCAGCCCTCTCTTGGTAGAGGTGGATCGGCAGCGAGGCGACGGCATCGGCCAGGATGCGGACGCAGGCGTAGACGGCGGTCATCTGCATCGCAAAGCGTTCCGTCACCGTCTTACCCGACGTCGTGGGAGAAGCGAAGAACTCGGTGTTCGTCAAAGACAGGTGTTCTGTGGTGCTGATGGAGCAGGCGATTTACGACCAAACCAAGATAAAAGACTCATATATTACATTTACATATACAGCAAGATGTGGCAGCAGTTTTAAAACTGCTACCACATCTCGTTGACCACGTAGAAACTTCTAAGCGATGTTTTACTTACTAGATCCCTTAGGAGGTCCCTTAGGGAACTTTGAATCACTCTCAAGCGTCTTTCTGGCTGCAAAAGTAACCAAAAGACCTCCTAAAATTGCACTTAGAATTGATACTGGATTAAAGAACTCCCCGTCTCTGGCAAATGAGATAATCACCCAGAACACCGGAACAATAGTGAGAAAAAATCCTAGTGTAAATATATTCTTCGCACGCATTGGACCTCTTCCAAGGCTGGTATTACGGAGGCCACCATTGCTTTCTGTGAGACAACGGAGGATGCCGGATATTTTGTCGGTATCTACGACTCTACTGTTTCCAGCTCAGTCTTGGGCTCCCATTCTCAGGAGCAAAATCATAGTGATTGATGCAAACCTTCCGACACGCCAGTTATAGTAGGATAATCCTTATCTACATCCAATTCGTCCGAGGAGCCTGTGCTGATTTTGCCGTCTACCGACATAAGCATAAATAAAGTTGTTATAGGTCTGCTCATTTTTCAACCTCGTGTACTCATACTATTTTATAGAGACTGTCCATGTATCCCCATCGACCAGGTACTGAAATTCCGTCAGAGCCGGATCGTTTATTACTCGCATCAAATCCTCAAAATCATCGACCGTGTTTATCTCTGATAGGCGATTGCTTTCCACCCATTCCATCTGACCCTCGTCAGAAGACATGACCGTCCCGCTATATTCGTTAGTCCTGAACAAAATAACAACATAGCGTCCGTCCTTGATTGGAAATTGCTTCACACCCACAAGCCGTGGATTCTTTATATCCAGCCCCGTTTCCTCTTTCATTTCACGGATAACCGCATTAACGAAAGATTCTCCCGGTTCCACATGACCGCCTGGAAGCGTATATCCCTGCCAGTCATTTTTTACTCTGTTCTGAAGGAGCATTCTGTCCCCATCCGTGATGAGACACAATACCGTCAATTCAACATTTTCCGTTCTGCTCATAT
>ERZ773212.397-NODE-397-length-21662-cov-13.782061_pt1 | contig 21662 bp, 18 predicted proteins | sample MGYA00581005_ERZ773212 | MGnify/ENA primary metagenome ERZ773212 (study PRJEB29015, sample SAMEA2738154) | human oral metagenome | biome: human oral; feature: human-associated habitat; material: saliva | place: China | collected 2196 ... | reverse complement strand
GGATGTCGTAGAGTGCGTAGCGGAGCATGATGTTTTCCTTGAGGTGTGTAGCGGCAGTGTGCGGTGTTGAGGCTGCGTGGTGTTGAGGCGGTCTAGTGTTTAGGCTTCAGAAGACTTGGAGGCGGCGGCCTGCTCGGTCAGCAGGGTGAAGGACTCGTCCAGGGAGGGCTTGATGACTTCCAGGTCGGTGATGCTGTAGTTGTTCAGCAGAGTGCGCAGTACCTGCTCAATCTCCAGCACGGAGATGCGGTGGCGGTATCCGCCGGACTCTTCGGTGACCTCGACCGGCACGTTCAGGTCGGTGATGGGTGCGGGTGCGAGGAAGCTGAGGTGGCGGTGGCCGGTCAGGGCGCGAATCTCGTCGGAGGAGCCGTCAGCGATGATGGAGCCGGATTCCATGAGCACGATGCGCTGGGCGAAGTTCTGTGCTTCTTCCAGGTAGTGCGTCGCAAAAAGAATGGTCGTTCCACGCTCGGCGATGGCTTCCATACGCTCCCAGAAGGTGCGGCGCGCGTTCACGTCCATGCCGGCGGTCGGTTCGTCCAGGATCAGCAGTTCCGGCGAGTGCATGGTCGCCAGGGCGTAACGCAGACGCTGCTGCTGACCGCCCGAGCACTTGCCGACCTTACGCTTAGCAATCTCGGTCAGGTCGGCGCCGGCGAGTACCTCATCCACGTCAATAGGCTTGGGGTACAGGGCGGCAATCATCTCGACCGTGGCGCGGATGGTGAGGTCCTTGAGCAGGCCACCGGTCTGCTGCACCGCACCGAGTAGACCGGCGCGTGCCGCCTCGGAGGCGCTACGACCGAAGACGCTCAACTCGCCGCCACTGGGCTGGGTCAGACCAAGAATCATGTCGATGAGGGTGGTCTTACCTGCACCGTTGGGGCCGAGCAGGGCGATGATTTCGCCGCGCTTGACGGTCAGGTCAATCGAGTTGACGGCCACGACTTTACCGGCCGCGCGGGTGGTGAAAACCTGGCGGAGGGAGCGGGCGGAAATAACGGTTTCTGCGGTGTTGTGCTTGCTGTTCTGAAGTGCTGCGGTGTTCATGTTTCTATTACACCGCTGGTTTTCGCGCCGCTGCGGTACAGAGTGTCATGACCTGCACATGACAAATGTCATGAGTTGAGGACATGCGAGCATCGCGGTCGGTTACGCAAAGCGGGGGCTCCGTCCTCAAGGCGCCCCAGCGCCGCAGAGGGGGCACTCCCCCGCGAGCGGAAACCGGCGCGTACCGCCATCCCTACCCATGCATCCTCAAGCACGAAAAACCCCGTGTCTTCTCCCCACACGGGGAAAAGGACACGGGGTCATCAGCTAAAAGGCTTAGCGAGTGGGCTTAGCGCCGCGGCCACCGAGCTGGCGGCCTACGTTCTCGTCGTTCTTCAGAGCGGAACGCAGTTCCTTCGGTAGGGAGAAGAGAATATCTTCCTTCGCGGTCTCGACCTCTTCGATGGTGCTGTAGCCGTACTCGGCGAGCAGGGCCAGTACCTCCTGAACCAGAACCTCGGGCACGGACGCGCCGGAGGTCAGGCCCACGGTCGCCACACCCTCGAACCAGGACTCGTCCACCTGGTGTGCGAAGTCCACACGCTCGGCACGCTTAGCGCCGTATTCGAGTGCCACTTCCTTCAGGCGCACGGAGTTCGAGGAGTTTGCCGAACCAACCACGATGACCAGGTCAGCGCGCGGAGCAATCTCCTTGATGGCGCCCTGGCGGTTGGAGGTTGCGTAGCAGATGTCGTCCGAGGGCGGATCCTGCAGGGAGGGGAAACGCTCACGCAGACGCGCCACGGTTTCCAGGGTCTCATCCACGGACAGGGTGGTCTGAGAAATCCAGACGACCTTCTCCGGGTTGCGAACGGTCACCTGGTCCACTTCGTCGGGCGAGTTCACGATCTGGATGTGCTCGGGCGCCTCACCGGCGGTACCCTCGACCTCTTCGTGGCCGGTGTGACCGATGAGCAGGATGTCGTAGTCCTGCTTAGCGAAGCGCACAGCCTCGCGGTGCACCTTGTTCACCAGCGGGCAGGTCGCGTCAATAGTGTTCAGGGAGCGGTCGCCAGCTGCGGAAACCACCGCCGGGGACACGCCGTGCGCCGAGAACACGGTCACGGAACCTTCGGGAACTTCATCCACTTCATCAACGAAGATAGCGCCCTGCTTCTCCAGGGTCTCCACCACGTGGCGGTTGTGAACAATCTGCTTGCGCACGTAGACGGGCGCGCCGTAGTGTTCCAGCGCCTTCTCGACAGCAATCACGGCACGGTCAACGCCGGCGCAGTAACCGCGCGGGGTGGCGAGCAGGACCTTCTTCTCGCCGTTGACGGGTGCGGCGGCTTCAACGTCGGCGCGGCTGCGGCGCTCGCGGGGTACGGGCGGCAGGCCCAGGGCAATAGTTTCAGTGGACATGGTTACTATCCTACGTTGTTCGGACTTTTAGTGTGTGATGACTGTGGCACCGCTCGCAGAGCTACGTCCCAGGGCGATGAGGCGAATCAGAATACCGAGCAGCAGGGCGAGGATCGCCATGACCAGCCCGTAGCTTGCCGCCGCCTGCAAGTGCCCGGTCAGTGACGGTGCAAGCTGGTTCCATGCCCCGGTAATCAGTGCCGTTCCGGCAGTGCTGTGGCTGGTAATTCCCAGGGTTTCAGGGCTTTGGGCGCCAAACCAGGCTGCGGCGCCCCAGCCCAGCAGTGCGTAGAGCAGAGCCGTGACCACCGGTACCAGGATGCGGTGCCTGGGTGCCAGCAACGTAGCCAGCAGCAGGCTCAGCACCGAGATGATGGTCAGCGGCACGGTGGATTTGCCCAGCGCGGCGGCACGGTTAATGCCGGCGTGCAGGTACCATTCCTGTTGCTCCTGCTGACCCTGCTGGTTGTTGCCGTCCTTCAACCGGTCAATGTTGAGGGTTTCAGGGCCGAGCTTCGTCAGGTCCGGGTCGAAGGAGCCGATAGAGCCGACCTTCGCGTCCAGCGCACGGTAGAAGGGGGTGAGCACAATGACGGCGGGACCGTCCTGGTGTTCAAGGTTGTAACGGCGAGTTTCCTCGGCTATTTCCTTCCAGAGGCTTCGATATTCTTCAGTTTTTGACAGCTCAGCCGCGGAACGGTTGAGCATGGAACGTATGCCGTCTTGTGTCGGCTTTACAAGAATGGAGTATAAGCCGCTTTCTTTGGTGCCGTCGAGGAAGGTTGTCATAGCCTCGGACTTCATGAGGTCTTCCACCGCGCCGTCCGCGATGCGTGAGGCAAGCTGCGAGTCCTCCGCCAGGTTGGAGGAAATCTGCGAGAAACCACGCTCTGACATGAGCTTTGAGTTCACCCAGGCGCCCGCGGTCGCGCCCAGTCCGGTCACCAGTGCAAGGGCGCACAGCACAAGGGTTAGGAAGCGTCGCAAACCCGCCGCGAAAGGAGGCTCCGGGGCGGCCTGCAGTTCAGCCTTGGTGGGGGCTGTGGCGTGGCCGAGCGTGCGCGTGGGCTGTAGCAGGGTGGTGTCCTCATCCGCCACGTGGTACCCGTCCGTGCGGGTAATCCGGGTGTCGACGACTCGGGTCGCGTCCGCCGGGTAGTTCTGCGCGCCAGTACCCGCCGCAGACGAAGCCGCGGCGGTATTGGGGGCGTTGTTCTGATGTGCTGACTGATCGGGTGAGCGCATGAGCCTAGGGTACCCGCTCACACTGTTCAAAGCCGATTCAGACCCGCCGAATGCGCCAGTAGCTAAGTTCCGTCTGCACCCAGTGCAAGCTCCCCGGTTCACCCCGGCTGACCTGTGAGCAGGCGCATAACCGACCAATCAGGGACAATAGAGGGTATGAACTTCTACAACCCCTCCGCAGCGCAGCAGCCGCTAGTGGTGCCGCCCGTGCACGAGCGGCAGCTTCCCGGGAAGTCTCAGGAAACCACCGCCACCAACCCCTGGCCCCTCGCCTTGCTCGCGCAGAACCTCAAAAACTACGTAGACAAGGTTCCCGAGCTGTGGGTGGAGGCGCAGGTCGCCTCCCTCAACGGCCGCGGCGGCAACGTCTTCATGGAGCTCAAGGACCTCAACGAAGACTTCTCCTTCACCCTCGCGCTTTTCGGGCGTGCCGGTAGCGGCCTGGCGGCTGATGTGACCGTGGGCGCTCGCATTGTCACTCGCGCCAAGCCGAGCCTGTGGAAGAACGGCAAGCTCTCCCTCATCGGCAAGGAAGTGTATGCGGTCGGTACCGGCAACCTGCACGAGCAGTTGCAGCGTCTGCGTGAGGCTCTCGCCGCCGAGGGTCTGTTCTCTGACGCGCAGAAGAAGCCTCTGCCCATGCTGCCGAATCGTGTGGGTCTGATTACCGGTCGTGATTCTGACGCGGAGAAGGACGTTATCCGTAACGCTTCCCTGCGCTGGCCCGGCGTGACTTTCGAGGTGCGCAACACCCGCGTGCAGGGTGAAGGTGCGGCGGCTGAGGTCATTGCGGCTCTCGCCGAGCTGGATGCCCACCCGGAGGTGGACGTCATCGTCATCGCCCGAGGCGGCGGTTCCTTCGAGGACCTGCTCCCCTTCTCCGAGGAGGCGCTCATTCGCGCCGTCGCGGCAGCCACCACCCCGGTGGTCTCGGCGATTGGCCACGAGGCGGACTCCCCCATCCTGGATGCGGTTGCCGACCTGCGCGCCTCCACCCCCACCGATGCGGGCAAGCGCATTGTGCCCGATATTTCGGAAGAGACCGCCCGCATCACCGAGGCTCGTGCCCGCCTGGACCGTGCGGTGCTCGGCTACGTGGGCATGCAGATGAACTACATTGCGCAGCTACGCAGCCGACCGGTGCTCACCCACCCGGAGTCCTCCCTGCTCATGCGTGTGGAGGAGCTGAGCCAGCTACGCGAGCGCGCACACCGTTCGGTGCAGCACCGCCTGGAGCGTGAGTCGGCAACCCTGTCGCACACGTTGGCGCGGGTGCGTTCGCTGTCACCGGCGCAGACGTTGAACCGCGGCTATTCCATCGTTCAGGATGCCGCGGGCGCTATTGTGCGTGACGCCTCGACATTGAACGAGGGCGAGCAGATTACGGTGCGTGCGGCGACCGGTTCGGCGCAGGCGACCGTGACCTCCACGGATCCCTCGAACATCTCCTAAACCTCGATACCCCTAAGTTTTACCCCAAGTTTTTTACCCCTGAAAGGTTCCTCAATGAGCGAGAACATCAGCTTCAACAGCGCCGAACTGGGCGCACCCGTCGAAACCCTCGGCTACGAGCAGGCACGCGCCGAGCTGGAGCAGGTCGTGCGCCAGCTGGAGTCCGGCGCCAGCGACCTGGAAACCTCCATCGCACTGTGGGAGCGTGGCGAGGCGCTTGCCGCCCGCTGCGAGGCGTGGCTGCAGGGCGCGCAAGAGCGCCTGAACGCGGCACGCGGCGCACAGGCAGGTGCACAGGGCGGTCAGGAGCCTGCGGCGAACTAGCACGCCCCTGCTGGCGCGTTACGTCGCCTCCTTCCTGGCGCATTCACGCCCCGGCGCATCTGCCAATCGGAAAAATAGCCTGCCCCGCAGCTCATCAGAACTGCGGGGCAGGCTATTTGCGTCTGTCACAAAGCAGAGGAGAGCATAATGCTCGCTAGTGCTTCTGCTTGTAGTCAGCCATGAAGTTACCCAGGCGCTCCAGGGCGCTGGTGAGGGTCTGCGTATCGGGCAGGAACACCAGGCGGAAGTGGTCCGGGTCCTTCCAGTTGAACGCGCGGCCGTGACTGAAGAGAATCTTCTGGCTCTTGAGCAGGTCCAGGGCGAACTGCTCATCGTCGGTAATGTCGAAGCGCTCAACATCAATCTTCGGGAACAGGTAGAGCGCGCCTTCCGCGTTGGTGCAGCTGATGCCGTCAATCTCGTTGAGCATCTTGTGCGCCAGGGTACGCTGCTCGTACAGGCGGCCGCCGGGAACAATCAGCTCGTTAATGGACTGGTAGCCGCCGAGCGCGGTCTGGATTGCGTGCTGCGCCGGAACGTTGGAGCACAGGCGCATGGAGGCGAGCAGGTGAATACCCTCAAGGTAGCTTGAGGCGTCCTTCTTCGGGCCGGTGATAGCGACCCAGCCCGCACGGTAACCGCAGACGCGGTATGCCTTGGACAGACCGGAGAAGGTCAGGCAGAGCACGTCGTCGCCGGTTAGAGAAGCCATGTTGATGGCCTCAGCACCGTCGTAGGTGATCTTTTCGTAGATTTCGTCGGAGAACACAACCAGACCGTGTTCGCGTGCCACGTCCACGATCTGCTGCAGGATTGCACGCGGGTACACAGCGCCGGTGGGGTTATTCGGGTTAATAACCACGATGCCCTTGGTGCGCTCGGTAATCTTCGACTTGATGTCTTCAATATCCGGGTACCAGTTGTTTTCCTCATCGCAGAGGTAGTGCACGGGCTTGCCGCCAACCAGCGCGGTGGATGCGGTCCACAGCGGGTAGTCAGGCATGGGAACCAGGATTTCGTCGCCGGTCTCGCACAGTGCCTGCAGGGTCATCGGGATCAGCTCAGACACGCCGTTGCCGAGGTAGACGGCGTCGGTGTCGAGGTTCATGATGCCGCGGTTCTGGTAGTGCTGCACAATGGCGGTACGTGCCGAGTAGAGGCCGCGGGAGTCAGAGTAGCCCTGGGTTTCAGGCAGGTGACGAATGATATCCATCATGATGGCATCCGGCGCCTCAAAGCCGAAGGGTGCGGGGTTACCAATGTTCAGTTTGAGGATGCGGTGACCCATCGCCTCCATGCGATTGGCCTCGTCCAGAATGGGGCCGCGGATGTCGTACAGGACGTTGCTCAACTTTGAGGACTGACGGTACTTCGTCATGATGATTTACTTTCTAGGGTGATCCAAAATGAATTGTGCTGCGTCATCATCTGCGATGGGGTTGGAACCGCTAGTCAGACGCAACAGGAACGAGAGGTTACCCGTGTCTAATGTAGATGATACGCGGTTAATCGCCGTCCGGGCGCTATCTGGCAGGGTACGGCGAATAATGGGCACCAGTTGCTGCTGCAAAAGCGCCGTCGAGGGGTCTTCCAGGGTGACCAGGCGGTTATCGTCAATTGCTGAGTCGCAGCTGTGTAGCAGGGTCACCTGCACAGTGTCTGCGGTGAGGGCGTTGACGCGCTCGGCGGGGTCGTCCTGAATCTTCGGGTCGTGCACCCGGTAGCGGTAGAGGCTACGCAGGGAATCCACGCCGTAGGTGCCGCTGGAGTACCCGGTCGGAATGGAGAACGTCAGGGAGGACTGCACCTCGCGCAGGTTCGCGAGGGAATTGAGCTTGTGGCGGGCACTCACGGCGCGGGTGGTGACCAATACATCTTTGTTGGTGGCGTCAGCGCCGTTGAGGAGCATGAGCTCTTCGGGCAGGATGCGCGAGATGGCGTTGGTCATGTCGGTGGTGCTCATGGCGCGCAGGTTGATGGGGTCTGCGGAGCGGGTGGAGCTTGCCGAGGGGCTTGCGGTGCCGTCCTCAGCATGCGCGGAGGCGGTACTCTCCGACGCGGTAGGGGTGACGGTGGGCGCGGGCGGCAGGGTCACACCTGCGGCGGCCGCAGAGGCACTCACGGAGGCGGCGATACGTTCATTCTGCGCGGCGGCGGGGCTGATTTTACCGTCGTCGGTCAGGTAGAGCAGCAGGTCGCCGCTGTAGTCAATCACCAGGTCCAACGCTTCAGGGGCGGCGGCAGTGGTGCTGCCGGTTGCCTCGTCGTCGGGCAGAGTTGCGGTAGGGGTGGCGGAATTAGCCGAAGGAACCATGAGCCCGCGCAGGGCGGTAGCGCGGCTGTTGTCGGTGTCGACAAGTTCAACGGAGTAGCCAATCTGTCGCAGGGCGCGCGCGTACACGTGCGCTACGGCGCGCATCTCACGCAGAGCACCGTAGCCGATGCGCAGAGTGCCGTAGCTGGATGCGGAAGGATCCACCTGCGGGGTAGCGTCATTATTCCCGCAAGCGGCGAGCAACGGCATGAGCGCCAGGGAGGTGAGCGCCGCACGGCGGGTGAGGGTTAGTCGGTTCATTAGGGAAGCTTCCGTGCGTTCTCGTCGGCAAGAAATTCGCGGTATTCGCGTGCCCAACTGGCGGCGTTGGAGTAGCCCATCATGGAGGCTACCTCGTCGATGAGGGTGCCGTAGCGGATGGTGTCTAGCTCAGCGATGGGTACCCAGCGTGCCGTGTCGGAGGAGCCGTTGATTTCGTGGCGCAGTTCGCCGGTGACAATGTGGGCACGGAAAACCACCCGCAGGGCGCAGAAGGGTAGCGCTTGCGGGTCTTTCTGGGTGGAACGCACGGGGAAGTGTCCGGCGTGCACGCCCAGAATGTCTTCAATGGCGACGCTGTAACCGGTCTCTTCGAGGGTCTCTCGTAGCGCGGTTTCGTCGGCCTGTTCGCCGGGTTCCATGCCGCCACCGGGCAGGGACCAGAGGGGGCTGAGCGCGCGGTCTTCGGGCACCCAGCGGGTCATGAGCAGCTTGCCCTGCTCAATGATGACTGCGTAGGCTGCGGGTCGGGTTTCCATTGCTAATGCCATGGTTTGATTTTACCGTCTATCGTTCGTTAGCGTTTCTTGCCGCGGCGTGCGCTGGCGGCTTTGGCGGACTGTCGAGCATGCTGGCGCGCGTTGCCGTTTTTCTTGGCGTTGGCGCGCTTTTTATCGCGTGCTTCGCGGCGGGCGTTGGCGGCTCGTGCCTTCGCTTTTTCCTTTGCCTTTTCGGCGGCGATACGTTCGGCGCGTGCCTGGCGGGTTTCGCTACCGCGGTCGCTGGTTGCAGTGCGGCCGCGCACAATACCGATGAAGTCCTGCAGGAGCGCTTCGAGCTCTTCACTGCGCGGCTCACCCTTGGGGGCGCGCGGCCAGACCAGGTGCACCGGGTAGGTGTCCAGACCCGCAACGGGGCGGTAGGTGAGGTCCTTGCGGTGGTAGAAACGCGCAATGGACATGGGCACAATATACAAGCCCACACCGGCGGCAACCAGCTCGATGGTTTCCTTATCGGTCAGGCCCTCGGGCACGATGCGGCCGGCACTCTCACGCCATGCGCGAGAGACTTCCTCATAAGCGGGAATATCGGAGGCGGGCTGCAGCAGGAACTCCTCGGCAAGCTCCTCCACGGGCACCTCATCGAGCACGGTGAGCACGTGGTCCACGGGCAGAATGACCACGGGCAGCTCCTCGTAGAGGCGGATGCTGTGGTACTTCTCGCCGTCGGTGCTTGCCGGTTCGCGGTCGGGGCGCACAATGCTCATGTGCGCGAAGGGATTCTCGGGCACCTCAACGACGGGTACCGGGGCGTGATCGGTAGCCTCGGCGGGCGCCTCGGCAGCGTTTTCTCCCTCTGCCGCCGATTCAAGGGCAGGATCAATCAGGCACAAATCCTGGTGCAGGGAGTCCAGGCCGCGCGCCTCACGCACGGGCACCTCCGCCAGCTGCACGCGGTCGCCGTAACGCTCATGCCAGCGGTTGAACCACTTGCCGGGCATAATCGCGGGCACGTAGCTAACACGCAGCATGGAACGCTGCAGCACGGGGATGGGCAGAGCCTCCGGGGTCTGGATCATTGCCAGCTGCTCGGGGTGCAGGTACACGCGGGTGGGAGCCTCGGCGGGCGCTTCGGTTTCTACCCGGTCGGTAGTGTTTTCGGGTGCGCTCAACTCGGCATTGGGCTCGGTGAGAGCATGTTCGTTGATGGGCTGCTCTTCGGGGGTACCTGCGGTGGAGGATGCGGTAGAAGTCATCCCTCCACGCTAGCACAGATTAGGAGCGGGCATTAAGGTCGGTAAACACCCATCCCGTGACGGTAGGGGCGGTGCTGCTGGGGCGCTGTGCCCTGCGGTGAAAGAGAGGTCCCCTCCCCCGTTCGCGGAGAGAGGCTGAGGTTAAGAGAGGTTGAGGCTAAGAGGGTTAGTTCTCGGCAACGTCCTCAACGGGTTCGCGGTTAATACGGCGTTCGCGAATCTGGGCGGAGACCACCAGTACCGTAACCACAACGGCGAGGGCGACGGGGAACATCCACGGTTCCAGGCCGAGCGCGGCAAGCAGCGCAAAACCGAAGCTGGTGTAGATGCACGCCCACATGAAAGTTCCGGCGAGCATGGCGGGCACCCAGCGGCGCAGCGGCATTTTCGTGAAACCGGTCGTGATGATGACGGCGGTCTGCAGGCCCACAGTCAAAAAGCAGAGAGGCACGGCGATAACGCCCCACCGGTTGATGAAGGCGCGGGCCTTGCGGTAGAGCGGGCTGTTCATCGCGTTGCGGATGCGGGCGAGGCGGGAGCCACCCTCAGCGGCAAGCGCTCCGAGGGCGTAGACGATGCTGGTGCGGACAATGCCGACCACCCACATGAAGAGTAGGGCAACCTCAAACGGAAGTGTGTTAAACCATTCTTTCACCCGGATATTCTCTCACGGACCAGCAATATTGACCCGTTTCGAGGCTTCTTGTTCAGGTACCGGAGGGGCTCAAAAATTTTTTTAAACTTTTTTCTGGGAGGGGTATCGCCCCGTTTCGCCTGCAATGGCGCGGATTTTACTTAGGTCAACCTTAGTTTATTGACAGGGTGTCGCTATTTTCAGTTTGTCACCCGTGAATGAATTAGGATATATTTTTATTACCGAATAGGGCAGGCCTTGTGGGAAGGCCTTCCTAATCGGTCTAGAAGACTTTCTTCCTGTGTGTGATGCTGGAAAAGGAACCCCATGGACGGGGTTCCTTTTCTTTTTATCGTTCCTTTCCCGAGGCACATTCCCAGCAAAACAAAACCCCGACAGTACGAACTGTCGGGGTTTTATGCATATCTAGAACAAGGTCTACTTCTTACCCTGGTTCTTGTCCTGACGGTGCAGAGCGCTCAGCGGCTTGGGCAGCTGAACCGGGTTCCAGGTGTTGCTCACTGCCTCAAAGGAGGAGCCAGCACCGGGGTGACGGTTCGTGGAACGGACACCACCGGTCACAGTAGCGCCGGTCGAGAGCGCCGGATTGTTCAACGAGGCGATATCCAGTGCATCGAACTCGGAATCATCCAGGACGTCCGGCAGAGGAATCTCTTCGGGAATCGGCTGAGCGGGAGCCTGAGCAGCAGGTGCAGCAGGTGCCTGGCGGACGGGCGAACCATCACGTAGCGCCTGGCGAGCCACCGGCTGGGCCGGCTGAATAGCCGACTGCTGCGCGGGAGTCTGCTGCTGAGCGGCAGGCGCCTGGGTAGACTGAGGTGCTACCGGCTGAGCAGGCTGTGCGGGCTGAGCAGACGGCACACGCTGAGCGCGCTGGGACTGAACAGGCTGGGGCTGAACAGGCTGGGACTGTACGGGCTGAGCAGAGGGCACGGACTGAGTGCGCTGGGGCTGAACAGGCTGGGACTGTACGGGCTGGCTCGGAGTAACCGGAGCAACCGGAGCCTGCGCTACCTGCTGAGGCTGCGCCGCAGTACGTGGTGCAGTGGAGGAAGCAGCAGAACCGCTCTCCTGGTCAAAGAGCACGCTTCCGCGGCGAATCGGCTGGAAGCGGCTTGGACGCTGCTGGCGGCGCTCCTGACGGTGACCCGCGGACGCCTCCGCCGAACGAGCGGCGGCAGAACGAGCAGGTACGGGACGGGCAGCGTGAGAAGACTCAGATGTTGCAGGCGCTTCTGCCTGAGCTGCTTCTGCCTGGTGTGCCTCTTCAGAGGAGTCCACCGCAATGTGCGCGCGGCTCGGGCGTGCCGCCTCGCGGTTCACACCGCGCACCGGCTTACAGGCAGCTGCCTCACGGGTTGCGGGGCGAGCCTCAGGCTCTTCAGTAGCTTCAGAATCTGAGCCCTCGGCAGCCGAGTCCTCTACCGACTCGGAAGCGTCATCGTAAGCTTCTTCGCCGTCGGACTCTTCGTACGCCTCAGCGTCAGTACCCTCGGCATCTTCTGCTTCTGCCTTGGCGCGGCGCTCATCGCGGCTCGCCTTGACCTGGTTAGAGACAGACTCCAGCAGACCAAAACGACTCACAGCCCATGCGCCGCCAGCAAGAATCAGGAAGAGAACAGCCCAACCCCACGCCAGAACGCCAAAGAGCGCCAGAAGACCGGTCACCAGGGCAAGCACGCCCAGACCAGCTGCAACCAGCAGGGCGATACCGCTCGGGCTCGAGGTATCAAAGTAGGACAGCGGCGAGGGCTTCGGCTCCTCCACCACCGGAATTTCATCGGTGTAGGGAGCAGTCGGGGAAGAATCGCGAATCTGCGAAATAGAAGCCGTATCCGGGGCAGGCTGAACGGCATCCTCTACAGCGTGGGAGGAACGGGAAGAAGCCTGCGGAAGAGCAGAAGAAGGCAGAGAAGTACCCGGCGCCACCGCGTGATCGGAAGACTGGTACGCCTCCGACTCATTCAACAGCACGCCAGCGGAGGCGAGAATATCCTCCGCAGTACGCTCGGCACTAATCAAGGGACGCTCGGGCTCCACGGAAGGACCAGCGGGCGCGCGACGCAGGCTCCTGGGCACAAACCACAGCAGCAAAATCACGGTCAGAATTACCAACACACCCGAGGTGTTCAACAGCGTCATATCAGGTCGCCCTCTATCGTCCCTTTATCCCTAGACTTTAATCATACCCTTATATTCCCGATGCTTTCCATAAGCGGCAAGAATCGGGCTGGATATGCGCATATACCCCAGAAGGAATATGCGCACTACGACGTCGTCGCGTCCCTGCACAAGACACACTCTGGACCCTCACCCAGCAGCACGCCACACGCATAACGGACACGAACGACGCAAAGGAAGGCGCCCTCCCATGGGGGCTAAAACGCCCCACCGGAAAGAACGCCTTCCTCAGCGTGGTTGGTATTTATCGGTTGCCCTCATCAGAGAGCGGATGCAGAGTAATTAGCAGTTCTCTGCAACAAAGTCCTTCAGCCATGCGCGCAGGTCGTCACCGAACTCGGGACGCTCAGCAGCAAGAATAACGTTTGCCTTCAGGTAAGACAGCTTGTCACCGGTGTCGAACCGGCGGCCGGAGAAGACCACACCGTAGACGCCTTCGCCTTCACCCTCGCCCTGAGCCAGGGTCTGCAGAGCGTCGGTCAGCTGAATCTCGCCGCCGCGGCCCGGAGCGGTGTTCTCCAGAACCTCGAAGACCTTCGAGCTCAGAACGTAACGGCCAATCACAGCGTAGTTCGAGGGAGCCTCATCAGCAGCAGGCTTCTCAACCAGGCCGGTGATCTTCACGAAACCGTCTTCGCCCTCAACAGCCTCAATAGCAGCTGCGCCGTAAGCGGAAATAGCCTCGCGAGGAACCTCCATCAGGGCAACGACGGAGCCGCCGGTGCGCTCCTGAACCTCCACCATGCGGGAGAGCAGGTCTTCCTTCTCGTCAATCAGGTCATCGCCGAGCAGAACAGCGAATGCCTCGTCACCAACGTGGCGCTTTGCGCGCAGAACAGCGTGCCCCAGGCCCTTGGGGTCACCCTGACGCACGTAGTGCAGGTCGCCACCGAGCTCATTGGTCTCAACAACAGATGCTAGCAGGGCGTCCTTACCCTGCTCAGCGAGCTGCTGCTCCAGAACGGGAACGCGGTCGAAGTGATCCTCGAGAGCACGCTTGTTACGGCCGGTAATCATCAGAACGTCGTTCAGACCGGCACGGATTGCTTCCTCCACCACGTACTGAATCGCGGGGCGATCAACGACGGGGAGCATTTCCTTGGGGGTTGCCTTCGTTGCGGGCAGGAATCGGGTGCCCAGACCAGCAGCAGGAATAACTGCCTTAGTAACAGACTTAATTTCAGTAGCCATGCCACAAGAATACCCTAAGTTGTAAAGTACTTAAGGCGATTTATCGCGACTATGACATGAAAAAATCTTCAACGTGACTAACTGCATATCCGCGCAAGTACATTCTTCGACGTGCAAAGAAAATGCGCCCCGCAGAACTCAGCGCTATTTTTCTCAAACCCTATACTAAAAAGTGGAATCTACAGCCCCGGCAGAATCGGGTATTTTCGTAGCCTACAAGGATGTTTTCGTCCTTACTCGCGGATACCTCTCAGCCCGGGAATAACACATCTCCCTTCCCTCTACGGGACGCTCCCCCTTCACCCGCAACCCGCAACGACGATGGGACACACCATGCACCTCAACACCGCACCCGCCGCCAGCAACTCCGACGCCGGCGCCAGCCCAGACGACATCTCCCTGGACAAAGACATTCTCCGCTCCCAGATCCGCCCGCGCCGCCTCACCGCGCGCAGCCACCGCGGCGAACGCGGTCAGCAGCAGATGCAGGAGCTCTTCACCGCCCACATCCTCGAGGCGGTCGCGCAGCGGCTCCACTCCCCCGGCACCATTGCGGCGTACCTGCCCACCAAGTCCGAGCCGCCCATCATCGAAGCACTAACCCGCCTGCACAAGGACGGACACCGCATCCTCGTGCCCGTCGTACGCCCCGGTCGCAAACTCGCCTGGGTGCACTGGGATCCTGCCGTCGAGCATCCGCTCAGCCCCATGGGCATCCCGGAACCCGAAGGCGAAGAACAGGACGAACGCGCCTTCGTCGACGCCGACCTGCGCCTCATCCCCGCACTCGCCTTTGATGCCGGCGGGCACCGCCTCGGTCAAGGAGGCGGCTACTATGACCGCATTATCCCCCTGCTCAGCGCACAGCAGCTGAAGGAGCAGAGCATCGGCGTGGTCTTTGCCGATGAAATTTATGAAGCTATTCCCTACGACCAGTGGGACGCTATTCTGCCAGTCATCCTCACCGAAGAAGGCGTTTTCCGCACCTCTCAGCAGTCACCGATGTAGCCGGTTGACCAGCACCGCCCACCTCCTGATTGACACCCCAAATCTTCATGCAAAAGCTCAAAGATATGCAGGAACACACGACCAAAATCGCTCAGGAAAAAGGCAAAAAGAAACCAGAAATAGCTTTTTGAGAAGAAACCGCAAATAGCCCAGAGCGTTTCAAAAGCGGTACACTCAAACCACTGTTATTAAACCCGCTCAACGAAAAATCGATACAGAAGGACAATATGCCGGTCTACGTTTACCAGTGCAAGAATTGCAATCACGTCTTTGAACAGCGCCAGTCCTTTAGCGACGATGCACTGCGCGTCTGCCCGCAGTGCGGCGAAGAAACCCTGCGCAAGCGCTACAACACCGTCGGCGTGACCTTCAAGGGTTCCGGCTTCTACAGCACCGACAAGGGCAACTCCTAAACGGGGTTCCACACCAGCCAAAAGAGGGGCGGGGCAACACAGGTTGCCCCGCCCCTCGGCGTTTAAGAAGCACTCCCGGTACGGATGCGCTACACGATATTGTTACCCCAGTGCGGAGGACGCTGCTGACGCATCCATTCCAGACGCTCACGCTCCTCCGTGGTCAGCGGCTGCGCGGAAGCGGTCGCCTTCTTGGTACCGGCCTTCTGGGGGTTCTGTTGCTGAGCACCGGTTTTCTTCGCGGAAGCACCCGCGGCAGACGAGGTACCCGAAGCCACCACCGGAGGCGTCGTCACACCCACCAGCAGAGGCTCAGCCCCGCTCACCGAGCCGCCGCCGCTCACGCGGCGGTGTCCACGGCGAGGCTTCGGCGTTGACGAATAACTAGCCACGAACCTCAGCGCCCTCATCCATATCCAGGTAGTGCAGCACGCGCGCCACCACAGCATCCGGGTCGGCGAACACCTCCAGGGTGCCCAGGGTGATGTAGTTCCAGCCCGTGCGGCTCAGACGCTCCGGCAGCAGACGGGTACGCTCACGCACCGAAGCACGCGCGTAGTTCTGCTCGCCATCAGAGCACGCCACCAGCGGCATAGCCGCCGGAGCACTCGGTTGCGAAGACACCACGGGAGCCACACCCAGCGCGGGCACCGGCTCAGCCGCCAGCTTCTCCGGGGCGTGCGCAATCAGAGCGATATCACCCTCACCGCGGCTCACACGCACACCGCAAGCCTGCAGGCGCGCCACCAAATCGTTCAGCAGCCAGTCGCCCAAATCCGGGGTGTCCGCATCGTCGGCTGCCAAGAATGCGTTACGCGGCAGGGCCTCCGGTACGCGCTGTGCCTTCGCCTCCACCTCTTCACGCGCCTGACGTTCCGCGTGCTCACGCAGCAGGTGGTAGAAGTCCACCGCACCATGATGCAGCTTCTGCGGGTCCAGCTCCGACGGGTCAATGCACGAAACGATGCGCAGGGCACGGCGAGCACGAGTCAACGCAATCACAAAGCCCTGGCGACCATGCTCGGCAGACAGCTGACCCAAATCGTACGACGCCTGGCCCAGGCGGGCACGGCCCACACCCAGGGAGAAAATCACGGTATCGCGCTCAAGGCTCTCAGCGCGGGTCAGATCGACCACGCGGAAAGATTCCTCACCGGCGGCGAAGAACGGCGCCAGCTGCGGGTACAGGCTCAGGGCGTGACGCACCGACTCAGCCACACGCTGAGCGTGCTTCGGGCTAGCCGTCACAACCGCCAGCGAACGGTCCGGGGTGCGGTACGCGTGCTCCAGCACCAGGTTCGTGACGCGCTCCACCTCAACACCGGGCGAATCCAGGTTCGCGTTATCGCTGACCTTACCGCGAGTATCAATGTACTCAACGGTCAGCGAACCGGCAGGCTGGGCGGAGGCGCGGCTCACCGGAGTCGCATGCAGCTGCGAACCGTAGAACTCACGGTTCAGGTAGTCGAGAATCACCGGGTCCATGCTGCGGTGCAGCATCGCCAGGGTGCGGTTGGGCAGTACGGTAGCGAGCACGTCGAAGGTGCTGTCCAGTTGCTCGTCGGCCGGCTCGGGAGCGCCGAAAGTCGGCGCAGACACGATGAACGGCGAGGGGTAACCCGAGTGCGGGTCGCCCAGGGCAATCACCTGGTCGGCGCGGGTAATCGCCGGCAGGTTCGCCGCCAGCGGGGTCGACTCGGAGTCCAGCAGCAGCACCGTATCAAAACGCATGGAGGCGGGAACCTTACGCGCAAGGGCGAACGGGCTCGCCGTCCACAGCGGAAACAGGGTACGCGCCATGACCGGGGCGTGAGTCAGCAGCTCTTCGAGCACGAACTCGTAGCCGCGCAGCTGGCTCTTCAGGTACGCCGCCTGGTCGTGCTCGGATTCAATACGCTCGGTCCACACGCGCGCAACCTTCGCCAGCAGACGCGCCGGGGCGCTGGTCATGTGGGCGTAGTCGGCACGGCGGAAACGGGACTCCGTATCGCGCAGACGGTCGCCGTCCAGCAGCTTACCCTCGTGATGCTGCAGCAAGAACTCCAGGGCAGACTGCCACCAGGCAAGCTCCAGCTCAGCGGAAACAACCTCGGTCGGAACCTGACGCGCATACAGGTCATCAAGCAACTCCGACAGGCCGCGCTCACGCAGCTTTTGGGTCAGAGCGTCACGCTCAGGCAGGGTCATGAGCAGCACACGGTCCGCCATGAGGGCGTCCAGGCGCGCATCCAGAGCATCCAGGTCGGTGCGCACGAAGTCGGTGCCCTCGATGGTGTCCGTCAGAACAATGCCCAGACCCGCCAGCTCAGACACCAGGGAGTTCAGGGCTGCAGCCAGCTGATCCAGGTTCTCCGGAATCTGCGGGGTGCGGGGCGCCTCAATGTGGCGAATCCACTCGGCACGCTCCGCCTGAACAATCTTCAGCTGCTCGTGCAGGTCACCGATATTCACGCCGGGCAGGATGTACTCCTTAGCCGCGCGGCGCAGGCGGGAACGCTGCATACTGCTCATCTCGATGCCGTTCTCACGGCGCCACGCGCCCGAAGCGGTCGCAGCGATCAGGTCGGTCACCGGGCGGTCATACACGTCCGCACGGAAACGCTTGAGCGTCTCGCGGATGCGCATCAGAATCGCCAGCTGCGACTCCCACTCAGAGATGGTGCGGCCGCGGCGCAGACCCAGCATAGCGCTGGTCTGGTTCATTGCTTCACGCAGGTTCAGCAAGGAGGACTTGAGGGTAATGACCAGGGCGTACGCCTCGGCGGCTTCCTCGTCATTGACCAGGCGGGCACGGTACCACGGGGAGGTACGCGAAGCCGACGCAAAACCGTCAATCTCGCCCAGGCGCACCAGGTCGGCGCGCACCTGCTCACGCTCCATGAGCGAGTCGAGCATGGGGCGGTCAAAACGCACGCGGGTTGCCGGGCCGTCCTCGGAGGCGGTCAGCTCAGCCAGACGCTGTAGCGCCGAGTAGACGGAAATCTGCCAGTTCGAGTCCTTGTTCAGCAGAGCGCGGGTGTGGTCGAGCAGGGCGGCGCGGGTCGCTACGAGCTCTTCGTTCAGGTCCTCAGAGTTCGGTTCTTCGGCACTCTCGTTGCGCACAATCGCGCGAATGAATTCGGCGCGCTGAGCCTCAGAATCGTGCTCGGCAAGCAGGTCGTAGCGCAGGCCGTCTATACCGGTACGCTTGAGCAGTGCAGAGAATTCAGCCAGGGTAGAGCGCTTCTCGCCCACGACGAGCACGGACTTACCGCGCCCCATCAGTGCAGAAGCAATGTTCACGGCGGTGCGCAGCGGCTCAGTGCCGGGTGCCGCAGTGATAGTGAAGGAGAAGCCGCTGACCGCGGTGTCGATAATCTCCTGGGCGTTCGCATCAGCGTCCAGCAGGAGCATTTCCTCTGCCGGGTCGCGCTGATCCAGAGGCTGCTGCAGATTGTGTGCGTTGAGCTCACGCGGCTTCACGCCGGGAACCTTCAACGCCGCCAGGTCACGAACCAGCGGAGTGATGGCGGTATGCGGCAGCTCGCCCAAGCTTTCCTTCAGGTCAGCGAAGGTCGAGATGAAGTACTTCGACTCGATGGTCATACCCGGAATACGACCGGCGGAGGCGCGCATACGCTCAATAACCGGCTCGGGGTCCAAGCGGGACATGGAGTTCGCCAGCTGCGCCACGTCCATGGTGCCCAGGTCGATGCCGTACTCCTGCTTGATCTGGCGAACCATCGCAGGGTTCAGACGCGCGGAACCGGCAAGGCGCAGCTCGAAGTCGTCATCCTTCGGGTGCGGGGTGATGCTCAGCGGCGCCATGAGGATCGGCGCGATGAAGCGCTTCTCGTAGGCGGCGGCGTCCTCGCGGGTGTCGTGCGACAGCCAGGAGGCGGTACCCGCCACGAAGTAGCCGGAGTCCAGGCCGTGGTCGGTGGCAAGCTCGTAAATCTTGGTGCGCAGGGTGCGTGCGGAGCGCATGCCCGCCTCCAGCTGCGACTTGTCGCGCAGAATCGTGGAGAGGCGGGTCTTACGTCCGGCGAGCAGCTGTGCCAGACCGGAGGGGTTCGCCTCGGACAGGTCGATGTGCACGTAGTCGACCTGATTAAAGTCGAGCATCGCGTCGGGGCCGGTGTAGACGTCCATCTGTTCCGCCCAGCGCTCAAGCCCCGCCGAGGGGTCGAAGTCCTCGTGGGCGGGGTTCAGGTGTGCGGGCAGCTCGGCGATGTTGATTTCGTCGGCTACTTCGGGGGTTTCCTCTGCTGAGGTCGCGGCGGCGGCGGGCTGAGCGGTATCAGCCGGGGTGCCGGGTGCGTGCTGCGCGTCGGTAGGCTCGGGAATCTGGTTCACGTCGTGAGTGTCCTTGTGGGTCAGTGCGGTGTACGTTTGCGCGTACACACCGAAGATGGTGGTTCTTCCGGGGTCCTCTGCCCGGTGTGCCTCATGCTGTGCCTTAAGCGGGGCGGGTGTCAGTGCGCGCCTGCGTGCTTGCTGTCTTTTCCTACGTGCTTACTTCGACCACATTGCGATGTTGGCGACGAGCAGCACTACGGTCACCAATACGTAGAAGACCAGGGCGGGCAGAAGCGCCCAACGGTACTTGGGCGCCAGCTCGCCTTCCAGGTTGCCGAAGCGCAGGGAGCGGAAGAGGAAGAAGCTCAGAATCGCGCCGGGCAGGTTACCGATGATGACCAGCAGAATGGTCAGGTACAGGGCGTAGGCTCGTTCGGTGCGTTCATTCTCCGCGCCCGCGAACTTGAGGGTGCCGCCCAGCAGCAGGCTGAGGCAGGCGTTCAGGAATGCCACGGTGAAGAAGGGAATCTTCAGGGCTGCTTGGAAGTCCATCTGGGAGTTCGCTGCGCCCAGAGCAATCCACAGCAGTAGCAGCGCGGGGATAATCATGAGGTACCAGAACAGGTACTTACGCATCTTCTCGGTGTTTTCGATGAGCGCGAAAATTGCGGTCACAGGGTGTCTCTTTCAGATGGTCTCAGGCGGATTCGGTCGGATTCAGGAGGAGTGAGTGAAGAAGCAGGTGGGCACAGGCGGGCACAGTAATGCCTTGTCAGGCGTCGGTTTCGTCCCCAGCGTTGAGGGCGTCGTCCACCTGGTCCTGCAGGGACTCGCGGCGCTCATTCTCAACGAATTCAATGTAGCGGCGCACGATGTAGTCCAGCAGCACCGACAGCGCAACGAAGGAGTAGTAGGGCTTACGCTGGGTGCTGATCTGGGTGGGGGTGGTCTGGTAGTGCAGGGAGTACTCGGCGTGCGAGGACATGTAGTTCACACCAATGGCGGTCACCGCAATCATGGGGATGCGGCGTAGCGCCAGCATCTTAATGTGTTCGCGCATGTTCTCGGTCTGACCGGAGAAGGACACAATGATGACCACGTCGTCCTGGGTCATATTGTTCATGGCGCTTTCGAACTCATTACGTGCCGGGATGACCTGGCAGAACTTACCGCATACCTGCATGGACTTGGTAAATTCCTGCACGGCATTGCGCTGCGCGTAGCCGGTACCGAAGCAGTACACAGTGCGAGCCTCATGGATGCGCTTGAGCAGTCCGCTCAGTTCCATGTGCTCGAGGTAGTCGTAGGTGCGCTGAATGTCTTCGCGGCCACTCTCGATGAACCGCGGGTTGAAGGGTTCGCTGCGGTTCAGAGAGGACTTAATGAAGTACTTCAACTCAGCAAATCCGGAGAAGTTCAGCTTCTTCGTCAGGCGAATAATTGAGCTGGTCGAAGTATACGTTTTATGTGCCAAAGAGTTGATCGTTGACTCCGCAACGAACTCTTCATTTTCTAGCATGAATGCCAAAATTTCCCGTTCAGTTTCACTGAACCGGTGCTGGTTCGCATTCACGACGTCTTGTAAATCCACTCAAAGCTCCTGAATCCGATGGTGAGCAATATATAAATAGTACACGCTCTAGGGTCATCGGCCAGGGTGGGTGGGGATGGTCATCCCTCACTTTGAGTGGGGTCTCGTACAGATTTGAGCTGGGCATGTGTCCAGGCACGCGCCCGGGTACAGCTTCGCCGGCGGCATCGGTGTTATCCGATACCGCCGGCGAAGTCTATACCTTATGAGGCATCATACCGTCAGGCGGTTGAAAGCTGAAGTCTCTTAGGAGAGGGTCTTAGCTTCGTTCACCATGGTCTCGAAACGCTCGCGAACCTGGGGAACGTCCATGCCGACGATCACCTGGAATGCCTTGCCCTTGCGGACCAGACCCAAAGCGCCTGCATTCTTGAAGTCTGCATCCGAGGGGCTGACGAGGGACTCATCAGCAACGGAGACACGCAGGCGGGTTGCGCAGTTGTTCACGGTGGTGATGTTCTCTGCGCCACCGAGCAGTTCGAGGAAGCCAGCTGCACGGGGTGCGTAGAGGTCGCCGTCAGCGGACTCAGCAGCTGCGCCGCCGTTCTTCTCAGCAGCCTTAGCTGCCTTGTACTCTGCCTTGCTGTAGAGCTTGGTCTCGCCGCCGTCTTCTTCACGAC
>ERZ773212.396-NODE-396-length-21752-cov-3.846200_pt1 | contig 21752 bp, 21 predicted proteins | sample MGYA00581005_ERZ773212 | MGnify/ENA primary metagenome ERZ773212 (study PRJEB29015, sample SAMEA2738154) | human oral metagenome | biome: human oral; feature: human-associated habitat; material: saliva | place: China | collected 2196 ... | reverse complement strand
TTTATTCAGAATTCAAGGATCTAACAATTGAGATGAAACTGGAAGAATTATTCAAAGAATTAAAACTACAGTATACATTCGATGAAACTTACTTAAAAGATGAAAGAATGTATATGTTAATTTATAAATTAACAATATAGGAGTGATATTATGACAGACAAACAAGAAAACAAATTAACCTTCGGTATCGAACAAGTGCATTTTGCACCACTTACAGTATCACCAACTGGAGAAATTACATACGAAGCGCCTAAACGATTACCAGGCGCACGTTCGATTGAGTTAGATCCTCAAGGAACAGACATCAAATTGAAAGCAGATAATTCAGATTATTTTGTAAGTGAATCAAATGATGGATATACTGGAAAACTTAAGTTTTACAACTTAACTCCAGAGTTTCGTCAATATGCATTAGGCGAAGAAGTGAAAGGCGATTACGTAATTGAATCTGCAACAGCAGAACGTAAACCATTTGCATTGTTATTCCAATTCGAAGGAGATAAACATGCTACTCGTCACGTATTGCTGTATTGCACTGCTAAACGACCTAAAGACTCAAGTTCAACTAAAGATGGAGCAAACTACAACGAGGTAGAACTAGAGTTCAAAGCTAGTCCTCGTCCAAGCGACAAAATCGTTAAAGTTAAAACTCATAAAGATACCGAGAAAGAAAAATACGATAACTTCTTTAAGCAAGTTTTAACAATTCCAGCGTAGGAGAGTGAAGCATGAGAAAAGTAGTTATGGTAGGTGACAAGCAATTGGCGTTGGAAAGCAACGCCTTTACAGTTATCTTATTCAAAAAGCAATTCAACAAAGATATGTTTGCTGAATTATTAAAACTTGCGCAATTGTTCAAAGGAGAGAAAGAACTGAATCCTGAAAATATGAGTGCTGAACAAGTAGAAAATTTTGACACGATGATTTTTTACGAATTATTTTGGACATTCGCTTGTTCTGCTAACAAAGATATTCCTGATTTTATGGACTTCTACCGTGAATACAGCGAGTTAAATACAGTAGGAATCATGAGTGACGTTTTAGAACTAATTCAACACTCAATGGTGACTCAAAAAAAGCAAGTAGTGACACAGCCAGTGATGAACCATTTACAGTAGAATCATTTATTCTATGCTGTAAAGAAAGTGGATTGTCACTTGATGAATTACGCTATTTGACTATTGGTGGTGCAATTGATTTTCAAACCGACTATGTAAAATTACACAGCAACAGGAAGGAAGAAAGCAACAAACCACGCAAAGCAACACAAAACGATTACGATAGATTTTAGGCTACTGGAAACAGTAGCCTTTTGTCTTGATGAAAGGAGAAGAATATGGCTGGAAATATTAAAGGGATTACGATTGAAATCCAAGGGAATGTTACTCCATTAGAACAAGCTTTAAAAACTGTCAATAACGTTGCTAAGAACACAGCAACTGAAATGAAGCAGATTGATAAAGCATTGAAGTTCAATCCATCTAGCATTGAATTAATTACTCAAAAGCAAGAAGTTTTAACAAAGCAGATTGGTAACACTGAAGAGAAACTAAAAACTCTTAAGAATGCTCAAAAAGAAGTTGAGGAACAATTTAAAGCTGGGAAAATTGGTGAAGAACAATACCGAGCATTTAAACGTGAGTTAGAAACCACAGAAAGCACTTTGACTCATTACAAAACTCAACTAACAAATCTTAACAAAGAACAAGAGAATTTAGGAAAGTCTACTAATCGATTATCAGGCTTCTTCAAAGCTAGTGGAAAAGATGTAGAAGAGTTTAGACACGTTCTAGGCGACAAGCTAACAGACGCTATTAAAAACGGTAAAGCTTCAAGTAAAGATATGGAGAAAGCTTTAGAGTTGATGGCTAAAGAAGCTAGTGAAGGTAAAGCAGATATCAACGAATTAAAAGAAGCTTTAGATAAATTAGATGATGGCGGAAGCATTAACAATGTTAAAGAAAAGTTAACCGGTGTAGGTACTGCTGCTAAAGACTCCGTAGAAAAAACAAATCAACTGTTAGGACAAGAAAAACTGCAAAAAGCTGCAGAAGTAGCCTCTCAAGCAGGTCAGAAAGTGATTGATTTTGCACACCAAACACAAGATGCCTTTCGTGAAGTTGACGCTGGAATGGACATCATTGTTACTAAGACTGGGATTACTGGAGAACAAGAACTTGCGAGCTTGAAAAGTATTTACGACCAACTTTCAACAGAACTACCAGTGGATAGTTTTGAAAAAGTTGGGTCAGCAATCGGTGAGTTAAATACTCAATTTGGCTACACTGATGAAGAATTAAAAGAAGCTTCTAGAACTATGATCCAGTTCAGCGAAATTAATGGTGCAGATATTACTACGAGTACTATCAACGCAAAACGAGCGATGGAGGCTTACAATCTGGAAGCTAGTCAGTTAACTCCAACGCTAGACCAAGTCACGTTCGTGGCACAGGCTACAGGGCAATCTGTAGACTTGCTATTTCAAAAAGCAACAGAAGGCGCACCTCAAATTAAAGAATTGGGATTGTCATTTTCAGAAGGCGCTACCTTAATCGGACAACTTGAAAAAGCTGGGGTAGACTCAAGCGCTACACTAACTGCAATGACAAAAGCTACAGCTAATTATGCAAAAGAAGGGAAAACTCTTTCGCAAGGATTAGGTGAAACAATTGAAAAAATAAAGAATGCAGAAAGTAGTACAGCTGCATTTACTGCAGCAGCTGCAGTATTTGGTAACAAAGGTGCTGCTAAAATGATTGACGCTATTAAACGTGGCGCATTTAGTTTAGATGGCTTATCAGAAACGGCAGAAAAAGCTAATGGAACTGTCGCAAATACTTTTGAAGCTACGCTAGATCCTATCGATAGACAACAACAAGCTATGAACGCTATGAAATTAGCCATGGCTGAATTTGGTGGTGCTATATCTGCAGCAATTGCGCCAATTTTGGAAGTATTAATTCCAATTATTCAACAATTAGCAGATATGTTTAAAAATCTTCCTGCGCCTATTCAACAATTTATTGTTGTATTAGGCGGTGTGGTAGCAATGTTAGGAATACTACTTCCTGCTGTACTTGCGATACAGTTCGCATTTACGGCTACTGGTGCAGCAATGTTACCAATCGTTGGAACGGTAGCGGCTGTTGCTGCAGGGATTGCATTAGCAATCGCAGTATTTATGAATTTTGGAAGTATCATTGAATGGCTTGATGGTATTTTCCCTGGTTTACAAGATACAGTGAATAACGTTTGGAATTCCATTCAGTCTGTAATTGATACTGTAGTAAATGCAGTTTCTGGTTTGATCCAGAACGTGTTCGGCATCGTTGTTACTTGGTGGGAAGAAAATCAATCAAGAATGCAACAAGCATCAGAAAATGTATGGAATGCAATCTCTAATGTTATTCAAACGGTGATGAACTTCTTATCTCCATTTTTAGAAGGAACATGGAACGTTATTTTGACGGTTATCACGACTATTTGGCAAGTCATTCAAACAAATATAGAAGTCTCAATTAACGCAATTTTAGGAATTATTCAAGCGATTTTACAAATTTTAACGGGGGATTGGCAAGGTGCTTGGGAAACTATCAAGAACGTATTAGCTACTGTTTTAGATGGTATGGCAAGTAATGTTAAGACAATCTTCGATGGGATTTTAACGGTTATTTCTGGAATTTGGGAAAACATCAAGTCCATCACATCTAGCGTTTGGGATGGAATTAGTTCTTCAATTGGTAATGCCATTAATTCTGCTAAAGATATGGTAGGAAGTGCAATCGAAGCTATTAAAGGCTTCTTTAACTTTGAATTTAGATGGCCTCATATTCCATTACCTCACTTTAGTATTAGTGGTTCTGCTAATCCATTAGACTGGTTAAGCGGTGGATTACCTTCTATTGGTATCGAGTGGTACGCAAAAGGTGGTATTTTAACAAAACCTACCGTATTCGGACAAAACGGTAACAACCTAATGGTAGGCGGTGAAGCTGGAACAGAAGCGGTTCTACCGTTGAATTCGAAAAACTTGGCTGCAATTGGTAGAGGTGTTGCAGAACACATGGAATCAGATAAACCACTTGTAGTAAACGTACATATTAGTGATGTTATTGTACGTGAAGAAAGTGATATTCAAAAAATAGCTAATGCAGTTGCAAACATGTTAGCTTACGAATTAAAGAGAAAGAAAGAATTGAGAGGTGAACCAGTATGATCCAACATAACGAATTAACGATTGATGGAGTACGTACATCCTCTTTTCCCTATCGAATTATTGTAAAGGAGTCTCCAGTAATTAATATTGGAGACTCTAAAACTACTTTTATCTCTCACAGAGGTATTAGTGGCTACATTTCTCAAACAAACAAGCATCGTGAAGTAGTAGAAAGAAAATATACTATCCATTTAGTGAAGCCTACAGAGCAACAACTCTATGAATTTAAAGCTTTGTTGTCTCGTGAAGGTTTTTGGCTTGAAAATGAACAGGTCAAGCTTACTAAATGGTGGTGCTATCGTGCTAATAAGTACGAATCAATGAGAGATGAACATGGAATTTATACGTTGGAAGTTACTTTTGTATGTCATCCAACGAATTATATGAAACAAAATAATGTTCAAATTTTGAATAGTAATGGAGCTATTCAAACGCAAGGTTCTGCGCTAGCTTTTCCTAAAATAACAGTGATTGGGAACGGAACAACTCAATTCACGGTAGGAAGACAAGTCATTAAGTTAGAAAACTTAAGAGAACAAGCCGTAATGGTTAACGATCCTGCCAATCCTAGTTTTAAAGATAAAACTGGAAACTTAATCAAATGGTCAGGCGATTTTATTACGCTTGATCCAACAAAAGAACAACACGTTGGGGTTGTATTTGGAGCAGGAATTCAACGAATTACGTTTGAAACGTTATGGGGGTGGGTGTAGTGATTTATTTGTTAGATAAAGCTACTACAACTGCTAGATGGAATGGAATTCCACTGCATGAAGCTAAAAAAGGCGAATTAAAAGAAATTCTAAATGGAGATTATGTATTAACTATTGATTATCCAATTACGGATAGCGAGCATTATCGTTTACTAGATAACGATAAGATTATCATTACTGACACTCCAGATAACGGAAGACAGCTATTCAGAATTAAGCATCGTACTGAATTAGATGATACTGTCAATCTTACTTGTTCTCATATTACGGAAGATGCATTTAAGAGAATTGTAGGAAAGTTTGGGGTAGAGCGAACTGGGTGTAATTTAGCATTAAATTCAATGATAAATGCACTCAAAACTCCATTTTCTGATTTCTCATTTGATAGTGATATTTCAGAGCCTCACACGTTTAGTAACGCTGATAACTCAACGGTATATAAAGTGTTATTTGACGGTGAACATTCCATTATTAATACGTGGAAAGGTGAATTGATACGTGATAACTATACTATACGTATTGTTAAAAGCCGAGGCAGAGATAACAATGTAGTGATTACTACGCATCAAAACTTGAAGAAATACGAGCGTACAAATGATACAGCTAGTATTATTACTAGAATTCATGTTACTTCTACCTTTAAGAACGAGGGAGCTAAAGAAGATACTGTTATTCATGCTACTGTAGATAGTCCACTGATTAATCAATATCCATACATTAATGAAGTAGAATACAACAATAACGATTTAAAAACAGTTGCTGAATTAGAAAAGTGGGCAAGAGCCAAGTTTGAACATGAGAAGATCGATAAAATGACGGATGTTATTAAGATTGAAGCTTATGAATTGGACGGGCAAAAAATTCAAATTGGCGACACTGTAACAATCAGTAGTTTGCTGCATGATGTTAGCGTAACTAAGAAAGTTACTGGATATACCTATGATGTACTAGCAAAAGAGTATATCGATTTTACTTTTGATGAAAAAGGTACAGGCGGTAGTGGTGGCTCCACTAATTCTGGTGTGAGTGGCGCTGCTGATATGATTTTAAATTCAATCTTCACTGATGCAGAGGTTGAAAAGAAAATTGCAAATTTACTAGCGAATGCTGATAGAGCATTTGACAGTAGATTTCAAAAGATGAAGGAATCTATTGAGGATAGCATTGAGAAATCAAAAACACTATCTGAAGAAGAGAAAGCTAGATTAGCTGCAGAAATTAGTAGCAAGTTAACTGCTAGCAAAATCGATACAGATAAAATCAAAGCAGATTTTGATAAGTGGCTTAAAGAACCATTAAAAGAGCTGCAAGATGAAATCGATAAGAACGCTCAATTAAGCAAAATTAATAACGAGCTTATCGGTGGTGATGGAATTACACGATATAACAAGAACAGATTAGCTGGAGAGCCTAACCGCACAATAGAATTAGGTACTGATTATATCGAAGTTGGACATAATGGTAGTGGGTTCGAAGTAGGACAGCAATACACGATTAGTTGGAGTGCTGAATGTACACCTTATGGTCACAGAGATGTCACTACATTATTAAGAACTCCTTATTTATTAACAGGAGGGAAAGTAGTGTATACACCTCAAGATAACAGATTCCCTACGATCCAACACAACTTCACTACTGATAGAGCCGTTGTGCCAATGGTTTACTTTGGAACGTACAATGTTCGATATGAAAGTAACTGGTACAAAACGAAAACAATTATTAAGAACATTAATGAAACGCAAGAAGATGTAATGCTTCAGCTGGAATGGAAGGAAATTTTTGATGGAAATCAAGATAATTCAGTTCTATTAGGTTGGAGTGATACACCAGATTTAATTATTGATGGAGGTGGAGCTTAATGACAGAAAGAGCAAATGCTAAAGTACAATTTAAACGAATGACTCGACAGCAATGGCAAACAAGTACATACATTGCTGACGAAGGCGAAATGGTATTCGAAACAGATACAGGGTTTGCCAAATTTGGTGACGGTAGCAGTCGTTATCCACAATTACGCTATTTAACTGGACCGCAAGGCGAACGAGGACCACAAGGAGCTACAGGCGAACGAGGACCAGCTGGTCGTGACGGTGTTGTTACGTTTGAAAATTTAAGTCAAACGCAACGAAATTCACTTAAAGGGGATAGAGGTGAACAGGGACCGCCTGGTCCTAAAGGAGCAGATGGAGCTACAGGCGAACGTGGGCATTCATTGACTGCAAACGTTCGTATTGAAGGTAACTACCGAAACGGTGTTAACAGTCAATTAAACATTATATCGGACGTTTACTATGATGGTGTGAGATTAACAAGTGGATATACCGTAGATTTCTTTTATAGAGGCTTTGGAAGTGATAATTGGACGAGTCAACCAAACAAACAACCAGACAGTAATGGTAAAATTGCTCAATTCAGTTCAGCACAACGTAGCGGTGGGTATCTTGAAGTGTATATCGTAGTTACTTATCAAGGAATTAAAGTCGCTGCTAGTACACGATTAGACAATGTACAAGATGGAGCTAGAGGAGCAAACGGACAAAGAGGACCAGCAGGGGAGAATGGACAGCCAGGTCAGAACATTATCAATCAACGGAATGGGCAAGCTATGAAATATTGGGCAGGTAGTAAAGCTGAATTTGATGCAATTAGTAACAAAGATGCTGGAACTATATACGATTATCATGAGTAGGTGGTGGATTTATGGTTAGAAGCGGTATTTATGTAAATGGTAAAGAGATTGTTGCTAGATATGTTGGAGATAAGTTAGTGTGGCCAAAATGGGTAGAGTTAGATTATATGATAAATCCTACTATGAATATTATTAATTCAACTAGTTTGTATTTAAACAACTTGTATGAAAATGATTTTAAAAAGTCTAATTTCGATGAGATATCTGGTTGCAAAGTTATGTGTAGTGGTACATATTATAACGATGTGACAGTACGACAACAGTATTCTTCGACGTACGATGGGCGAGGGTTTATTCATATTATGTATTTGACTTTTAAATCCTCCAATGAATTTAACAGATTTAAAAGTCAGTTTTCAAATCTAAAAAAAACTAATCAAACAATTGCCATTGAAGCGTTAAAAAAGGGGTAACTTATGCAAGTAACAATTCAAAATAACAAACATCCAGCACAAGAATTAAACGGTAGATATTATCAAACTTTCACTGCACAATCAGCTCAAGAATTAATTAAAATCCATCATTTAGGATGTGTGGGTAACACTGAAGTAACCAATATTCAGATTGAAAAAGGTAGAAGTCCAACAGGATTTATACCAGCAACTGAAACTACACCTCCACTATCTGGACTATTTAGAGATTTTAGAAATTTAAAAGTTGACTTGTCTAATGAGGATAGTTCATTACGAGCTAGTTTCCAGAACAGCGCTAAAACTCAAATGGTACAGTACTTCAATACAAATGTTAGAAGTGAAATTCAGCAATCAGCAAATCAAATTCGTCAAACGGTTACTAGTTTAGTTGATAATGCTGTAATGAAGAGCGATATTCAAATTACACCAACTGGAATTCAGCTAGGAGTTGGTAAGTATGTCAATGGAGAAACTATCTCAAGTATGTTAGTTGCTAATCCAGATTCGATTAAAGCAATCACTAAATTAATGGAAGTTTCAGGAAATTTACTGGTTAACGGATCTATTACAGCTGACAAAATGGCTGCTAATTCAATCACTGCTGCATTGTTGAAAGCTGCATCAGTAGAGAGTAAGCATATTGTTTCTGAAGCTGTCGAAGCTAAACATTTGAAAGTGGATGAAGCGTTATTTGATAAATTACTTTCAAACGAAGCTTTTATTAACAAATTGACAGCTAAACAAGCATTCATTAACTATCTAAGTACAGTTAAGATTGAAGCTAGTCAGATTAAAGCAGATGACGCTTTTATCAAAAAACTAACGAGTGCCAAAGCTTTTGTTGATGTTTTGGACTCAAGACAGATTACAGCAAAACAAATATCATCAACATTACTACAAGCCTATACAGGAATTATTGGTGGATTTCATATTGGAGAAATTGAAGGAGTAAGTGGTCGATATATTACAGGAGAAGATTCATTCTCAGTAGGAATGAGTAATAAAAGTTATTCTTCCTCAGGTCGTGCAGCATTATGGGTGAACTGGGGCAGAAATTGGAATGAATTTCCAGAAGATGGTTGGGTAGTGACTCACGATGGGCATATGTATGCAAAAGCAGGATCAGATTTTAAAGGTAAAGTTGACTTTAGCCAAGCAAGTTCAGCTAACTTTTACGGAAAAGCATACTTCGGAGGTATAACATCATTTAATGCTGAAACCACGTTCAATACACAAGCAAAATTTCCACAAGGACTGGCAGCTGGTTCAATAATTAGAGCGACAAACGGAATATTTACAGGAGATTCTGACATAACTGGTAATGGAGAAAGTCTAAGAGGCAGCGGTTATTCCAATTCTCCAGTCTGGTGGAATCAATTAAAGTATTCCGCTTTCCAAGCTGCAACAGGGACTGCATCGGACAAACGTTTTAAGAAAAATATCAAAGATAGCGATGTAAATTCACTTGATATTTTAAAAAACATCAATCCTGTTTCGTTTGACTACATCGAAGGCAATCGTCATGTCGTTTTAGGGTTTATCGCTCAAAATGTTCAAGAATTTATTCCAGATGCTGTAGTATCGAAGGAAAAAGATGACGATAAAATGCTTTATCTGATTTATCAAAATCTAGTTCCTTACACTATCAAAGCAATTCAAGAATTAAATGAAAAAATCACAATTTTAGAAGGGAAGTTAAAAAATGGAAAATAAACCAACAGTAGCAGATTTTTTAGCGCAAGAAATCGGCTTAATTTCGAAAGAAAAAGCAATTTTGCAAGAAGCGTTATACACAGCAAATAAACGTAACCAAGAACTAGAACAAGAACTTGCACAATATAAACAAACAGGGAAAGAGGTACAATAATATGTCATTAACAGAATATAAAGTAGAAGCTAAAGTATTTGTCATCGACAAAACAGATGTATCAATCAAGAAAGAATATCCTTATACATTTATTAGACGTAGCTTACCAGGCAACTGGACGGACAAAAGCGATGAAGCAATCATTAATGCAGTTGTAGAAATCGTAAATACTGAATTTGATCCTACATCAGCAATTGCCAAATTTACCTTGTTACAAAATGAAATGAAGCAGACAATCGAACACACGAAGAAAAATTCAGAAATTGGGCAAAAAGCTTTGCTTGAATTAGCAGGTCAAGTCACGGAAGTTGCTACAGATATCGAAATCTTAAAATCTGCAGTCTTTGGAGAAGGACATGAAAGTGAAGAAGAACATTCAACTGATACAACACCGACAACACCAACTACAACACCAGTAGCTCCAACAGCGCCAGTAGCACCAGAAACTACAGAACATCTAGTATCACCTACTACAGGAGTTGTATCACAACCAACAGCTTCAGTAGTACCAACGGCTCCAGAAGTTACACCACAACCAACAACCACAGTAGCAACTGAACCAACATCAACGGTTCCAGAAACTACTATTCAACCAGTAGTACCAACAATATCAGCAGCAACAATCACAACAACTAATATCAATACGGAGGTAGAACATCATGAAAGCACAGAAACAAACATCCCTCAAGGACAACCTACAGGAGTTCCTAGCGAAAACACAACTAGCACTATCACTAGTGTTCAGTAAAGGAGGTGATAAAATGAAAAACTTAGTAATGTTGATGGCTATTAATATTTTGGAAGGTCGATACGATTATCAAAACGTGCCAAAAAGGCTTAAAACACGAGTTTTAGAGCAATTGAAACTTTCAGGAAAAGCAATCAACGAGCAAGGAGAATTAGTAGATTTCAAAGGCTAGTTCTCCTTTTTGCATGGAGCGGATTATTCAATCTGCTCCATTTTATTTTAGGATGTGATGTAATTTGAGTGAGACTATTTTACTTGCCTTAATCCCTACTTTAATTCCAGCAGTGCTATCTTATTTAACAGTTCGTATTCAAACTGCAAGCAAGAAAGCAACGGATGAATTAAATCAAAAAATCAACAACATTCAAAACGTTGTTGAAGAAATTACGGAAATAGGCAAGAGAAACAATAGCGATATTGGTTCATTAAATACTGATATCACTAACTTAAAACATGAAGTCAGCGACTTAAACAAAGATATCAAGAATCTAAAATCAGATGTAAAACAGTTGAAAAAAGATGTGGGGTTCGTTGGTGGGGGAATTTTAGAAACTGAACGGTATCGTTTAGAAGTTGACTTAACAGCTATCATTAAACGAGGATACAGAACAAGTGATGATACAAGACGTATCACCGCACTTTTCAAATCTTATCAAAGTTTAGGTGGCAACGGCTATATTGAAGATTTATTCAATCAATTTATGAAATTACCATTGAAGGAGATGTAAATATATGAACGAAGTAACACAAGTATTTATCCAAGGAGTATCGAGTATTTTAGTTGTTTTAATTGGATTAGCTTTTAAAGAATTGAAGAAATTCCTAGAAACTAAAGCTGAACATATTAAAGCAAAGACAGACTTAAAACAATACGAATTGATGAAGAGTATTGCTGCAACAGTCGTACAAGCTGTAGAGCAAGTTTATAAAGATGTTGCGAACGCAAGTCAAGAAAAACTAGCAGAAGCAGATAAACGATTAACGAAAGAATTAGAAGCAAATGGGATTTATGTAGACGGAAATACAAAACGTTTGCTTATCGAATCTGTTGTTAACGGAATGAATGAATTGAAAACAATCAATTTTTAGAACACTAAAGGATAGGCTAAGGCTTATCCTTTTTTATTTGTATAGGAGGCATTATGAAGAAAATTATTAAACGTAAATTACATATATCTACCTATTCGAGAGACTTCATTGATTACATTAATCATGAATTTTATTCTCACGATAAGCATAATGCATTTTTTGAATTCACAATGGAGCAGCTACCTACTGACAATGTAGTAGCCTTATTTTATTTTCAAAAGACGAAACGATACGCAGAAATTAAAGGTGTAGTGGAAGATAATAAAGTTACAATTGAGTTCGATACTAGCTTAATCACGACTAATGAAACAGTTTGTGGATATATCTATTTTGAAAAAGTAGAGCAATCTGCAGATGTTTGCCGTTTCTGTTTTAACGTTAAAGTTTCTGAAATCGATAAATTAAAGAACGCTCCTGTTGTCGAGAAAGAAACTAGACGATTGATCCCAATGAGCGAGATTGTTACTAAAGCAGAATTACAAGAATTGTTTAAGAATATCGAGAAAAACGGTGGCACTTATAATGATACAGAAATACGTAAGTCAATCTCCGCTATTGACGAACGAGTAAAAACATTAGAAGCGAAACCAGATAACAGCACAGGACATGTTGATGATGATGTTATCAATCGATTGAATGAACTTGAGAATAATGCTAGTAAATATCTGACTGAACATCAGCCATTGACTAGTATTGAAAACACTATTAAGGAAATTGCAAAACGATTCAATAATCTTAGTAATATTTATCTAACTAGCCACCAGTCATTGGAACATTTAGCAACTAATGACGCTTTAAATAAAATCGAACAGCGTGTGCAGCAACTGGAGCAAACTAGAGGTAATCAACCAACAGTTGACAGCCATAATTTAGCGACTAATGAGCAAGTAGAAGCAGTAGAAAAAAGAGTACAGGCACTAGAGAGTAAACCAACTGTTGATACAAGTGAATTTGCTAAGAAGACTGATATTCCACAAGCTTATGACGATGAAGAACTTAAACGTAGATTAAATAACTTAGAAGGTAAAACAGACAATTTCATTTCAGGAGTGTCTGTAAACAAGGAAGGCAATAACGTTACGTTAACGTACAATTATGTAGACGGTCAGTCTAAAAATGTTTCATTCACGGATTCAGATACGATTAATCTTGCTTACGATGATAGCGCATTGAAATCACGTTTGAACGATTTAGAAAATCGTCCACAGATAGATGTTTCTGAATTTGCTAAAAAATCAGAAGTTCCTACTGTTAATTCAGTTAATGATTTAGTACGTATTCAAGGTGAACAAGCAACAAAAATTTCTACTTTAGAAAGTAAATCTGCTTATGAAATTCACGGAACAGGTATGCCGAACGGAAAAGTAACTGCTCCAATCGGAACTACGTATGTAGATATGGAAGTAACAAATGGTGCTTTGAAGTGGATTAAACAGTCAGGTACTGATAATACTGGTTGGAAAGTACTAATTGGAGATACTGGATGGAAAACGTTAAACAGTGTCTCTAGAGCAGGCAACTCGTTCATTAAAATCAGACGAGTAAACAATCTTGTGACTTACCAGTTCGGAGGTCTTCAATGGGGTTGGTTTGGAGTAGGTAGACGAAATGGGCCTGGATTTGTAAGGCACAATAGTAGTGGAGATAAAGGGGCTAAACTTACTTATCCTAACGGTATTCCTGAAGGTTTTAGAAGCGAAAATTCGCTTGTAGGACCAATTTATGACGATAAGGGTAAACCGTATGGAATTTGGTATTTAGGCGGAAAATCTGACTTAAATTTCATTCAATTTACCTTTAATGACCCTATTCCCACTGATAAAGATATAGGCGATATTCGTGTCAGTGCAATTAGCTATGTTACGGACGAAGATTGGCCTACAAGATTACCATAATTAAAGGAGAGTGATACAATGGTAAATATTATTAATCATAATATCTTTAACGGAATTGCTGGAGCTAGACCAACTAACGCTCCAAAATATTACGTATTGCACAACGATGCAGGAAGTAAAACTGCAGAAGGTTATATCGAATGGCTTCAAGAAAGATATGATAATGGTAAATCTGATTTAGGTTTTGCTCATTATTACATTGATAGATATTCAATTGTTAGAGTAGAAGAAACATATAACGGCGCATGGAGTGCAGCAAATCCAGACGCAAACTTATATTCATTAAGTTACGAAGTTACTCAACAATTTAGCACCAGTGATGATGAATTTATTGAAAACGAAAATATGGTTCTTATGCAGATGGCTGAAGATATGACATTTTACGGAGCCACACCAAACTATGATAATATCAAATTTCATAATGAATTCAGTGCAACATCTTGTCCAGAACGATCATTAACATTGCATGGTGGCGATAATGACAGCTTGAGAGATTATGTAATCGAAAAGATTACTTACTATCAATCTTTAGGCAGTACTGTACAGGAGATGATTGATAACGATAATACTGTATTAGAAGAACGATGGATTGAAACTGTTAGTGGTTGGAGATATCAAACAACTAACGGTATTCTTTACAATGCATGGAAAGAAATCGAAGGGAAATGGTATCGTTTTGATGAATCAGGCTATATGATGGCTGAAGAATGGTTCTTTGGTGCTGATAAGTGGTATTGGCTTCATGGTGATGGAGCTATGGCAACCGGATGGCAATTCATCAATAACAAATGGTACTACTTCAATGCTGACGGTGGAATGTATGAAGGCTTTATTAAATACGAAGATAAAGTATATTATCTAGCACCAAATGACGGCAGCATGATTAGTCGTGAGTGCCGTCAAATTGAAGGAGAATGGTACTACTTTAACGAGAACGGTGAACGACTTGAAAAAGCTAATATCGTTGTTGACGAAGAAGGTAAAATTCAATTTTAATTAAATAAAAAGGTGCTACTCAAAATAGCACCTTTTTTTATCTAACTGGTTGGTTTTATGGTTGACTTTTTATATTGAGCTGTTAAAAACGTTGAAATAACAATATTTCGTTTGATTGCATGTTTAATAAACGTTTAAGAAGTAAAAGCTGTGATTTAGTAAAAGCAAAGGTTTATGTCACTCATACGAATAAATTTGTTTATGCTATTTCCTATGGATTAAGAATGTTTGTAAATGTATTTTCTTGGGTATTAGGAGGATATTTTGTATTAAACCATTCGGTTACTTTAGCAGTATTTTTTACAATTAAACAATTAACACAATATGTAGCATATCCGATTCAAGGATTTGGAGCGAGTTATACGGAAGTAGTCGCTGCTAAAAGTGTGAAAGATAAAGTGTTTGAAATTATTGATCAAAGAAAAATTGAAGTCGTAAAAGAAGAATCTAATATCCAAAAGATTATTTTTGAAGATTTTGCGGTAAATTTTGATGAAAAACTAATATTTCAAGAGTTGAATCTTCAATTAGAAAAAGGGAAGAAGTATCTTTTAATCGGTGAAAGTGGTAGTGGGAAATCAACATTTTTAAAATCGCTCATTGGTTCAATCCCTGTTGACAATCAGTCATTGAAATTTCAATTAGAAAATGGGAAATCGTTGGATAGTTCTGAACTAGAAAAAATTTCTCATCAAATTTCTTATATTGGTCAAGAAACTTCACTCTTTCAATTATCATTAAAAGAGAATATTAGTTTGCAAAATTCAATTACTGATTCTCAGTTTCAAGCGTTATGTAAGCAAGTTGGATTAGAGAAATGGGTTAATCAGTCAACGGAGTTTGATAATATTCTTTCAACTGCTTCTGGTGGTGAAAAGAGAAGAATTGATTTAGCAAGATTATTATTCTTTGATAGAGAAATTTTATTATTTGATGAACCAACTGCTGGTTTGGATGTGCAGAATCGCTTGAAAGTAGAAGAAGTAGTGAGTCATTTAGAAAATAAATTAATTGTTTATAGTACACATCAATATGATGAAGAATTTATGCAACAATTTGATTATTGCTTAGAAATTAAAGATGGAAACATTGTGATGAGAGAGATAAAAGTTTAATTGACTTTGTCTATAGTGGCAGTATGGACGACAGCAGTAATGGAAGTTGAAGTGACTTCTATTACTGCTGTTTCTATGTAAAGTCATTTTCTTTTAGAAAACTATTTACTAAAACTTTACTTTGAGATATAGTGAACAATAATGCTTAAAAAAAGGAGAAATCGAATATGCTGAGCTTACTAAAATTATTCCAATCGATTCCAAAGAAAATTCTTTTGCTCATTGTTATTGGGATGGGTATTACGGCATTAGATGGAATTGTAATTCCTTATTTTATTTCCAATTTAATCGAAGTGGGAACTTCTAAAAATATTTCGGATTTAGTACTTATTTCGATTGTTGGGATATTAGGGTATGGTTTTGTTCGGTTTGGAGTGTTTATTTGGGATGAATTTCAACAACGACTCTTAAAATTATTATCGATTCAAACGAAGGAAAAACTGATTACGAATTATTATGAAGGGGACTTCGAACAAAGTGAAGTAGAGTCCATTCTATTAACGGAGTGGAATGTAATTCAACAACAAGGAATTGTTTCGTTTATTAGTTTTGTATATTGTCTGACTTTTTCATTTGTTACCTTTGTTTATATTGCGGTTTTAGATTTAAAAATGACGATTATTTTCTTAGCTTTTGCGATTTTACCTTTGTTAATTCCGCATTTGTTTACGAAGAAAATTAAAGTGAAGGCGCAAGAGTGGTCGCAGAATAATCAACAATATATTGCACGACAACATGAGTTTATTGATTATAAACGTGTGATTAAAAATTTTCGAGTAGAATCGATTGCCATTTCGAATTTAGGTAGTAAAATTCGTGCCACTGAAGAAGATTATTATCAGATGAATCATTTGCGTTTTCTTTCAAAAATATTAGCGAATTTAGTATCCGGAATTAGTTCTTTTCTTCCGTTGGCAATTGGTGTTTATTTCTCTATTCAGGGCGATTTGAAATTATCCGTTGTCATGGCGATTTATTTGGCAAGCGATCGTATTATTAGTCCATTATTAAATGCGATGGATTATTATCAAAAAATAAATACAACAATTCCAATGGTTCAACGAATGAACAAATACTTAGAGTTTGAACCGCTGAAGGAAGAAGAAGTACTTGTCACAGATGTTTTTCCGATTCAATTAACGAATATTCATTTGGAAGTAAAAGAACATACGATTTTGAATGAATTACACTTTATGATGAATAAGGGAGACCGAATTTTATTAATGGGGCCTTCAGGAAGTGGAAAAACAACTTTATTAGATTGTATTTATGGGGAAATCCATCCACAAGTTGGGAAAATAAGATTTGCAGGAGTCGAAGCATCCGAAACGAATAATACGTTTCAAAAAGCTAAGATTGGTTATTTTATGCAAGAGTCTACTATTTTCATGAATTCATTAGCATTTAATCTAACACTTGGTGAGGAGTACTCTGAAGAACAAATGAAAAATGTTTTAAATGAAGTTCATTTGTCTTATTTATTGGAACGATATGATTTAATGGATGAAACTGTAAATTTAGTTGACAATTTATCTGGAGGAGAAAAAGCTCGATTATGCTTAGCACGATTACTGCTTCGTTCTTATGAAATGTTATTAATCGATGAATTTTCTTCTGCAGTGGATGAAGAAACAACTACTTTTATTCGAGACTTATTAAAAGAAAGACAAATGAGTTTCATAGAAATATCTCATCGTATGCCAAAACATCCAGAGGACTATCATAAAATTTATGTATTGGAAGATGGGAAGTTAAGAGTAACAGAATAAAAAATAAATGGAATGAAATCTTATTTCTTCTATAATTACTAAAAAGGACACTTAGGTGTCTTTTTTGTTTATTACACTACATTTTCAAAAATTTTCAAACAAAATAATTGAATTATAAAAGCTAAAAATAGTATGATAGTTAAAACATTCTTTATTAAAAAGTGAAGAGTATTTTCAGGAGGAAGTACATGAATCAATATACGAAATATATTTTAAAACGGATTTTCTACATGATTATTACATTGTTTTTAATTGCGACAATCACGTTTTTCTTAATGAAATTATTACCGGGTTCGCCTTATGCGAATGAAGAGAATTTAACAGATGCTCAATTACAAATTATGAATGCAAAATATGGGTTGGATAAACCTGTTTGGATGCAATATTTAATTTATTTAGGTGGTTTAGTCCGTTTAGATTTGGGAATGTCATTCCAATATAATTCAACGGTTTTAAATTTATTATCTAGTCGTGTAGGCCCATCGTTTCAAATTGGTTTACAAGCATTGATTTTCGGTATGGGAATGGGAACCTTACTTGGATTAGTGGCAGCGATGAAACAAAATACGATTGTGGATACTGGAGCAACTTTCTTTGCGATTATTGGACGTTCAGTTCCAAGTTTCGTCTTTGCGGTTGTTTTACAATTAGTATTCGGCGTTATTTTCCCGATTTTACCAATTGCATTATGGAATCAAGGATTTATTTCTTCGATTTTACCAACTTTAGCATTATCCATTTCTCCAGTAGCGGATTCTGCTCGTTTTATTCGTACGGAAATGGTCGAAGTGTTACAGTCTGATTATATGGAATTAGCACGTGCCAAAGGATTGAGCCGTATGGAAGTGGTTATGAAGCATGGAGTGCGTAATGCATTAATTCCTTTAGTGACAATTGCTGGACCAATGTTAGTAGGTTTAATGACAGGTTCAATGGTAATTGAAAATATTTTTGCCATTCCTGGTATTGGAGAGCAATTTGTGAAATCCATTTTAACAAATGATTATCCAACGATTATGGGTGTGACGATGATGTATTCATTTTTACTAGTTGTGACCATTTTAATTGTTGATTTACTATATGGATTCATTGATCCTAGAATTCGTTTAACACAAGGAGGAGAAGCTTCATAATGACAGAAAAAGTATCATTTAAACGTGTAGCATCATCTTTTGAACAAGTGGAAAACATTTCACTTCCTCCTCAAAGTTTTTTACAAGATGCATGGAGACGATTGAAAAAAAATAAGGGAGCTGTTGTATCGTTAGGAATTGTAGTTCTCTTTATCATTCTTGCTTTATTAGCCCCTTTTATTAGTCCGCATGATCCATTAGAACAAAATGTTCAATTTGCGAATTTGCCAGCTAAAATTCCTGGTATTTTTAAAGGGATGAGAGCGGGAGTAGATGCGTATGCTCAAGCAGGAGTTCCTGAAGGGACTTATTACTATTTAGGAACAGATGGTTTAGGACGAGATTTATTATCTCGAATTTTATATGGAACAAGATTATCATTATTAATTGCCTTTGCTGCAGCAATGTTTGATTTAACAGTAGGGGTATTATATGGGTTGATTTCTGGTTGGTTTGGTGGTCGTGTAGACACAGTGATGCAACGTATTTTAGAAATTATGACGGCTATTCCAAACTTAGTTATTTTAGTGTTAATGTTGTTATTTTTACAACCAGGTGTCGGTACGATTATTTTAGCCATTGGGGTTACGAGTTGGTTAACAATGGCTCGTGTCGTTCGTGCGCAAACATTAAAATTAAAAAATTTAGAATATGTTTTAGCGTCTAAATCATTAGGACAAAGTTTTTGGAAAATTGCGTTGAAACATCTTTTACCAAATATTGCGGGAATTATTATTATTCAAACAATGTTTTCAATTCCTTCAGCAATTTTCTTTGAAGCCTTTTTAAGTTTCTTAGGAATTGGGGTTCCAGTACCAAATGCCTCATTAGGTTCGCTGATTAATGATGGCTATAAAACATTTAGATTTTTACCACATTTAATGTGGTTCCCAGCAACTGTATTATGTATTTTAATGATTAGTTTTAATTTATTAGCAGATGGATTAAGAGATGCCTTTGATCCAAAAATGAAAGAATAGGAGAAATGTATGAGTGAAACAATTTTAAGTGTAAAAAATTTACAAGTATCCTTTCAAACATTTGATGGAAAAGTTCAAGCGGTTCGAGGGATAGATTTTGACTTGAAAAAAGGAGAAACTTTAGCGATTGTTGGTGAATCTGGTTCAGGGAAATCTGTTACGACTAGATCCATTATGCAATTATTATCTGCCAATGCTTTAATTGAAAATGGAGAAATTATTTTCGAACAAGAAAATATTTTAGACAAATCAGAATCTGAAATGCAACAAATTCGTGGGAAGAAAATTGCGATGATTTTCCAAGACCCAATGACGTCTTTAGATCCAACGATGAAAGTTGGCATGCAAGTGGCGGAATCAATGATCAAGCATTTAAAATTATCGAAAAAAGAAGCCTTGCAACAAGCCATTCAATTATTAGAACAAGTCGGAATTCCAAATGCGGAGAAAAGAGTGAATGATTATCCGCATCAATTTTCTGGTGGGCAAAGACAAAGAATCGTTATTGCGATTGCATTAGCATGTAATCCAGATATTTTAATTGCGGACGAACCAACGACTGCATTGGATGTAACGATTCAAGCACAAATTTTAGAATTATTAAAAGAAATTCAACAAAAGCATGGCACTTCTATTATTTTTATTACGCATGATTTAGGTGTTGTAGCTAATGTTGCAGATAGAGTGGCTGTAATGTATGCTGGGAAGATTGTAGAATATGGACTAGTCGATGAAATTTTTTACAATCCAAGACATCCATATACATGGGGATTATTATGCTCGATGCCTTCTTTAGAAGAGGAAGGATCCTTATATACGATTCCTGGAACACCACCAGATTTATTAAATCCTCCAAAAGGAGATGCATTTGCTCTAAGAAGCGATTATGCATTAGATATTGATTTTGAAGAAATGCCACCAATGTTTGCTGTATCGAATACACATGCTGCAGCAACATGGTTATTAGATGAACGTGCTCCAAAAGTAGAGCCGCCGGAAGAAATTCAAAAACGCTGGGCACAATTTGAAAGTAGGAGAGTGACAAATGAGTAAACGTAAATTAGTCGAAGTTAAAGGCTTAAAGTGTTACTTTGGTTCTTCTTCGAAACAAGTTGTAAAAGCAGTCGATGATATTAGTTTTGAAATTTTTGAAGGTGAGACTTTCGGTCTTGTTGGAGAATCCGGTTCAGGAAAGTCTACAACAGGTCGTTCAATTTTGCGATTGAATGATGCAACAGACGGACAAATTTTATTTGATGGAAAAGAAATTCCAACAAAAACAAAAGACTTGAAAGATTTTAGAAAACAGGCACAAATGATTTTCCAAGATCCGTATGCTTCTTTAAATGGAAGAATGAAAGTTAGAGATATTATTGCTGAAGGAATGGATATCCATGGTATCGTTAAAACTCGTGCAGAAAGAGATGCAAAAGTAAACGAATTGTTGAAAATGGTAGGATTAAATCCAGAACATGCGAATCGTTATCCGCATGAATTTTCTGGCGGACAACGTCAAAGAATCGGGATTGCAAGAGCTCTAGCAGTAAATCCTCGTTTTATTGTCTGTGATGAGCCGATTTCAGCATTAGATGTATCGATTCAAGCTCAAATCGTGAATTTACTAAAAAAATTACAAAAAGAGCAACAATTAACGTATTTATTTATTGCGCATGATTTATCGATGGTCAAATATATTAGTGACCGAATTGCAGTAATGTATCAAGGGAAAATAGTTGAGTTAGGAACTGCTGATGCTGTTTATCATCAACCATTCCATCCGTATACGAAGAGTCTATTATCAGCAATTCCTTTACCAGATCCTCAGTATGAAAGAAATCGTAAAAGAGTGATTTATCAACCAACTGTTCAAAATGAACCAGAAGAAATGTTTGAAATTACTCCAGGACATTTTGTACTAACTACGAAAGAGCAAGCTGAAATTTGGAAAAATAGTTTATCATAGTACTATATAAAATAAAGTGCTTTCAAAAGAAATGATAGACAATAATGATAAATTTGAGTAAAATAGAGGTACACTGATTAGGAGTGTAGGGAGAAATCGCTTAGACAAGGAGGACTACAAATGTCAGAGCAAGAAGTATTAGACAAGGTAATTCAATTAATTTCGG
>ERZ773212.395-NODE-395-length-21789-cov-9.588525_pt1 | contig 21789 bp, 12 predicted proteins | sample MGYA00581005_ERZ773212 | MGnify/ENA primary metagenome ERZ773212 (study PRJEB29015, sample SAMEA2738154) | human oral metagenome | biome: human oral; feature: human-associated habitat; material: saliva | place: China | collected 2196 ... | reverse complement strand
GATTTCACCATCCTCAACACAGTGACCCACCTCATCAACACGGTCACGAGTTCCAGACTTCAATACCCGCTCGAAATCTAGATCCGCAAAGCGATTGCGAGGAAGGATCGACTCACGCTCTTGAGATTTTTGGGATTTTTTACTAAATAACCGCTTAAATATCTGAAGCATCGCATCTCTCTATTCTTCCTCAACAACATCAGCTATGAAGTCATTTCTGTTTATCCCAAGCACTTAAACCGATTGGAATAGACCTACTTAACCAGAGCAACTGAGAATTATCTTTATGTATTTCTTTTCCAGTTCTTATGTTCAGACGGCCTCAGTCACACACAGGCCGTCTGAACATTATCTTTTCAAAAAACCTTTTTTCTGCAAAAACGCCAACATATGCGGCCGTACAGGATTGCCCAAGGTTTTGGCCAGCGATTCCTTCCAAGGTATCGGGCTACCCTTGCGTAACTCATAATAATCCGCTACCGCCTGATTATAGGCTTCAACCGCCTCGGCATTCAGGCTCGGACAGGCGTTTTCGGCATAGACCATTTCCTTAGGTAGGCGCGGTTTGAGCGGCGGGTCTTGGTCGGGATAACCGAGGCACAATCCCACCAAAGGCACGCAATAATCCGGCAGGTTCAATACGTCCGACACTTTTTGTGTATTATTACGCAGCGCACCGATATACACGCCACCCAGCCCAAGCGATTCGGCGGCAAGCAATACGTTTTGCGCCATAATGCCTGCATCGACCGCACCAATCAGAGTTACTTCCGCCCAATCAATTTGCGCATCGGGAAACATCGCCTTGTGTTTGGAGAAATCGATGCAAAACAGTAAAAATTCCGCACAATGGACAATATAAGGTGCGCTTCCTGCCGCTTCATGTATCCCCTGCCTCAGCGCAAGGTCGGTTACGCGGATGATAGAAACGCATTGCAGGTTGTTGGAAGTCGAAGCCTGCTGCCCGGCGCGAACCAGCGTATTGAGGATTTCATCGGCAATCGGTTCGGAAGTAAACCTGCGGATGGAACGATGGGAAAGAATCGTATCGAGTGTCGGTTTGCTTTGCATCATGATGGGGCTTTCAAACTGGCTTGGCAGACAATTTTTGCCAAAAACTTTTCAGACGGCCTTAGCGGCATTTTCAAATGCCTGAATAATCGGATTCAACAGCGCATATTTGGTTTTCAACGCCGCCTTGTTGACCACCAAGCGGCTGGAAATATCAGCCACATGTTCCACAGCTTCCAAACCATTGGCCTTCAATGTATTGCCGCTGGAAACCAAATCGACAATCGCGTCGCTCAGACCGACCAAAGGCGCAAGCTCCATCGAGCCGTACAGCTTGATGATGTCCACATGCACACCCTTGTCGGCAAAGTGTTCGGCGGCAATGTCGGGATATTTGGTGGCAATCCGCAAGCGGCTGCCGGGTTTGGACGCAGCGGCGTAATCAAAACCTTTTTTAACCGCAACCATCATGCGACATGAAGCAATGTGCAAATCCAAAGGTTGATACAGGCCATCTCCGCCATGCTCGATCAGCACGTCCTTACCGGCAATACCGAAATCCGCCGCACCATATTGCACATAAGTCGGCACGTCGGTCGCACGTACAATTACCAAACGGATATTGTCATGATTCGTACCAATAATCAGCTTGCGCGATTTTTCCGGCTCTTCCGCAGGCACAATACCGGCGGCGGCCAACAGCGGCAGGGTCTCCTCAAAAATTCGCCCCTTGGATAAAGCAATCGTTAAAAGTGTATCGGTCATTTTTTTCTTCTCCTTTGCCGTATCAAAAACAAGAAGGCCGTCTGAAATCCACAACCCATTTCAGACGGCCCCAACTACGGTTTTACAATAAAGTTTTCACATCAGCCGCAATCGTTTCCGGCTCGCTGCCATAAGGCGAGAAAATCGCCACTTCGCCGTTTTTATCAATCAAATATGCACCTGAAGAGTGGTCGACCAAATAGTTTTCGCTGTCTTCTTTTTGGTTTACTTTAGCCGATACCACACGGTATTGCTGTTTGATGACAGGTAGGCTTTGATCACCGGTTGCCGTCAGGCCGATAAAATCAGGGTTGAACTGTTTGGCGTATTTGCCGATTACTTCAGGCGTATCGCGCTCAGGGTCGATGCTGACAAATACTACTTTCACGTCTTTAGCCTGATCGCCCAATTGTTTCAACGTGTCGCTGTAAGTCAGCAACTCGGTTGGGCATACGTCAGGACAGTGGGTATAACCGAAAGACAGGATAACCACTTTGCCTTTCAAATCGCTCAGGCTGAAAGGTTTGCCATCGCCATCGGTCAATGTGAAATCGCCGCCAATGTCTTCTTTGCGCATATCGGTACCGCGCGCTTGCACTTTGGGTGCAGACTCACCGGAAGCAGCAGGCGCAGCAGAAGCCGCAGGTGTCGAAGAAGCCTCTTTGGCCTCCTCTTTAGGCTGACAAGCAGCCAGAGCAGCCAACGCAAAAGCACTGAGTAAGAAAGTTCGTGTAACGGAAAGCATAAATTTTCTCCAAAACCGTTTCAAATTAAGTGAAGCCAAACAACCGCCCGGCCGATATAAAAACAAAACATCTTCATATTAACGCGTTTGACACATTAAATGTAGCCCTTTTTGCAGATAAATACTGCTTTTTTTGTTTTAAAAATCTGCCTTCCATTTAGATAGCCATCAAACGCAAAAAGTTTAATTCATTAAAAATCAAACAAATATAAAAATAATCCAATTTTTTTTCAATTACTGCTTTACAAGATTCGAGAACTCGCTATAATGACGACTTCTTCGCTAGCCCAGGTGGCGAAATTGGTAGACGCAGGGGACTCAAAATCCCCCGCCGCAAGGTGTGTCGGTTCGAGTCCGACCCTGGGCACCAAATTAAAAAAAACCTCTTGATTTAATTAAGAGGTTTTTTGCTATTTATCATTTGCAAAACCTTCTCCTTACTCAAACTGTCAACAATCTCCCCACATCAAACTCAATAAAACTGTTTTTTTATTTCTTTAAAATCAAACGATAATCTATTTTCACTCCTTAAACGTTAAAAGATGAAAGATTTTGTCTTGCTTGTACAGTCGGATTGCGTTATCGTTTCTACTCTTTTTCACAAACTCTGTGTTTCTTCCCAATTGCTTGGATAGTCTGACTGTCATCGTATTCCCCCAGTGCGCGTACCCTAAATCGCTGCTTGGTGGAATTGCATTACAGGTGCTGTGGTGAGGCGGATTGTTCCTATTGGTTTGAGACCATATAAAAGAGGTCAATATGCAATTATCAGGCGCACAAATCGTCGTGCAAAGTCTCAAAGCCGAAGGTGTCGAGTATGTATTCGGCTATCCGGGCGGCGCGGTTATCGAAATCTACGATGCCCTTTTCCAACTCAATAAATTCAAGCATATCCTGGTTCGCCACGAGCAGGCGGCCGTACATGCGGCAGATGCCTATGCCCGTGTCAGCGGCAAAGTCGGCGTTGCCTTGGTAACTTCCGGCCCAGGCGTAACCAATGCACTGACCGGCATCGCCACCGCTTACAGCGACTCCATTCCGTTGGTAGTCATCAGCGGCCAAGTGGGCAACTCCCTTATCGGGACAGATGCATTCCAAGAAGTGGATACAGTCGGCATTACCCGCCCTTGTGTCAAACACAATTTCTTGGTAACCAATATTGCCGAGTTGGCAGATACCATCAAAAAAGCTTTCCAAATCGCCGCAAGCGGCCGTCCGGGTCCCGTTGTTGTCGATATTCCTAAAGATGTCACCCAAGCAATGGCTAAATTCAGCTATCCGCAAGAAGACGTCTTCATCCGCTCTTACCAACCGGTTGTACAAGGCCACATCGGTCAAATCAAAAAAGCCGTACAAATGCTGGCTTCCGCCAAACGCCCTATTATTTACTTCGGCGGCGGCGTGGTTTTAGGCAATGCCTCTGAGGAAATGACCAAATTTGTCCGCATGATCGGCGCTCCTTGTACCGGTACATTGATGGGCTTGGGTGCATACCCTTCCAGCGACCGCCAATTCTTAGGCATGTTGGGCATGCACGGTACTTACGAAGCCAACCTCGCCATGCAGAATGCAGACGTTGTACTGGCAATCGGTGCGCGCTTCGATGACCGCGTGATTTCCGTACCGTCCAAATTCTTTGAAAAAGCCAAAAAAATTATTCATATCGACGTTGACCCGTCCAGCATTGCCAAACGCGTCAAAGTGGATATCCCGATTGTCGGCGACGTGAAAAACGTATTGTCCGAAATGATTCAATTGTGGGGCAAGCAAGAATCTGCACCTGCAGCCGACTCATTGGATAAATGGTGGAAAAGCATTGAAGAATGGCGTTCGCGCAACTGCCTGTGGTTTGATAATGAAAGCGAAATCATCAAACCGCAATACGTTATTCAAAAACTGGCCGAAATCACCAATAATTCTGCCATTATTACTTCCGACGTCGGTCAACACCAAATGTTTACCGCCCAATATTATCCATTTGAGCGTCCCCGCCAATGGCTTAATTCCGGCGGCTTAGGCACAATGGGCGTCGGCTTGCCATATGCCATCGGTGCGAAACTGGCCGCTCCTGATCAAGATGTATTCTGTATCACCGGCGAAGGCTCGATTCAGATGAACATCCAAGAGCTGTCGACCTGCTTCCAATACCGCGTTCCGGTTAACGTCGTTACCCTGAACAACGGCTACCTCGGCATGGTTCGCCAATGGCAAGAACTTTATTACGGCAACCGTGAATCGGAAACCTATTTCGACTCATTGCCTGATTTTGTCAAACTGGCTGAAGCCTACGGCCATATCGGCATCCGTGTGGACAAGAAATCCGATGTAGAAGGCGCGTTGCTGGAAGCATTAAACCAAAAAGACCGCCTGGTATTCCTCGATTTCTTAACCGACAAGAAACAAAATGTACTGCCTATGGTCGGCAACGGCAAAGGCTTGGACGAGATGGTTCTGCCGCCGCATATGCGCGAAACATTGTCAGCGTAAGGAGAGAAAAATGCGACATATCTTATCTATTCTGATGGAAAACGAATCAGGTGCGATGAGCCGTGTGGTAGGTTTGTTCTCCGCGCGCGATTACAACATCGACTCCCTGGCTGTTGCACCAACCGAAGACAAAACATTGTCTCGCATGACCATCGTTACCCATGGCGACGAACACGTTATCGAGCAAATCACCAAACAGCTCAACAAACTGATTGAAGTTATCAAAGTGGTCGATTTGAACGAAAGCCGTTTTGTCGAACGCGAGCTGATGTTGGTAAAAGTCCGCGCCGTCGGCAAAGACCGCGACGAATTCCTGCGATTGACCGAAATCTACCGTGGCAGCGTCATTGACGTAACAGACCGCAGCTACACCATCGAAATCACAGGTTCTACCGAAAAACTCGACTCTTTCCTTGAAACAGTCGGTCGTGCCCAAATTTTGGAAACCGTACGCACAGGCGCGGCCGGTATCGGTCGTGGCGAGCGTATTTTGAAAATTTAACGCTGTATCTTCAGACGGCCTTTTACTTTCTACAAAGGCCGTCTGAAAAACAGTAGGAGACAAACATGTCAAGCATCCAAATCGTTGCATTAGTTACCGTCAAACCCGAATACACCGAGGCTCTGGCTGCCCAGTTTAAAGAATTGGTCAAAGCCAGCCGTGCAGAAGAAGGCAACATCAGCTACGACCTGCACCAAGAAATCGGCAAACCCAACCGTTTCGTATTCGTAGAAAGCTGGAAATCCCAAGCAGCTATTGACGAACACAATGCCAGCGAACATTTCCAAAACTTCGTCAAATCTATCGAAGGAAAAACCGAAGCATTGGAAATCGTCTTGATGAACCAAGTCCCCGCTTAAGCCCCTATTACTTTTAACTCAACCCGGATTATCCGGAACCCTCTTACACTAAGGAAATAAAATGCAAGTTTATTACGATAAAGACGCTGACCTTTCTCTGATCAAAGGCAAAACCGTTGCCATCATCGGTTACGGTTCACAAGGTCACGCACACGCAGCAAACCTGAAAGATTCCGGCGTAAATGTCGTAATCGGTCTGCGCCAAGGCGGCTCTTGGAAAAAAGCCGAAGCAGCCGGCCACGACGTGCGCACTGTTGCTGAAGCAACCAAAGCAGCCGACGTTGTAATGATTCTGTTGCCTGACGAAAACCAACCTATCGTATACAAAAACGAAATCGAGCCTAACTTGAAAGAAGGCGCAGTATTGGCGTTCGCTCACGGCTTCAACGTACACTACAACCAAATCGTACCCCGCGCCGACCTCGACGTTATCATGGTTGCCCCTAAAGGCCCAGGCCACACCGTACGCAGCGAATTCCTGAAAGGCGGCGGCGTACCTTCCCTGATCGCCGTTTACCAAGATAAAAGCGGCAAAGCACGCGACATCGCCCTGTCTTACGCAGCAGCCAACGGCGGCACCAAAGGCGGCGTAATCGAAACCAACTTCCGCGAAGAAACCGAAACCGACCTCTTCGGCGAACAAGCCGTATTGTGCGGCGGCGTGGTCGAATTGATCAAAACCGGCTTCGAAACCCTGACCGAAGCAGGCTACGCCCCAGAAATGGCCTACTTCGAATGCCTGCACGAAATGAAGCTCATTGTTGACCTGATTTACGAAGGTGGCATCGCCAACATGAACTACTCCATTTCCAACAATGCAGAGTACGGCGAATACGTAACCGGCGTCGAAGTCATCAATGACAAATCCCGCGAAGCCATGCGCAACGCCCTCAAACGCATCCAAACCGGCGAATACGCTAAAATGTTCATCCAAGAAGGTGCCGTCAACTACGCCAGCATGACAGCCCGTCGCCGTCTGACCGCTGATCACCAAATTGAAAAAGTCGGCGCTCAACTGCGTTCTATGATGCCTTGGATTGCCAAAAACAAACTGGTTGACCAAGACAAAAACTAATCTGTCTTTCAGTCAAATAAAACCTGCCCGAGCAATCAGGCAGGTTTTTTATATATTTGCAAACCCAATACACGATAAATTCCAATTACCAAGGCCGTCTGGAAACACGATAAACAATATTCACAACCTAATTTTATACCCCATATTTTATAGCCATCCCAAAATTTCCTTTTAGAAAAACACATTACAAAATAAAAGGCAGTCTTCCACTTCCACCCTGTCTGTAAAAAACAACGTTTCCCCTCAAAAATCACTCAAAACAAGAGGAAAATTTGTTTTCCTAGGCCATAACCTTTATATTATGGTCATGGAATCGTTGAAAGAGAACGATATCGTAATAAGAAGAACGAATGCTCGCTTCTTCACACTTAAAAAAGGAAAACAGCAATGAAAAAATCACTGATTGCCCTGACTCTGGCGGCTCTGCCTGTTGCAGCTATGGCTGACGTAACTCTGTATGGTCAAATTAAAGCTGGCGTTGAAGTATCTAAAGTAAAATTGGGTGAAAAAACTACCGAAGGATTAGTTGCCCAAGGAGTAAAGGCAACACGCAGCTCTAAAACTGCTACTGAAATCGCTGACTTCGGTTCACGCATCGGCTTCAAAGGCCACGAACACTTGGGTAACAATCTGAATGCTATCTGGCAAGTTGAACAAAAAACTTCTATCGCCGGTGGCAATAAAGAGTGGGCTAATCGCGAATCTTTCATCGGTTTGGAAGGCGGCTTCGGTAAAGTTCGTGCCGGTAACTTGGACTCTACTGTTAAAAACACCAGCGACAATATTGACCAATGGGAAAGCAGCAACGGTGCTTTGAACCTGTCTGTATTCACTCGTGTTGACGACAGTAAACGTGCAGTATCTGTACGTTACGACAGCCCTGTATTCTCAGGCTTCAGCGCAAGCGTACAATACACTCCTCGCGACAACGCTAACCCTTCTGACAAACACACTCATAACGACGCTGCCCAAGACACTTACTACGCTGGCCTGAACTACGAAAACTCTGGTTTCTTCGGTCAATACGCCGGTGGTTTCCGTAAAAATTCTGTAGGCACTAAAGATGGTAACGTACAACGTTTGGTAGCTGGTTACGATGCCAACAACCTGTTCGTGTCTGTAGCCGGTCAATACGCTAAAAACTGGGAAACTTTGGGTGACTACGCCAAAGCCCAATCTAACGGCGTAGTAGATGCTGCTAATATGGCATATACTTCTGTAACTCCTGCAGGTGCAATAAAACAACTGAATACCGTATTTGGTACTGATGCTGCTTTAAATGACAAAGGTGTTGAAACTGTTGAAGTTGCTGCTACTGCCGCTTACCGCGCCGGTAACGTAACTCCTCGCGTTTCTTACGCTCACGGCTTCAAAGCTAAAGTTGACGGCGAAAAACTGAAAGGCACTCAATACGACCAAGTTATCGTTGGTGCTGACTACGACTTCTCTAAACGCACTACTGCTCTAGTTTCTGCCGGCTGGTTGCGTGGTGCTGAGTCTGGCCCTCACAAAGTTGAAACCATCTCTGGTTTGGTTGGCCTGCGTCACAAATTCTAATCTTCGGATTAGTATGAAAAAGAGCCTGTTTTATGCAGGCTCTTTTTTTATTCCCATTACCTACCCTCAACAAAAATTAATTTAAGCGTTAACATACAAAAAAGGCCGTCTGAAACCAATTGGTTTCAGACGGCCTTTAGTCTATCTATCCCTATTGCCAAATTACAATAAGGTCAACAGGCAGGCTTTATTTTTCATTCAAAATCTTACCGACAATCTCGCCCACATCCTTGGACAAACCTTCTTGTGCATTGATGCGTTGCAATTCTTTGGTCATGACGGCTTTGCGGTTGGCTTCCAATTTGTTGCAGATGTTAAAAGCCTGCACCAGTCGGGCGGCAACTTGCGGGTTAAAGCGGTCAATTTCCATCACTTTATCGGCTATAAAACGGTAGCCGCTGCCGTCTTCTGCATGGAAGTGCGGAATATTACGGCTGAAGCTGATCAACAAAGAACGGGCTTTATTCGGGTTTTCAATGCTGAATTTAGGATGACTCAAGGCCGTCTGAACTTGCTGTAAAGTATCTTTGCGGCGGCTTGAAGCAATCAGGGCAAAGTATTTGTCCATTACCAAAGCATCATCGGCGAATTTATCGGCAAATTGCGTCAACAAACGATCGCGGATTTCGCTTTCATTGCTGTTGATTGCGGATAAGATACCCCACTCGTGGGTCATGTTTTGCGCCATTGCCTCGTAATTTTCCGCAACGTGTTCGATATGCGCTGCGTCAGCACGAAGGATAAATGCCCTGCAAGCATTGCGCAAAGTTCGCCAGCCGGCCAATTCCGGGCTGTATTCATAACGAATGGCGGTATCGGCCTGGTTTTCTTGCTCGGCAGCTTGACGGTTCAACTCACGCCATCGAGGCAGGAACTTGACGGCAACGGCATTAAGTAAGGCTTCACGCGCCTGATGAACCTGAATCGGGTCAATATTTTCTTCTTCCGCCCATACATCGGTTTCAGACGGCATTTGCAGCAAAATGGCACGGAATGCCGGATCAAAGTCACTGGAAACCACCAAAGCCAAAGCATCCATCAATGCTTTGTGTTCCGGCAACGGACGGCCTTCCACCAATGCCTGACGGTTGGCATTAATGGCGCGATGATACAGGGTTTGAGCAGCTTCCCAACGGGCAAACTCATTTTCATCTGCCGCAAGTAAAGTCGCCAATTCTTGATCGCTGTATGGATAGTTCAGGGTAACCGGTGCAGAGAAGTCACGCAGCAATGACGGGATAACCGGCTCATTGACGCCACTCAACACAAAAGTCTGCTCGGCTTCAGTCAATACCAAAACCGCCTCTTTCACCCGTTTGCCTTGATATTCAAACTCAACCGCTTCGCCTTTTTCGTTCAGCAAACCGGTTTTGACCGGAATCATCATCGGCTGTTTGTCCGCCATATCGGGCGTGGCCGGAATGGTTTGTTTGATGGTCAATTCAAACACTCCATCTTTCAGACGGCCTTGAACATCTAAAACCGGCGTGCCGGCTTGGCTGTACCACAAGGCGAACTGATCAAGATTGATACCGTTTGCGTCTGCCATTGCGGCACGGAAATCATCACAAGTCACTGCCTGACCGTCGTGGCGTTGGAAATACAGCTTCATGCCTTTTTGGAAGCCCTCTTCCCCAAGCAAGGTGTGATACATGCGCACTACTTCCGCACCTTTTTCATAGACGGTCATGGTGTAGAAGTTGTTCATCTCTTCATAGCTGGCCGGGCGGACAGGATGCGCAGTCGGGCCCGCATCTTCAGGGAATTGGAACAAACGCAGCATGCGGACATTGTCGATACGGCGTACCACGCGGCTGGCTCGGTCGCCGGAAAACTCTTGATCGCGGAATACAGTCAAACCTTCTTTCAGCGACAATTGGAACCAATCACGGCAGGTCACGCGGTTACCCGTCCAGTTGTGGAAATATTCATGGCCGACAACAGATTCGATGCCTTCAAAGTCGGTATCGGTCGCGGTACGGCTGTTGGCCAGCACGAACTTGGTATTGAAAATATTCAAACCTTTGTTTTCCATTGCGCCCATATTGAAATCGCCCACGGCAACGACCATGAAAATATCCAAGTCGTATTCCAAACCGAAGCGTGTCTCGTCCCATTTCATCGCATTTTTCAACGATTCCACTGCAAAACCGACTTTAAGTTTGTCGGTTTCAGTCGTGTAAAACTCGATTTTGACCTTACGGCCGCTCATGGTCGTAAAATAATCTTCCGTTACCGCCAAATCACCTGCCACCAAAGCAAAGAGATAGCTCGGTTTGGCAAACGGGTCTTCCCATTTCACCCAATGACGGCCGTCTGAAAACTCGCCGCCATCGATTTTATTGCCGTTAGACAGCAACACCGGATAGCGTTTTTTGTCTGCAACGATAGTGGTGGTAAATTTTGACATAACATCCGGACGGTCGATGTAGAAGGTAATTTTGCGGAAGCCTTCCGGTTCGCATTGGGTAAACAGATTGCCGCCGGAGGCATACAGACCCATCAGAGATTTGTTCTCAGCAGGCAGAATTTCAGTTTCCACTTCCAGCGTGAAGTTTTCAGACGGCACGCCGGCAATCGTCAGTTTTTCGTCTTCCAACACATAATCTACGGCCCGGCCGTTTACTTTCACAGACAGCAGTTTTGCCGAACCATCCAATACCAATGGCTCCCCTGCTCTTTCAGGTTGAACGGTCAGACTGGATTTGACGATGGTTTGCGGTTCTAAAATATCGAAATGCAGGTCGGTTTTCAGAATACGGTACGCTGGCGCGGCGTAGTCTTTCAAATAATGGATGGTTTTGCTCATTTGTTCTCTTTCAGAGTCATGCGGTAAATAGATGAAGCATATCGTTTCAGATAGCCTAAATTCAAGTGTTTTCAGAAAAAAAGGCCGTCTGAAACCTAAAATTTCAGACGACCTCCCTATTCAGGCAGCAAATCTAGTTGCCTGTCATTGCCAACTTACCACTGATACAGCGCACCGGCACCGACACCGACATGACCGTCGGTATTGGCCGAGAAGTTGCCTTTGACAATCCAGTTGCCGCCGTCGCTCATCGCCGACACGCCGATGGCCATAGCAGACTGACCACCGTAGTAGCCGCTGCCGACACCGATACCGGTCGCACCCGGACGGGTTACTTGCGGAATCGAACCTTGGGCAATCGCACCGGCCACACCCGCGTAGGCTTTCTTACCTACTTGGTTGATGTTGTTCTGCAACTCGGTACCCAAACCAATCAACTGGTTCACGTTTGCCGCGTCTGTACCGTCTTTACCCGGAGCCACGTTGGTAATGCGTTGGCCGCCGTTGTTCAGACCGACAGGAGACAATTTGACTTGGTTGTTCGGATTGTTTTCAGTCGGTGCAGCGATGGTTACGCCATCGTTGTTGACCACGGTGTTGCCTGCGGTCAGACCGTCTTTGTTCAATGCAACTTTATCGCTGACTTTCACGCCGTCGTTATTCATCACAGTATTACCTGCTTTGAAGGTATCGGCATTCACTGTCTTCACGCTAATTTCGTCAGCCAACTTCAGTTGAGCGCCACCGGCAACAGTTTCGCTGATGATGTTGCTGTCGCCTTTAACGTTGATGGTAGAACCCAACGCGTAGTTGTTACTGCCGGTCGTACCGCCGAAGTTGATGCCTTTGGCGATAGTCGCAGCATTGTTGGCTACGTTTTGGTTGGTTGCGTACAACTGGCTGCCGTTGACGGCATCTTTGCTGTCTGCATTGAGATCGCCATCGGCTACGTTGGTTACTTTGTTGCCTGCATTGTCCAAGCCGTCTTTAGTCAGGTTTACCTTGCCTGCTTTCAAGCCGTCTTTGTTCAACGCAACATCATCACCCACTTTGACACCGTCAGTATTCACTGCGGTATCGCCGGCTTTCACGCTGTCAACGTCCAAGTCTTTATCGGTAGCAACTTCATAAACGGTCTGACCTTTGTCACCTGTTTTTTCAGTCACAACGATGTTCTTACCTTGAACGACTTCAGTCTTAGACGCAGCGGCAGCTTGTTTCAGTTGAGAAACATTGACTGCATCGGTGTCATCCGTACCGGCTGCAACGTTGGTAATCTTATTACCGCCATTGTTCAAGCCAGCTTTGGTCAGGTTCACATCACCTGCTTTCAAGCCGTCTTTGTTCAATGCAACATCATCGCCGACTTTCACACCGTCATTATTCATCACGGTATCGCCTGCGGTAACACTGTCGACTTTCAGGTTTTTATCGGTAGCCACTTTGTAAATGGTTTGGCCATTGGCGCCGACATCCTGAGTAACAACAATGTTATCGCCTTGAACGACTTCAGTCTTAGCCGCAGCCGCAGCTTTATTCAACTGAGCAACATTCACCGCATCAGTGTCATCGGTACCGGCTGCAACGTTGGTAATCTTGTTGCCGCCGTTGTTCAAGCCGGCTTTAGTCAGATTGACATCGCCAACTTTCACGCCGTCAGTATTGACGGTGGTATCGCCGGCTTTCACGCTGTCAACTGCCAAGTCTTTAGCCAATTTGACTTCCAACTTATCAGAGCCATTCGCTACAACACCGATATTGCCGTCTGAAAGTTTGGCTGCGTCGGTTTGACCGCCAACAATATTCAGCTTCGTACCCGGTTTGCGTTCAACGTCTTTGCCGCTGTCGCCGCCGAAAGTCAAAGGCAGATTGGCAGTTGCATTAACGGCTTTGATTGCATCGTGGATGTTGTTCTCACCAGTACCGCCAATATCAGTCATGCTGATGTTGCCGCCATTATTGGCCGCATTGCCACCCAATACATTTACCAGCTGATCTTGGGCTGCATTCAGCTGCTCTTCAGTCGCCGCACGTTTGCCTTGAGCAAAATCGTTGCCGCCCAAAGTCGTATTGCTCAAGCCGCTGACTTCGCCTTTATCGCCATCGATTTTCACCGGAGCTGCTTGACCGACATTCAATACATCGGCCAGTTTCAGCTGTGCACCACCGGCTACGGTTTCGCTGATGATGTTGCTGTCGCCTTTGACATTGATGGTGTCGCCCAATGCGTAGTTGTTGCTGCCGGTGGTACCGCCGAAGTTAATGCCTTTGGCGATGTTGGCGGCGTTGTTGGCTACGTTTTGGTTGGTCGCAAACAGTTGGCTGCCGTTAACGGCATCTTTGCTGTCGGCATTGAGGTCGCCATCGGCGACGTTGGTCACTTTGTTGCCTGCAGCATCGATACCTGACTTGGTCAGGCTAGGACCGCCTGCGACGGTCACACCGTCGTTGTTCACGGTGGTGTCGCCGGCTTTGACGCTGTCTACTACCAGTTTTTTGTTCAGCTTGACAGTCACTTTATCGTCTTGGGCTGCGGTGGTGATGTTGTCGTCGCCGGCAACGGTCACGGTGGAGCCGAGTTTTTCGACATTGGTGCTGCCGCTGTCGCCGTTGAAGGTCAGGCCTTTAGTGTCAACGGTGGTTTTGGCATCCACACCTTTTTGGATGTCGGTTTTGGTGTCTTGCGCCAAGTCAATGCTGTAGTCGGTCACGTTGTTCGCGTCTGCAGCGGCGGCGGTAACGGTCACTTTGCTCGAACCTGCGCTCGCAGTCGTGCCTTTGGCGTTGACGGTGTAGATGTCTTGGCCGTTGGCGCCGGTAGTTTTCACCACGTCTTTGATGTTGGTACCGGCTGCAACTTCAGTACGCGCTGCGGCGCTTTGCTGTTTCAGCTGGCTGTAGTTGACGGCGTCGGCGTCATCGGTACCTGGGGCTACATTGGTAATCTTGTTGCCGGCGGCATTGATGCCTGCTTTGGTCACACTCGGGCCACCGGTAATGGTGAGGCCGTCTGTATTCAGTTTGCTGTCGCCTGCGGTCACGCTGTCAACGGTGATGTCTTTGGCCAATTTGAAGTCAATCTGGTTGTCGGACACGGTGGTGACGATGTTTTTGTCGCTGCTGCGGTAGGCAACGGTTTCGCCCAGTTGGACGTTGTCGTCGTTACCGTTGTCGGCGGCAATGTTCAGACCTTTGGCCACATTGGCGTTGGTTTCTTTCAGCTGACCGTAGTTAACGGCGTCGGTGTCATCAGTACCGGCGGCTACGTTGGTCACTTTGTTACCGGCGTTGTTCAAACCGTCTTTGGTCAGTTTGACATCACCTGCTTTAACACCGTCTTGGGTCAATGCGACATCGTCGCCTACTTTCACACCGTCGTTGTTCACGGTGGTGTCGCCGGCTTTGACGCTGTCTACCACCAGGTCTTTGTTCAGCTTGACGGTCACTTTATCGTCTTGGGCTTCAGTGGTGATGTTGTCGTCGCCGGCAACGGTCACGGTGGAGCCGAGTTTTTCGATATTGGTGCTGCCGCTGTCGCCGTTGAAGGTCAGGCCTTTGGTGTCAACGGTGGTTTTAGCATCTACGCCTTTTTGGATGTCGGCTTTGGTGCTATCAGCCAAGTCGATGCTGTAGTCGGTTGTCACGGCACCATCGGCTGCGGTTGTAGTATTAGAAGTCAAATTCAAAGCATTGGAAACTTGTACCGTTGCTTTATCTGCGCTGACGGTATAAGTGGTTTCTTTGCCTGAAGTTGTTTTATTAACGTGCGCGTTACTGCCTGCCTCCACCTTGGTTGTGGTTTTGGCATTATTGATGGCATTGGCTACATCGTCGGCAGTCGCTACACCGGCAGTCGGTGCGGACACTGTGCCATTATTATCGACAGACAATGAGCCTTGGGTAACGTTGATTTGAACTTTTGATGCATTCTCGCCATCTGTGATTGCAACGGTTGTCAAATTGCCATCGGCGTAGTTGACTATACCGTCATTGTTGATACGTGATTTGTCTGTACCGTTTTGTTGGATATTGTGTCCAACATTGTTCATAACGGTGTACAGTTGGCTACCGTTGACCGCATCGGTTGAAGTGGCGGAAATACGGCCTGCGGCAACATTCTGGATTTGGCGTTCATTGCCTGCGCTGCCTACAGAAACCGCGCCTATTGTAGAGGATGAAGAAGCAGCATAGCTGACATTGGTCGCAGCGCCACTATCGTTTTTGAATGAGGCATTTTTAGCTGTTGCGTCAAAATTATTGGCCGCGCCGACGGCACCATTGCCCAAAGCAACAGAATCTTGAACAGAAGCAGTAGTACCGTTACCCAAAGCAACAGCATTGACGCCTGTAACATTTGCCTGATTGCCGATAGAGACACCATTTGTGGCTGCACTTGTCGTAGATGCAGATGGGCCAATGGCAATTGAGTTTGCACCTTTCGCACCATCGTTATTCCAGTTTTTGGTGCCGTCAGTGCTACCATCAGTTGACTTAACAGAGAAATAACGAATGCGTTCGAGCGCACTCAATACACCATAAAGTTGAGAGCCGTTGATGGCATCAGTAGAAGTAGCAGAAATATCGCCGGGGGACACATTGATAATTTGGCGTTCGTAACCTTTAGAACCGACAGACACAACATCACCGGCATCGGTAGTTTGACCGCCTGCCCAAGTGTAGGTCACGCCCAGGATTTCGCGTTGAACGTATGCCTTACCTTCTTTATCGGTTTTAGAAGCCGTACCCAAAGCCACAGAGTTCAGCAAAGTAGCCTTCGCACCTGTACCCAAAGCTACACCGCCAAAGGCAGTGGCCTGAGATTTAGTACCGATAGCCAGAGACAAATCGGCAGATGAATTAGACTGCACACCTAATGCAACAGAACCTTGACCGGCAATAGTATTACCATAAGAACCGTAATTCATCGTATCACCAGTCATCTCTTTATAAATATCACGCAGACTTTTACCGCTCAGCGTATATTCACCGGTCTTTGCACCTTTTTCATTATATTTGATGAATTTATCCGTTGCATTGCCAGAATATCGAGTACCACCTACCGAATCTAAATCATCACCACCAATAGCAACAGATGAATTACCATTAGCCAAGACATTGCCGCCAACCGCAATAGATTGGTCTCCCTTTGCCCACGCACCCTCAGGTCTGCCCTGTGGATCAACACGGTTACCTGAACCAATAGCAATAGACTGAGTTATCTTAGAACTACTTGAATCGCCTACTCGAGCCGTATTACCAATAGCAATATTATTGTGAGTTACATTCACATTCATACTATTTTGGGAGAGAACCTCAGATGCACGTCCAATAGCAATCGTACCAAGTCCGGTTGCATTCGCGTCTGCACCAAGTGCAATAGCACTTGATGCTGCATTACCCGAAGCTGGAGAATTTGCCACTGCACTTTTACCGATGGCAATGGTATTTCCAGTTTGAGCTTGGGCTGAACTACCTATAGCGATAGACTCACTTTGATAACCCACCGCATTGGTACCGATTGCAATAGCATTTTGCGCATTGGCTGCAGCCTGACTGCCGCTGCCAATTGCAATGCCGTCTTGACCTCTTGATGTGCTGGATTGGCCCAAAGCCATTGAGCCTATACCAAATGCTTGCGCCGAATTACCCAATGCTGTTGTGCTCGTATTATTGGCAAGAGCATTCTTACCTACCGCTGTCGCTTGCGTACCATTTGCTTTGGAATCTGCACCCAATGCCGTTGAGTCTGTAGAAACAGCATTGGCACTTTTACCTATCGCTGTTGCATGTGAACTACTTGCACTTGTATCTGCACCCATCGCAACAGCATGATTCTGAGTAGCCTTGGCATTTGTACCAACAGCAAGGCTGTTATTATGTGTTGCATTTGCACTCGTACCTACCGCAACTGCACCATTAGCCGTGGCATTGGCTGATGCTCCTACTGACAGAGCACCAATACCGGTCGCTGTTGCACCACTAACCGCGGTCGCACTGGTTGCAGCATCAAATTCAATTTTTCCTCGTACTGCAGTTGCCGCATACGAATTACCCGCACCCAAAAGAGCTGCCGAAATCACTGTCAATCTAAAAACTGTCGCGATACCATTTTTACCGGATTCGGCAGATACATCTGTACTATTTTGTTCTGCGGACGATTTCACACGGCCTTTGGCTAATTCGGACGTTACGACGAAAGATTGAATCGTACGGTTCCAAACGACTTTAAATATCTTATTCATTAGTGTGTCTTTCTCTTTTTTTGATGGATAAAAGCGTAGGCATGAGCATGACGCTACTTTAAAAAGTCTATTGCGGAGGATTTCCCAGCAAATACTTGCTTCGAGCTGACGTTTATTGTCACTTTGAGACGAAATTTAGGTCTTTTACTATCTCGAATTGAAATAGTATTTCATACTTACAAAATATCCGCTAGTCTGAAATATCAACCGATTATCTTTAATTTCTAAATAAAATCACGGCTTTCAAGCAGAAAAACCAATTATCAAAAGGGTTTCGGCCATGTTTCTATTAATAAGCGGTGTGTTGTATTCCATTGACAAGTCACAAGTAAACACAGTAATCATGCAACCCATATGCCAATTATTTAGAATATTATTCAAAATAAATTGATTATTTAAAAAACGAAAGAGAAAGGCCGTCTGAAATGTTTCAGACGGCCTTTAATGAAATGATATTGAACAACTACTTGCTTGAATAATTTGTTTTTTAAGTTATCAATAAAATTGGCAATATGCTTTTAATACATCATAGAAAGAATACGCATATCCCTACTTATATAAACGCGGACGGTTTTACAAACCGAATACGGCAATATCACCCTTGCCTTGACGAATCAGCTCGGTGCCATCGGTCATATCGATAACTGTCGTCGGCTCAGTACCGCACCAGCCGCCATCAATAACCAAATCAACGGCATGCTCAAGACGGTCTCGGATTTCGTATGGATCGGTCAATGGCTCGTCATCTTCAGGCAGCATGAGGGTGCAACTTAAAATAGGTTCGCCCAATTCTTGCAAAAGTGCCAAGGCGGTGGCGTTATCGGGAACACGCAGGCCGATGGTTTTGCGCTTGGGGTGAAGCGTACGATTGGGTACTTCTTTGGTTGCCTGCAGGATAAAGGTGTAGCTGCCAGGCGTAGCTGCTTTGAGCTGGCGGAATTGGGCATTATCTACTTTGGCGTAAGTACCCAATTCGCTCAAATCGGCACACATCAGGGTCAGATGGTGTCTTTGATCGATTTTGCGAATCGTGAGAATGCGCTCCATCGCGGTTTTGTCGCCAAGTTTGCAACCCAGCGCATAGCAGGAGTCCGTAGGGTAAACGATGACGCCGCCACTGCGGACAATATCGGCGGCTTGTTTGATGAGGCGGTCTTGGGGATTATCGGGATGGATGGCGAAAAATTGTGCCATGTTTTTTTCCTTATCATTCTAATGGTTTGTTGTTTGACATTTTAAAACTTATTTGGCCGTCTGAATATTGGATTTCCACCACTATGAATGGATTTAGCCTCAGCTACAACACAACTGCACCCAGTGATACCTTATAGATAATTTTGATTTACCGGCCGATATCGAAAGTCAATTTAATACACTATATAATGCGCTATTTTGTTTGAAAGTCATCTCAATGTCTGCTTCTTCCCTCCCCGCCCGCCGCTTGTCTGTCGCACCTATGCTCGATTGGACAGACAGACACTACCGCTTTATGGCGCGACAAATTACACGCAATGCTTGGCTTTATAGCGAAATGGTCAATTCAGGCGCAGTAGTTTACGGAGATAAAGACCGCTTTTTGAGTTTCAACGAAGGCGAGCAACCGGTAGCTTTACAGCTTGGCGGCTCAGATCCGCATGACTTGGCAATCGCTGCCAAAGCGGCTGAGGCGTATGGCTATAATGAAGTCAACCTGAATTGCGGCTGCCCCAGCCCACGCGTTCAAAAAGGCGCTTTCGGCGCTTGCCTGATGAACGATGTAGCTTTGGTGGCAGATTGTTTGAATGCGATGCAGAATGCAGTTGGAATTCCGGTGACGGTCAAACACCGCATCGGCGTAGACAGACAGACAGAATATCAAGTTGTGGCAGATTTTGTGGGAACGCTTCGCGAAAAAACAGCCTGCCGCACATTTATCGTCCATGCACGTAATGCTTGGCTGGACGGTTTATCCCCGAAAGAAAACCGCGAAGTTCCGCCACTCAAATATGAATACGTCTACCGCTTAAAACAAGAGTTCTCCGACTTGGAAATTTTGATTAACGGCGGCATCACCACCAACGAAGAAATCGCCGAACATCTGAAATTTGTCGACGGCGTCATGATCGGGCGCGAGGCTTATCATAATCCAATGCTAATGCGCGATTGGGATGCGCTGTTTTACAACGACACACACGCATCAATCCAATACGCGGATTTAGCAGCTTGGCTATACGCATACAGCCGCGAACAAATCGCCTCAGGACGCGGCACCATCCTACGCCACATCGTCCGCCATACACTAGGTTTGATGCACGGCCTAAAAAATGCCCGCACTTGGCGTCGTATGCTCTCAGATGCCGCCTTACTGAAAGACAACGACGGCAGTCTGATTCTAGACGCATGGAAAGAAGTCGAACGCGCAAATATTTGGGATTAATGCCATATCGTGCGAATAAATAAAAGGCCGTCTGAAACATCAAATGATGTTTCAGACGGCCTTTTAAATTGCAACAGACTGCTAAAGATATATTCATTTCTCTTGAGCTACTATGACGATTAATTTATCGAATAAACCAAAAACATAATCTAAGCATAAAAAAAATGCGGCCTAAATAGGCCGCATTTACTTTGCTTCGTCTTTTCAGACGGCCTTTTCAGGCCGTCTGAAAGTCAGATTACCATTGGTAACCAACTGCTGCGGTAGCACCGAAGTGACCACGTGAGTTGCCGGAAGCAGTACCTTTGATGATCCAGTTACCACCATCGGAGATGCTAGAGAAGCCGACAGCGTAACCGGTTTCACCGCGGTAGTGACCGCCACCGATAGCCAGCATGCTCTTACCTGGCAAGTAAGCTTGTGGCAGACCGGCAGTAGCCAGAGCTTGAGCCACACCTGCGCGGGCGTTGTTGTCAACCTTGTTCACATTGCTGTTCACATCGCCGAATTTTTGGTTCAGCTGGTCAACGTTAACCGCATCAGTACCTTTCTTACCTGGAGCAACATTTTGGATAGTAGTGTTGCCGGCATTGATACCATCTTGGTTAATGGTTACAGGACCTACTTCCAGTTTGTTAGTAGTAACACTGTCAACGTGCAGATCAGGGTTCATGCTGACTTTCAGCGCATCGCCGTCTTTCTTAACGGAGATGTTTTTCCCCAGATTCTGACCGTCACGTGTAATAGTATCCCCACCTTTAATCTGAATAGTGTTATTCAGCGGTTTGGTGATTACTTTGTCTTCCTCATCACGCAAACCGAAGGTGCCATCAGCATCTTTACCATCTTTACCGTCTTTACCATCTTTCACGGTTGCAGTAGTAGTAGAGATGACCTTACCGTCTCTATCTAAGTTATTGATAGTGATAGTATAAGTACCTTTATCTGTACCAGGTTCAACTTTAGCTTCAGCTGACTTACCGTTTTTACCATCTTTCACAACTTCAGAAGTGGTACCGATGACTTTGCCATCTTTATCCAGGTTTCTAACAGTGATAGTGGTTTCACCTTTATCATCGTCACGTGTAACTTTAGCTTCAGCTGACTTACCATTATCGCCGGTATCACCTTTAGCGCCAGTAGCACCGGTATCACCTTTCGCACCAGTATCACCTTTAGCACCGGTATCACCTTTGTCGCCTTTAGCGCCTTGGTCACCTTTAATACCTTGGTCACCTTTATCGCCTTTGTCGCCTTTGACACCTTTATCGCCTTGGTCACCTTTGGCACCAGTTGCACCGGTAGCACCAGTTGCACCGTCTTTAACGATAGTGGTAGTGGTTTTACCTTCGCCATCGGTGATGGTTACAGTGTGAGTGCCGTTGCCGTTGTCTTTAACGTCGGCTTTGGCATTCTTACCGTCTACACCGTCTTTAACGATGGTGGTAGTGGTTTCACCGTCACCGTCTACAACAGTCACAGTGTGAGTGCCGTTGCCGTTGTCTTTAACATTGGCTTTAGCGTTCTTACCATTGGCACCAGTGTCACCTTTAGCACCGGTATCACCTTTGTCACCTTTATCGCCTTTGACGCCTTTATCGCCTTGGTCACCTTTAATACCTTGGTCACCTTTATCGCCTTTGTCGCCTTTGACGCCTTTTTCACCTTGGTCACCTTTAATACCTTGGTCACCTTTAGCACCGGTATCACCTTTATCACCTTTAGCACCGGTATCACCCTTAGCTGCAGCTGTACCATCTTTAACAATGGTAGTAGTGGTATTACCGTTACCGTCTTTGATGGTTACAGTGTGAGTACCGT
>ERZ773212.393-NODE-393-length-21857-cov-11.726447_pt1 | contig 21857 bp, 18 predicted proteins | sample MGYA00581005_ERZ773212 | MGnify/ENA primary metagenome ERZ773212 (study PRJEB29015, sample SAMEA2738154) | human oral metagenome | biome: human oral; feature: human-associated habitat; material: saliva | place: China | collected 2196 ... | reverse complement strand
TTTAGGTCTTAAACCAATGGATTTGCCTTGTATTATTCGCCATTCTCATAAGAAGCGACATAACAGGCAACACAAACGCAAGTTAGGTAAATCCATTGATCTGCGTGATGAATCTGTTGCTACCCGCGAAGAATTTGGTCATTGGGAGCTAGATACGGTCCGAGGAATAAAGAATAAAAGCGATGAAGTAATTGTTTCATTGTTAGAACGCAAGTCTCGCCTATATGTAGCCTTACGTTGTCTATCCGCTAAAGCCGTGGACGTAAAAATGACATTAGAAAATTGGTTGCAGTCTCTTAAAGCCGTTTCCAATGTATCCATGTTATGTAAAACTATTACGGCTGATAATGGCCGCGAATTTGCAGACATAAGTACATTAGAAACAGAGGATTTATCTATTTTCTTTGCTCACCCGTACTCGCCTGGGGAACGCGGTTCAAATGAACGACATAACGGACTATTACGCCGCTTTATCCCAAAAGGAACGCCCATAAAGACTGTGTCAGAAGAAACGATTCAGCGGGCGTTACATTGGTGCAACAATTTACCCCGAAAGCTGTTAGATTACAAAACGCCTCAAGAAGTCTTCATTGAGGAAGTTAATAAAGTTATGGATTTACAGAGTGTTCAATTTCATATTGCAATTTAAGAAATAAATTAATTAATACTAAAACTATATTAATTACCCAAACAATAAACTTAAATAATCTCTTTCTTTTTAAGCCATACATTTATTCGTTCAGCCTGTAATTTTACTAATGGTTCCATAGGGCGTTCAACTAAGTAAATTCGAACTTTATCAATAATTACACAAGTTACAAAAACAAGTAATACTATTGCCAATAACCATAACGGGAAATACCAATGAGTATAAACATAAGTATCATCTAATAATTCATGGAATATCCATTTTTGTAAACGTCCAATATGAAGAAGGTATACACTAAATACAGATGTAGAGAAAAATGTAATTATCTTACCATAAGGTAGTTGTAAATCCTTAAAACCTAGGAATAGACATAATGCTGTTAATAATCCAGGAAATCTATATGTTGGCCATACTAAAGTAAAAATATCTATATTTTTATTAAAAGTCTGATTTATATATGCTGAACCCCACATAGAAGTACCTACAAGAATCATTAATAATACAGCATATAAAAGATACTTTTTATTACCTGGAACCGAATACATTCTAATATAAGCACCAACGGCATATAGCACTATAAAGAATAGTATCAAATTATTAGAATCCATCCAAAAATCGCGAGTTATAGTTGGGATAAGACTAAATATAAGAACACCAATACCTATAAATCCTTTATGCTTATTTTTTGATATATTATGTAATAACGGATTTAAAAAAGGTACTAATATTATTAAAATCAGATAGGATGATATAAACCAGTATTCATTATAGGTAATTGGCAATAACATCATGACAATTTTTTTTATACTTACATCAATAAGCCCCATTTTGAAAGCTATAAGACCACAGACAACAGAATAAAAGAAGGTTTGTAACCATAATTTTATAATACGACGACTATCAAACTCTTTCATACATAATAAATAGCCACCAATAATAACAAAAGCACAGTTACCTATGGCCCCTCCCAATCTCGCAAATGCAAGAGTTAACCAATTTCCCGTAATTGGCATAGTACTATCAATAGATATAACACCATGATCAGACACATGAAATGCTATTATTAACAACATACAAACTATGCGAAATAGTTCAATTCCCAAATTTCTCTCCATATACTTCCCCTTCAATCAATACTTTTTATTAAAAATTGTATATTATTACAATATAGCTTCTCTATAGCTATATTTAGTTAATATTAAAGACTGAATTTACAGTTTAATTATCAGTCTTAAAAACAGCAATTCCAGCAATAGACAGTAGAATCCAATACATATAAGTTAAATAAAATGATGTTGTAAATCCAATTAGTGTAAATCCTAGTAAGCTTATTAGTATAGCTACCGAAAACATATCTAAATTATTATTAATATAAATTTTTCTAATTAACTTAAATAAACAAACTAGCTCTGGTACTAAGAAACATAGCAATCCTAATATTCCTTGCTCAGCTAATAATGTTGTATACTGACCTGCTACAGGGAATATAGCCTTAATAATTCCTACTTTTTTTTGCATATAAGTCCAACGTTCCAACTCACTATTAACGGCTTCAGGATTAATTAAATCCGTTTTATACATCCCACTTAAACCAGTTCCAACTCCTAATATAGGGTGAGCTTTAAAAATTTCAAATTCCATTCTTGTATTTTCTTTTCTAGAAATGTTGCTAGAACGAGTTTCTTTAGGGTTATTATTCACAACTTTATCATCATCTAATTTTGAGTTTTCATCTAGACTTACATTTTCAAATAATATATTAATTGTACTAACTGATATAAAATTATTATTCATATAAGTACTAAAGTTAACAACTTTGCTAAAATTCTCAGCCGGAGGTGTCATAAAGTTAGAAATAAATTGTATAGAGCAGAATAATGCTACTATTGTAACGCTTATTATACGTCCAATATATTGACTATTAACTTTCCAGAATTGAGATTTAATACTGTTAACAAATAGTATTATAATTAAAACAATTAGCTCTAAAGCATAAGTTGTTGTAGCGGTCCTAGATTGAGTCAAAAACAACAAAATTGTAGTAATCAATAAAATAAATATCCATAAACCCCTAACTTTATGAGTTTTTATTTGATATATTTTATACCAAATAAACGGTACTAAAAATCCTAAAATCATTGCAAGAAATGAAGGCTCAGGTGTAACAGATCTAAATTGATATTCCCAAATCAAAGGAGGCCATTGCCCATTTTGGTCTTCACCAATTAAATAGAAATATGGAGTTATAGATTTAACAATATCTGTACCCAAAGAATCCCCTGATAAATGAATTGCTTCAATACAACTAAATAATATTAAAATACCTAACAGAATACTAATTCCCTTAAATAAATCCTTTTTTAATTCATTTAATCTATTCCGATAACAATTAAAAATAATATAAGATATACCAAAAGTCCAAATATAACGGATAATTGCTGCATATATTAATTTACATGCTATAAGTGCGATACTAAATTGATATGTTAAACTAGTAGGAATTTTTAGATATTGAATTATATGTGAGATAGAAATTACTTCAGGTAAATCGTAATTAGCCAAAAACGAAATTTCACCATAATAAGGATAAATAACTAATCCAACTACTGATGATAATATTAAAACTATAATATAAATAAAACTATAATGTATAAAAACTTTTTCTTTATACAAAGGTAATTTATATTTCCATCTATTATATAAAACTATAATTACTATAGTAATTATAGGAAATATAGCTAATTCATTACTCATCATCCCTGCTAAAAACCTTGGTCTAAACTCAGGATAGATACGATTAAAAGGTAGAAATATTATTAACATTACAAATAAATATCGAATATATTTAAATAAACTCTCATGTATCATTTATCATCCTCTCAATATTTATCTAAATATCTTTTATAAAACTATATAGAATACTGTAGCTCTACATATATAACACTTTCTCTAACACAAATTTTACCTTTTCCATTACTTGTTGCGGTGTAATTTCTATTAAACAACGACGATAATTACAATGAATATATCGATTCGTTCCAAAGCAATATTTGCAATCTACCTCATGTTCAACAAAATAACTACAATCTGAAAAAGCGCCTATATATTTAGGATTCGTAGGACCAAAAATAGATATAGTAGGTACAGATAAAGCTCCTGCAATATGTTGCATTCCTGTATCAATACCTATAGAACACGTACATCGCTTTATAGCAGCTATACTTTGTTTAATACTGCATTTACCCACTAAATTCACAACTTTTGGTAACTTTAAAAATTCATTCAACTCTTCTAATAATGGTATCTCTTGAGCCCCACCAATTAAAACAACTTGATTCCCATCTTTCACCAATAAATCTAAAAAATCATGCATCTTTGTAATCCCCCAGGCTTTTGGAAAGACACGACCAGTCCTTAGCCAACGATTAGTAAGGGATGGATCTGCATTACCAATACATAATCCAATAATTGGTTTGGTTTTATCTAAGGTTTTAAAGTAAGATTCTACAAATGCATCACTATCAGAATCTACATATAATTGTGGCCTAAATTTATCACTAAGCTCTAAACCTAAAGTCTTTACATTAGCTTCCACAAAATGCATATTATAATCATATTTATTCGTACCTGAAGATTGAAAACCTATATGTTGTTTTACCCCACATAGTTTCATAAAAAGTCGCGATTTATTTACTGGTGTTATTGCTGTACTAATACCTATATCAAATTTCTCTCGCCTTAATTCTGATATTGTTTTATATGTGGAATATAAATTCTTATACACATTAAGAACGATAATCCTATCTATAGATATACAAGAAGCCTCAATAATATCACGTCCTGGGTTTGTCTTACAAAGTACTGTAATCTTTGCATTAGGGTACAAATAACGTACTCCCTTCAATAACGATATGGCACATACCGTATCCCCAAGACCATGCATAATTTCTACTAAGATATTTAATTGCTTAGTACTAGCTTTTACTATATTCACAATAGAGCTCCTCTAAACGTTTTGCTTCTTTATGTATATCATAACCATCACATTTTATAATATCATTTACACCTATACGGTAACTAAAATTATTAGATTTTTGACAAATGTACTCATAAATTTGTTCTGTTTCATTTATCCATAAATTTATATCATACTCTGTAATGTTTAATTTTTTAGCTAATGTACTATCTACGACGGCTTCATCTGGTACAAAATTACTCATTAAAATTGGTAACTTTGCGGCTTGAGCCTCAATTGCTACTAATCCTAAGCCTTCATACCAAGATGGAAAATAAAATATATCAAATAGACTATATAATTTATATACATCTTTACGTAAACCTAGATATGTCACTCGTGTAGACAAGCCTAAATTCTCAATTTTTTGTAATATATTTTCTCTCAAAGGCCCATCACCAACTAGAACAAGATGTGCCGAAGGAATTTTTTGAACTATATTATTAAATACTTGTATCAAATATTCATGGTTTTTTTGATACATAAATCTACCTATATGCCCAATAATAAACTTATTTTCTAACCCTAATTCTTCACGAAGCGTCTTTCGATAATCCTCATTAAATTGAAATTTTTCAACATCAATGGCATTATTAATAATCTCTACATTTTTATCAGGTCCAAATAACCAACGAGCTGCCATTTTGCTGCAAGCAAATTGACGATTAGCTACAAATGTTGAAAATGGACGTAATACTAATTTCATAAGGTTTCGCTTTGTTTCACTTTTAACAGTTGTACTATGACCATGTAAAATACGAACTTTAGCACCTGCTATCCATGAAGGTAATAGTGAAAATATACCAAGAGTTGTCATATGACAATGAACAATATTATATTTATTCTCCCTTACTATATTATAGATACTATGCATAAAGCCAAAAATATTTTTATAATATGCTGGAATCTTATAAACCTTCCCCCCCATCTTTTCAACAATATCTGTAATATCTACTTTATCATTATCATGAACAACAAAATCGAATTGTATCTTAGAATGATCTATATTCTTATAATAGTTCATAACAACTGTTTCTACACCACCGCCAACTAAAATCCCAATTATATGTAAAATACGTATAGGTTTACTTTCCATATTAATTCCTCTTTCTAAATAGAAAAATAATTATATTTAATATTTGAATCATTATAATTATTTCTTAGTTTTAGCCCCAATAATTACAATCCCCTTCACAAAAGATTCTATCCAACCTATTCTCATTTCCTTATGAGCTTTGTAGAGCCAGTACCAACTATTATACATACATTGAGATAAAATTATTCCTCCAAGTAACCCAAGAATACCAAGATTAAAAAACTGCATAAATATAAGAGATAATACTAGTCCTATTGCAGATGAGAAAATAAAACTCTTTACATAAATAATGCGATTTGTACAAGAGAAATAAGACGTATAGCAATTTCGATAATAAATAACAAATTGCATAACACCAGCCCCCCAAAGAACTGTATTAGAAATAACAAAACTAGGTTTAATCATATTTAACAAAGGCAAACCAATAAGCCATAAACCAAGCATACCAATCAGGTAGATAGTAACAAACAATGTTACGGAAAAAGAAAATAAATTTCTTAAACGATTCTGATCTTTAGTAATATACGCATTTTGAAATGCTGGTTGGTATGTGTTGTATAACGTGCTAGCAACAATAGCAACCGCAGTTGTAAGTTGAATAGCAATGGAGTACATTCCAGTTTGTGTCAAGTTTAAATAAAATGATGAAATAATAATAGTTGCTTGAGTTGAAATATAATTAGATATAGATACAATCCCATCGCGCCACGCATTATACCAAATAGTTCGAAATATATCAGTTGAAGATATAACAATAGGCTCTATAGCAGATTTTAAACGCTCACCAATTTGCTCATATTGATAAAAATATCTATGCCCAAAGAGTTTAAAGCCAAGACCATATATAAGGTATCCTATACTCGCCCCAATAATACCAAAGCCCAATAAAAGTAAGATAATCGTAAATACCATTTGCAATAAACGAGCATAAACAATACTTTTATTAGCCAATGTAATAGCACCTACACCTCTAAGAAATGAGATATAGTAGCTATAATAAAGATTTAAAAAAATTCCAAACCCATACGCTACCCATGCAATATAGGCCTCCCAGCAAGAACTAGGGTCAACTAAGCTACCTATATAATACATTCCTAAAGTATACATTAACACTAAGGCACTACCACCTAAGATAGCATAAATCGATTGGCAAGCTTTAAGAACGGCTTTTAATAAAGAAAAATTAACCTCTTTTGATTCAGAAAAAGCAACGTGCTTTGCTTTTAACTCTTGAGCTCCACTCCAGCAATATGTAATATTACGAGCAAAAGTAATAGAAAAACCAAAATCAAATAGTAAAGCTATAGCTCCGATACTAATGAATACATACCATAACCCCACCATATCGGGTGTAAAAAAGTAGATATAAAGTGGTAATAGTAAGAGATTTACAGCCATAGTAAGAGCCATACTACCATATGACCATAGGATATCTCTTTTCTGGATTGATATATTCATAATCGACCTCTATTGCTCAAGTATATATATAATCTTATTTAATACATCCTCTACTGAGATTCCCTGCATACATTTATTTCTAGTGCAAGTATAAGAATGGTCATATCCTAAACATGGTGAACACTCTATAGAAGAATTAATAATATGACTATATGTCCCAAAAGGATGTTCTACAATATAATCTGTACAACCGAAAAGTGTTAACGTAGGTGTTCCCTGAATAGCAGCGCCATGAATTAATCCTGTATCAACACCAACCACTAAATCTGCTTCTCGTACAACTTGCAGACTTTCCTTTATAGAATGCTTATCAATAAAATTCTTTATTCTTGTATCTAGCTTATCAAGATAAGGCCTAATCATACCTTCTTCCATAGTACCACCAATAAAAATCACTTCATAATGACGTTCTACTAATAAATTTCCTAAATCAATCCAATTTTGAGTAGGCCATGATTTTAAACTTAAAGCAAATGAATCATATTTTTTCTCATTAGCTACGTGTCCAGAGCCAATACAAAAGACTATAGTTGGATGTTTAGTAATAATTGCACAATTAGATGGGTACTTATCTAAAATATAATATTCACGGTGATTAACACTCTGCTTCATTCCTAATTCTTGTAAAATATCATTTTCCAAATCATATATAGAATATCTATCAGGACGATTAATTACCTTTTTATAGGTTATATTAAGATATGGATTTCGACCACCAATTGTCATTTTGCAACAAAATTTAATAATCTTACTAGGCCAACTCGACATGTATTTTGAATTCGCATGTTCTAACACAATGCCATAATCATAACTATGATAACCAGCTTCCAATAAAAACATTAAAGAATGGAATGGCTCATCCTTGGTATAGTAATAACAGTGACGAACATCACCTTGTAACTCTACCATCCTTTTGTTCAGACCTATGCGTTGTTTATTGCTACATGTAAATATATCAATGACAGCTGTCGGATCTTGATCTTTTATACTTTTAATAAGAGGAACAGAAACAATAAAATCACCAATACCTGGAGCAATGTAAATAAGATATGTATTCATACTAATTCCTATATATTATTTAATAAGCACCCTTTGACTTCACAACTACCAAAACGGTTTTCAATAAATACACAATATCAATCCATACAGACCAATTATGAATATACCAAGAATCCATTATCACTCGTTCTTCAAATGTTGTATCACTACGACCACTTACTTGCCATACACCGGTTAGTCCTGGTAATACTAACTTATAATCCTCAATATAGCTACTATATCTTTCTACTTCATTTGGTAATAACGGTCTAGGTCCAACTAGGCTCATATCACCAATTAATACATTCCATAATTGCGGTAATTCATCAATACTTGTTTTTCGGATTATTTTACCTATCTTAGTAACTCGAGGATCATTTTTTAATTTAAAATTCTTTTGCCATTCTTTTTTTTCATCCTCATGAGTATTTAGATACTCTTCAAGTATCGTATCTGCATTTTTAACCATAGACCTAAACTTATAAAAATTAAACTCTTTTCCATTACGGCCTACTCGTTTTTGTTTATATATAATAGGTCCACCTGAATCTAAATAAATAATAATAGCTATGATTAACATAAATGGTAATATAAAAATACCACCACATACAGTAGCCACAATATCAAAAATACGTTTCATAATACGGTTAGACTTACGGGCCAAATTATTTTGTACACGCAATATAACGGCTTGTTTTTCCATCATGCCACGAGCCGTAATGTTACTTGTTGGCAAACCGAATAATTCAGGAACAAAGGCTACTCGTTTGACCAATAATTGAAGTCGATTAATTAAGGCTACTAATTTTTTAGACTCAAGACCTGGTGCACAAATAAGAACAGTTTGTATACCCGTATCTTTGATAACATTTTCTACATCATTAAAAGTACCAAGGCATGGATATTCTTTAGCAATAGATGCAGATTTAGGATTATCATCTACATAACCAATAATTTTATAATACGAAACAGGCATACGCTGTAACGATTTATTAACTAATTCCGCTGTTTTTCCAGCACCCACTAATAATACAGGTATATACAAAATCTGAAGAGCATTTAAGATTTTATGAGATATAAATCTAAATGCAGTAATAAATAGCATAATAAATATATAGCTAAATCCTACAAATAAGCGCGATACATCATTCGTTACATGTCCTGTATACATCAAAACAATAGCTGCAATGACACCTATTGTAACGCTACGAAATACAGTTTTAACCTTGTCCCAATAGGGTTTATCTATCTGATAGGAACCATTCAAATATAAAGTTACTAAAAATACGATAGGTACAATGATAAAAGTATAAATACCTTCTAACTTAAAATGAGGGCTCACCTCAATCAATGATAAAGATATCCGCAAATGATAGGCGGATAAGAGTCCCAATATGATAGCTATATAATCAACAAATATAGTTACCAACATTGTAATAGCCAGTCTTACATTCTGATGTCTACATATTGTCATAGTATCCCCAAATAAAAAGAAGATTGTTCGCTTAATACACTCATTAAGTAAACAACCTTCTTTCTTCTACTAATAACTAACAATCTCACTAAATATTTATTAGTATCAGTATACTATAGATTCATATATTATTCATTTAAACAATTTATAAAGTGGAATTTATGACACATGTGGTCTTTCACACAACATATCGATTGGTTTAGTTCGTTGGTTAGTAACTGTTAGTTCCATTTCTTTTGATACCACATCATACGAACAATGAGTAGCAACATAATCGGAAGCGCATTTCCCCATAGATTCTCGCAACGATTTATTATCAAATAGTTCTGCAATACGTTTCACATATTGTTCTACATCATGAACAGGGACACGATATCCTGTTATGTCATCAAAAATTAAATCGTCATTGCCACCAATATCTGAACTTACGGTTGCTAATCCACTACTCATAGACTCTAGTAAAGATGTTGGTAACCCCTCATGTTCAGAAGGAAAAATGTACACATCAGATATGGCATGATATTCTGCTACATTATCGACTTCTCCTGTAATAATAATGGAATCATTACATTCATGACTTACACGACGCGCTTCATCAAGTAGTGTATTTTCACCACCACCAACAATATAAAATTTAGCATCAGGGTATACTGAATGTAATCGTTTCCACACCTCAAGTGCTAATAATATACCCTTATTTTTAGCAACACGAGCACAAAATAATAGTACTGGTGTATTCTTATTTAATCCTACTGCTATTTTATGCTCTTCTTTTTTTATAGGTGATACATAAGGATATAAATTAGTATTAATACCATGTGGGATGATAGATATTTTATCAGCATCTATATGAGCGTCTGTTATAAAACTATCCCGAATTTCATGAGTTGTAGCAATATAATGATTACAAGACCCAAACAGTCTATTTCTAAAGGACTCTGTATTATTAAATAGTTCGGCTTTACCTGTTAGAGCAAGTGTTACTGGTTTTCCTGTTATTTTAGCAATCAAAATAGCCCATACGGCAAACTTAGGTCGGCCGATGATGTAATATGCATCTGTATGACGATGTGTTGTCATTAGACGAATGATAATTTCTAACCATCTGACACCACCATGTAAACGGACTAAATCTATACATCCATCATATAATTCTCTAGCTTTTGTAAACCAATATTTCTTTTTTGCCATGATGGTTACATTATGCCCCATACGAATTAATTCTTTTGCATGATTCAAACCATGTCGTTCTCCACCACTTTGATTTGGCATGCCAGATTTATCAAATTTTTTACCAACTGCAAAGTCTTTTATTAATAATACTATATTCATAGTACACTCCATTTATTATTTATCGAAAAAGGGCCTCATTTGTAATCTAACTTTTTTATATTGTTTCTTACGTTTCTTATGATCTATGTGATATGATAACTTTTCACGTACCCACCATAAACCATATCCAAGCCACGCAATACAAGACTTATTATAATACCTAATGGTGGAATAAATAGAAGAATCATTAACTAGTTCACATCGTAACTGCATGTAAGAATGCGTGTTCACATATACTTGAATATCATGTCCATCAATTTCTATTCCATTACAATACCATTTTAACTGAGAATTATCTACCTGTAATACATTTCCTGATACAGAGTTACCACAATATACTTCTATTATAGGCCGAGACTCACCACTATAATGAGACCATTCATATGCAAAATGTCCATCTATCATAATCTGTAAATACGTATAATTATCTGTACCATCAGATTCATTAGCCCCATTACTATTCATAGGACCACGATACCAAAATACTTGATCACTATTAATAAGTCTCATGCTACGTCTATAGGCAGCTTGTGAAACATGAAATCCTAAACCCATATATAAAGGATTAGCCACCAAGTGACGTTGTTGACAACTAGCAGGAACAGGAACCCTAATTCTATCATTCCAATTTAGATTATCACTTGGTGTTGTTTGATGAGAGCCTAAAACTAAAGGATTCATTTTTGTGGAATACAAATGAGGTGAAAACCAATCATCAATCGATTCATAGGCAGTCCCATACGCAAATCCTGTATATAATTTAATATTAGAACCTTGATGCCACAACGCTTGCATTACTTCGAGCACGCTTATTTCACATTGCCTATGATCTCTATGAGAATCAAATCCTGTACTAATAATACAATCAGGAGATACAAGCTCAATTACTCTCTTTATATCTTCTATTAATGTATGCCAAGAGATATGACGTCCTCCATAATAAATAGTAGAGTCATTAACACCTCTATTATTCCTATAACATTGTTCATATACCGATATAGCATCTGAACCACAGTCTGGATAATTTAAGAAATGTATATTACAGCTTGGAATACCTAAATAGTTAGCTACCTGTAAAGCCTCACAATTCCGTAATGGTACTTCATAATCCCAGTCTCCATTTGTCATATACGCAATATGAACATCTATTCCTTCTTCAATAGCGCCAACAATAGTAGCACCGGCCGTATTAATTTCGTCATCCTGATGAGGCACAATAACTAATAGCGTATCGCCCCCAAAAAACTTTCGATACGAAAAACTATTCATGTCACTCTTCCCTAACAATGTAATGCCTCTAATCTATATTCTTCACTTTACCAAGACTCGCAACAACAATACCTAAAAAACCAAACAATATATGCATAGCATATTTATTTACAATACCCGAATCGACTTGTCCATGAATAGTAGTAGATACGAGGGCCCATAAAAAAGAGGGTAACAAACAACTTTCTGGATTTTTATTAAACTCTTTAATAATATATGCAAATAAGCCTATTGTAAAAATAAGATAACCAATGCCTCCCACTACACCTGTAGTAGAGAAGAAATAGGCTATATTATTATGTGGCATAGGAAGATCTCTTTCTTTGGCCTCATCAAATATATAATGATTTTGATACATATATTGCCAATTAGACCAACCAACACCTAACATAGGATAGTCTTGCCACATATTATACGATGATTTCCATAGAAGAATACGTTCTCCATCATATGATCTTGATGGTAATCCTGTCATACGTTCTATAGTTTTACTTAAATTATTATCAATATTGACAGATTGCGATAATTTTTGTCCACCTACATCATGTTTAGCTACTATATTAGCACTATATAATCCAAATCCTAAACATATTATAGACAAAAGTACTATTAACGTACGATAATTAAATATTTTCCAATATTTAATTCCATAAAAAAGACCTACAATACAACCACCAATACAAAATCCAAGTGTAGCACCACGTGATTGTGCCCCTAAAAATGGTATAACACTAATAGCAATAGTAAGGATTTGAAATATCAGAGAATATTTATAACAAATTTTTTTCTCTGATTTCCATTTATAAAAACTCCATCTACATGCCAGAATAGCTATTGGTAAAGCAAATTCAACAATTTGACCAAAATCATTAGGGTTAACAAAGGTACTTGTAATTCTACCATTTCCAATCATATTTCCCATAAATATGGATTTAATCTGTATCCATCCTTTTATGGATAATGCTATCAATGCTAAACTACTCCCTGTAAAAAAAGCTAATTCTGATTTATCTTTTATATATCCAAAAAATAGAGGAATACATGGTAATGCCCAATATATATATTTCCATGTGTCATGAATGTTGGACCCACCATGATAATAAGCCGATATAAGTAGCGTTAGAAAAAATATACCTAATATCAATAATATTGTTTTTGAAATATTACCAATGCGCTTAAAGTTACGATATTTCCAATAGTATACAATTTCTCCTACTATTAATAAAGCCAGCGAAATACTATATCCTGCATTCGAACTACTCAATAATAAGAAAAATGAATAAATTCCTAATAAAATAGATACTATTGTATCTATTTTAAATACCCCACTATTATTCATTAATACTCCCCCTATGTTTTCTATTTTATAAACGGCAGTTGTTTATCTTTATCTGATAATATAGGATTTTCTATTCCCCATTCAACACCAATTGTAGGATCATTCCAACGATAGCCACCTTCAGCTTCAACGTGGTAATAATTATCTGCTTTATAAAGAAACTCTACATCTGGTGTCAACGTAACAAATCCATGGCCAAAGCCACAAGGAATTAATAATTGTCGTTTATTATCTGCAGATAGTTCTACCGAAATCCATTGTAAATATGTACTGCTATCCGCCCGTAAATCAACGGCCACATCTAACACAGCACCTCGAACACACCGAACTAATTTAGCTTGTGCCCATTCACCTGTTTGAAAATGAATGCCTCTTAATGTCCCTTGTTCAGCAGAAAAAGATTGATTATCTTGAACAAAATTTATATCAATCCCTAATTCATGTAAAACTCGTTCATTCCAACTTTCAAAAAAATAACCACGATGGTCACCAAATACACGGGGTTCTAAAATGTATACCCCCTTTAATTTTGTCTCTATTTTATTCATGACTTTCATTCCATTCTGCTAACATTCGATATAATGCATCTTGCCATGTAGGCATAGTTATTCCTAACTCTATTAATTGACTCATATCTAAACGACTATTTAATGGACGCTTAGCTGGTGTAGGATATTCAACACTAGGGATTCTATGGATTTTACAATCTATTTTTTGTTGTTTAACTATTTCTTGTGCAAAATCAGCCCAGCTACAAACACCCTCATTACGAACATGGTAGGTTCCATACGATTGAGTTCTTAATAATTGTAATATTACATGCGCTACATCAACTGTATACGTAGGGGAACCGATTTGATCATCAACTACAGACAATGATTCTCGTTCATTACTAAGTCGAATCATTGTTTTAACAAAATTATTGCCGTGATTACTAAATAGCCATGATACACGAATAATAAAATGTCGTCGTATATTATTACGTACCCAGGCTTCACCTTCTGCTTTTGTTCTACCATACCAATTAATAGGATTAATCGATTCATCAACAGTATGGAAATGAGTGCCTAAGCCATCAAATACATAATCTGTACTAATATACATCATAATAATACCAAACATTTTCGATAGCATTACTAATTTTTCAGTACCTACTACATTCACATAATAACAATCCCTTTGATTGTTCTCTGCTTGGTCTACTGCTGTATAAGCAGCACAATGAATTATATGTGTTGGTTTGTATTTTAAAATATACTCATTCATCTGCTTAGAGTTGAGTAAATCAAATTCATTTCTAGTAGGAGAAACGTAATTAATATGATATGTTTCAAGTAATTTAATGATGTCACTGCCTAATTGTCCTGTGCCACCTGTAACTAATATCTTTGTTTTTTTTCGTTTATCGGAAAGAGTATCTTTAATATGTTGTTCTATTTCTTGCATAACGGCCGCCACCAATCTTCATGATTTAAAAACCATTGTATCGTTTGAGCAATACCTTCTTCAAACGACATTTCTGGAACCCAGCCTAATTCAGTAGTAATCTTAGTTGGGTCTATAGCATACCGCAAATCATGACCCGGTCTATCTGTAACATACGAGATGAGGGATTCCGGCTTGCCAAGTATTGATAAAATCGTCTTAACAACTGTCAAATTGTCTCGTTCATTATGTCCACCTACATTATAGACTTCTCCAACCGTACCTTTACGTATAATTAAATCAATAGCTTTACAATGGTCTAATACGTATAACCAATCACGTACATTAGATCCATTCCCATATACGGGTAATTGTTTATCGTGTAACGCATTGATAATCATAACTGGTATTAATTTTTCAGGAAAATGATAAGGACCATAATTATTAGAACAACGTGAAATGGTTATAGGTAAATCAAAGGTCCTAAAATAGGCTAATACTAATAAATCTGCACTTGCTTTTGATGCAGAATAAGGACTTGATGCATGAATAGGTGTTTCTTCTGTAAAGAATAATTCTGGTTTATTCAGTGGTAAATCCCCATATACTTCATCTGTAGAAACTTGATGGAATCGTTTTGTTTTAAATTCTTTACATAAATCTAATAATACCTGTGTTCCTAATACATTTGTTTTTATAAAAATATCAGGTTCTGTAATTGAACGATCAACATGACTTTCAGCAGCAAAATTAACAACAATATCTGGATGATATTGTTCAAATATATTACGCATGCTTACTCTATCTGTAATATCTGCATGATGGAATCGATAATTAGATTTATTTTTTATTATTTCAAGAGTCGATAAATTTCCTGCATATGTGAGTGCATCCACACAAATAATTGTATCCTCTGGATAGCGATTCACCATATAATGCATAAAATTACCACCAATAAATCCTGCACCACCAGTAACAATAATGTTCATTTCAATTTCCTATCCTAATAATAACCCATCTGCAACGCGTTGTAAGTACTGCCCATAAGGAGATTTACCATATTTATCAGCACTATTTCGCAATTCTTCAATAGAAATCCAGCCTTTTTTGAAAGCAATCTCTTCTATAGCAGCTACATTAATACCTGTACAAGTTTCTACTGTACGCACATAATTAGTAGCTTCATATAAACTTTCAATAGTCCCAGCATCCATCCAAGCATATCCTGTACCTAGTGGAACAACTTGTAATTGTTTATTTTCTAAATATATACGATTTAAATCTGTAATTTCTAATTCACCACGTTTAGATGGTTTCAATGTTTTTGCATATTCAACCACATGATGATCATAAAAATATAAACCAGTTACAGCATAATTAGATTTTGGATGTATTGGCTTCTCTTCGATAGAAACAGCTTCACCTTCATCATTAAACTCAATAACACCAAATCGTTCTGGATCATGAACATAATATCCAAAAACAGTGGCTCCTTGCTTTGTTTGAGCCGCTTGTTTTACTAACTGTTCAAACCCTGCGCCATAAAAAATATTATCACCCAGTACCATCGCACAAGAATCACCACTTATAAAATCTTCACCTAATAAAAAGGCCTCTGCCAATCCATTAGGATGTTCTTGTACCTTATATTGTAATTGCAAACCAAACCGACTACCATCGCCAAGTAATCTTTCAAAGTTTGGCAAATCTTGGGGCGTTGAAATGATTAAAATTTCATTAATTCCAGCTAACATCAATGTAGATAAAGAATAATAAATCATTGGTTTATCATAAATAGGTAATAATTGTTTAGATGTTACTAAGGTAAGTGGATATAAACGTGTACCACTACCACCTGCTAAGACGATACCTTTCATATAGTCCCTCATATATATAAATTAATGCAAATAAAGCCTTCTATAGTTAATTTTAACATAGAAGGCTTTACATTTTAATTATAATGTTTTATTTCATGAAATTTTGCTGAAAATTGATTATAAATTATCATTAGTCATTATTTTATAGTAATTATTATAATCATGACCTTGTATTACTCGATTACGATTACTATTAAACTGGGAATTAATTATACTACGACTAGCATCAAAACCATTCACACGAATATCTAGTAAATCCATAATTGTATGAGGTAAATCATCCGTCATATATGGTCTATGTTGTGCATCCAGAATTTTTTTCCATAATTCTGGATGATTTTCTTTAAATGTATCTGTACCATACATAATCATTGGAATCTCAAGCATATACCGATTTAATTGGCCATCTCCATGACCAATAAGTTTAGAATCCTTTTCATACACACTTTCACCATGATCAGAGATATAAATAATTAATGTATCTGTATCATCAAACTTTTTAAAAATTTGAGTTAATACATAATCATTATACAATACTGTATCATCATAAGCATTTCTTTCAAAGTCAGCTTTTGTATTAGTTGGTTCTAATTCAAATTTTCTCCAATTTGGTGGAACTCGCCGATCATAACTTGCATGTGAGCCCATTAAATGAATAGTATAAAATTGCTTATCACTAGTATTTTGTGACTTAACTTTATCAATGATAGGAAACAATTTTTCATCATATGAATCATATAAATCACTAGTACTGTCGCGCAAATATGTATACTCTTTATAATCATTTCGATTTGCTAAAAAATTAGCTACACTTACCCAGTTACCAGATGATTCCTGATTAGATAACCAACTTGTATGATATCCAGCTTTCTTTAATATATCAATTAGATTTAATGTATTATACCATTTATCAGGATTTTCATAATGATGCAAAGAATAGATTTCAGATAATGATGCTGTTGTATATGCATGAGGTGATACTACATCTGTAAATACAGCAATCTTATGATTTTTAGCTAATTGATCTAAACCAGGTGTTGTATCTCTATCATATCCATATAAATGCATATGATTTCTGTTTTCTGATTCTCCAACGATTAATACAATATTAGGAATTCCTTTTCCAACATGTTGAACTGTTAAATTTTCATTTTGCTCATTAGTATACCGTTCTAAATTTTCAAGTTCTTCCCTTTGTTGTACAGCATCTTTCATAGAATAATATATGCTTTGTACAGGCATCGCATAATGACTCATTGTATTTTTAGCTATAAAAACTATGCCACAAATCCATCCTATGCAAGCTAAATATGTACAAATTTTAAAAAATGTATGTTTACTAGTGATTTTAGATTTTATTAAGTAGCAAATACCGTAAATAACTAATATAGGGATAATTATAGATACTAAATTAATTACAGAAATATACGTAGCTATATATTCACTTGCTTCTGAATAGGTAGTCTCTAATATTGGTATGATAAAAGCTGGTGTAATATTAGATTTATACATATATGTAATATATATGCCTAAAATATCCGATATAATAATAACACCACTAAATATACAATACAAAAGCCGACGCAACCAACTAAGTTTAATACGACTACACAGTAAAGCAAATAAGGTAAAAATCCCTAAAAAGAATATCAAACAAAGTAAACTATGTGATACAAATTCTATTTTTTTCCCAATTTTTTGATAGTAACCAATATAGTTTATCTTCATTATTATTTCTGGAATTATAGTTATAAATAATAATGAATAGATAAATATAAAATTTTCATATAAAGTACTTTTTACAGTCCCCATAATATTTTTTAAATATGTCATCAATCTCTCCTATGAATTACAAACTCGAACTAATAACTCTTCCCATTTGTTCCATATAGACTGAGGGGCATATTGTTCCATATGAATACGACCAGCTTTTCCCATTTCTGCACGTAATTTTTGATTTTTCATCAATTCTTCTAATGCATCACTAAAAGGCTTAATACCATCATCGCACAATATACCTGTTTTACCATTAATAATTAATTCATTAACAGCTGGACATGATTTATATCCTATCGCAGGTAACCCCATACTCATAGCCTCACCGAGTGATAAACCAAACCCTTCATAAGCACTAGGGAAGGCAAAAATATCACCTTGTTGTAAAATACTTGGTACATCTGTTGATGTTCCCTTAAGATGAACTTGTTTCTCTAAGTTATTTGAAGCTATCAAATATTCTAATTCCTTTTTATATATTTTCCGATCTTCTGCTCCCCAAATTTCTACAGACCAATTCGGATATCGTTTTGCTAATGGTGCAAAAGCTTCAATCAATATATGAGGTCGTTTATGATTTTTATCTAGTCTAGCAACAAATATTATTTTATAATTATCTTTTTTACGTAACAAATCAGCTTCTTGTTCATACCTAGGAATAGCATTACCAATCACAATCGTTTTAGCATTTGGTAAATGATTCGTTATATGTGTTGCAAATGATGGTAACAATACTTGATTTATTTTACTTTGTTCAATAGCAGGGATTTCTTCTACCGGATATATATGAAAATAATCCTCTGGATCACCATGACTCATGGTAATGACCGGTGTGGTCACTTTCAAATCAATTAGTAAGGCTTTTGATGCAGCTGGTTGAAACGAAACAATAACATCCGGTTTTGTTCTATTTAATACAGATTGTAAGTTATCTAATAAATAATTTTTAGTAAAATCATTATTTACAGCTCTCGCTTTTCGTGTATCTATAGATCGTAATAACTCACGTTTTAGTTTATACCATAACGGAATAGATTTAGATTTGCCTTCATAATGACATAAATCATAGGTTTCTACCGCCATATCTACTGGATAATAAAAATTACCAGTCCTTACGTCACTATATACCAAACTCACACTATGACCACGACGATGCATTTCATTAGCAAATGATGCTGTAACTTTTGCTAATCCCCCTGTATCATCAACCATTTTAGTCAAATTAGCTAATAAAATACGCATTATATATCCTCTTCTATAGAACTATTAATCAAAGATAATAACCTTCGAAATTAATCGGTCTATTGTATAATTCTGACGTACACATGCTGCACCATTTAATGCAATACGTTCACGCTCTTTATCATGACATAAAAAATAGGAAATTTTATTTGTTAGCTCTTCCATATTAGAGTAATCTTCATAATCAACACCAGCTTTTATATTTAATCTATCAGTATCTTTCTTGTCGGTTAATAAAAAGTTTCCATTTCCCATTATTTCGAAAGATCTACAATTCAATCCAGTATGATTTTGATTATGTATATTTAAACAAATTCTACTTTTTCTATATAAATCAACAACCTTATTAGGTTCTAATTTTTGATTATGAACATATTTATATAAATCAGGGTACTTATATCTAAATTTTATAGAACCTATTATTTGTTGCAAATAATGATTTGAATGCCAAAAATGGCCATATAATGCAAATTTATAATTATTCTTAATACACAATTGTGCTATAGCATTTAAAATAGATAATCTATAAGTACTACCGGCTACAAGACCTACAAAACAAATATCATACTCATAACTTTTCTGTTTAGTTAAATCATCAGATGCAAATAAGTTACGACCAGCACCAAATGGTAGGTATTCAATATCTATATCATATAGTTGTTTAGCATATTCGATATCTGTAGGTTCAAATGTATAAATTTTATTATATTTTTTTACAATATTTGGCATATATTCACCATGTTGCATTGTATCTACATACCAAACATTAATTTTAGCCTGCTCTAAAATCGTATCATCATAAAGATTTCTCTTTTGTTCATCATAATACTCATTTATAGATAAAATATAAGAAATATTTTCTCGTTGTAATAATTTTAATAATTCATTACGTTGGGCTATAAAATCACGGCTACTATCAACTATAAATGGAGTACATTTTATCTGATTTATAGTTAAAGCCTCTAAAAAACTATTTAAGAATATTATATTACTTTTATCTAGTACTAAGCATATATGCATATAATCCCCTAATATTATTTCAAATATTTCTTTACATTGTCCCTAATTTGTTCTTCGTATTTATTTAGTAATTCATATCTCTTCCGATATTGACTACGTTTTTGTGATTTAATTTCTTCAATCGGTTTTCTATATTCTTCCAATGGAATTGTAAAGAATCGTGGGTCGTGTGTAACTGTGCCACCAATGTCTTCCCACAATGGATCGAGTTCAGCTACCTTTGCCTTATGTCCACGCACCATGTGCGTATTAGCATAGAAACCTTCATCAGATACGGCGTACATGGATTGCACTTTACAGTATTTAGCGAGTTCCCGAATCAAAAATACGATAAAGTTTTTTGGACGATAGCCAAACATTTTCTTTGTAATATGTTTTGCGTTATCTAAACCATCTTTATACCCTTGGATTGTACCAATCCACAATGCCGGTTCCCCTTCTAGACCTTTGCCGAGGCGAATATTCGCATGGTATACGCCTTGGTCCCCTAGTTGTAACAGAATAGTAAATAGACCTTCCTTACGTTGGCCGGTCATAAAGTTAAGGTGTGCGGTCATATTTAAGTCAGCATCTTTCCATAGTAGAATGCCTTGTTTTGATCCTTCAGGTTTTAATTCATCCGGATTATATAGCATTTCGATAGTCTCAGGCGTAAATACATCTTCTAAGGCTGTAAAGTGATTCTTTACCGCATCAATACGTTCACGCAAGGTAGAGTCTTTAAACAAGAAAATACGGCTCATCAACTCATACAGGCCTTCTTGTTTATCTAAAATATGTTGATCTGGTGCATAGCTTTCAAAAAAAGCCTTATATTCCATCATCTCTTGCTTGTGGCCTACAGTTC
>ERZ773212.390-NODE-390-length-21919-cov-5.891374_pt1 | contig 21919 bp, 33 predicted proteins | sample MGYA00581005_ERZ773212 | MGnify/ENA primary metagenome ERZ773212 (study PRJEB29015, sample SAMEA2738154) | human oral metagenome | biome: human oral; feature: human-associated habitat; material: saliva | place: China | collected 2196 ... | reverse complement strand
CAGAGAAAGCAGCGGCAGAGAAAGCAGCGGCAGAGAAAGCAGCGGCAGAGAAAGCAGCGGCAGAGAAAGCAGCGGCAGAGATTTGGGAGCTGTCCGAGCGTGAGCGGCAGATAGTAGCGGAGCTAAGCAAGGGGGAGTAGAGATGGATGGAGCAATCAAGACGGTCACACTTGCATGGATTTTGGCGTGCCTGTCTGTGGTAGCCATGGCGCTTGTGGCAGACTGGCTGGAGAGAAGATGAGCAGACGGAGCGCGCTCTTGATGCTTGCGGCTGCGGCGATGGTGGCGAGGCTCGCGCATAGCGTGGGCATGGATGGGCACAAGGTGGCATACACGGTCGCGCTAGCAGTGACGCTGAGCATTAACGGCTGGCTGCTCGGGTGGTGCGACTCGGTCAGGTGACGCCATGCCGCTGTATATCAGGTGCTCAAGATGCGGGCAGAGAAAAGAAAGGGGGCAGCCTTGCGCGTGTGAGGCGGCCTTCGAAAAGCGGCGGGGAGAAAAGCGGGCATACAAGGCAGCGGAGGGCACGAGGAAGCTCTACCACACAGGTAGATGGAAAGACCTACGCGAGGTAGTCCTATCCCTGCACTCAGGACTGGATCCATGGGCAAGAGCACATGGGCGGATAGAGTACGCGGAGACTGTGCATCACATAGTACCCGCAGAGGAGCGTCCGGAAAGATTCTTTCAGCTAGAGAACCTCGTGCCCCTGTCAAAAAGGAGCCACGGGGAGGTACACGCGCTATACCGAGCGAGCGACGAGGGCAAGACACAGACACAGAAAGAGCTCTTCGCACTGGTGAAGCTGGTAGAGGGTAGGGGGGTATAAAAAAGTATTCCGCTGCCTATGGCGACCGCCGCCCCTAGCTCACCTCACACGAAATTCTAAAAACCCGCCAAAAACGGCCAAAATCGACAGGAAGGGGGTGAAGGCATGGCAAGACCGAGGAAAATTGTGTCGCTCCAGACGGGAAATCTGACGCGGGCGACAAAAGACAGGCGAGCCTACGAGGAAGGCCTCGCGGCATCCGAGAAGGCAAGCATCAAGAAGGTGCCGAAGGCGCTGCTGGTCGATGATATAGCCGTGGCAGAGTACAGGCGCGTACTGAAAGAGCTGCTCCGGATAGACATCATCGGCGACCTCGACCGGAGCAACCTCATCGTATACTGCAATGCCTTCTCCGGATATATGCGGGCGTGCGAGGCGATAAAGCAGCCCGACTTTGAGCCGATAGTAGTGAATAAACCGTCGCCCTGGTACTCCATCCGAGACCAAGAGCGAAAGGCCATGGAGGCGGCGGGCAAGGCGCTGGGCATGTCGGTAAGCGCCCGGCTGTCCGTGGTGGCAAAGAAGGCAGACCAGCAGGAAGAGGCGCTCAAGCGCGCCTTCGGTGATATATGACCTGCCTCGAGGAAATCACGTCCTACGCGCGGGACTGCATCGAGGGAAGAATCCCCGCAGGGCAGAAGCACAAGTGGGCGTGCGAGCGGCTGCTGCGCGACTTGGACAGAGTCGGCAGCGAGGACTTCCCGTATATCTGGGACGAGGAGCGGGCGCAGCTCATCGTCGACTGGTTTTCGCTGCTCAAGCACTCCAAAGGCGAGCTTGCGGGCACGCCTATCATCCTTACGCCGTGGCAGCGCTTCCGAGCCTGTCAGCTGTACGGCTGGCGGCACAAGGACACCGGGCGCAAGCGCTTCAAGCAGAGCTTCACAGAGGTGGGGCGTAAAAACGCAAAATCCCAAATGGAGGCAGGCGAGGCGCTCAACGAAATCTCGGAGCAGGCGACGCGCAACTCCGAGGTGTACGAGGTGTACACGGCGGGCGTGAAGCGAGACCAGTCGAAAATAGTTTTTTCGGAGTGTGACCTAATGACGCGCGGCACACTCATCCGGTCGCGCTTCCGCTTCAAGCGGGATGAGATTGTGCACATCAAGACCGGCTCTTTTATCAAGGCGCTGTCAAAAGAGGACGGCAAGAAGGGCGACGGTACGAATCCCGCCATGCTGGTGATCGATGAGTATCATCAGCATCCGGACACGGATTTCTACGACCTCGGACTTGGCTCGAGCGTCAAGGAGCGGATGCTGACCATCATCACGACGGCCGGCAAAGACCTGAACTACCCCTGCTACACGCAGGAGTATGAATACTGCTCGAAAATCCTCGACCCTGCGGTCGATGTGGAGAATGACGAGTACTTTATCGACATATGCGAGGCCGACCGGGACGACGACCCTGGAGCGCTGGAGACCTGGCAGAAGGCAAACCCCATCCGCGCCTTCTATCCGGAGGGCGTGGAGCAGATACGCTCCGCATATGAGATAGCGCGGGAAATCCCCGAGAAAATGATTGCTTTCCAGACGAAGGTGCTGAATATCTGGGTGGCCGCCAAGCAGAATGGCTACATGGATATGCAGAAATGGAAGGCCTGCGAGGTGGAGCGCTTCCCGATAGAGCTAAAAGGCCGCCCGGTCTATGTGGGCTTCGATATGTCATCGAAAATCGACCTCACCTCGGTCTCTTTTATCGTGCCGTATCAGAGCGACGCGCTGGACGAGACGGGAAAGCAAATAGTCAAATATCTTCTCTGGTCGCACAGCTTTATTCCCACGCGGGAAGCGCTGCGCGAGCATGTGCTGAAAGACCGCGCGCCCTATGACTCATGGGAGCAGCGCGGTTTTTTGAGTGTCACAGATACGCCGATAGTGCACCAAGGCGCAGTCATGCAGTACGTGAATAGCGAGATAGAAAAGCACGGCCTCGATGTGCAGTGCCTGTGCTTCGACCCCGCGAACGCGACGAAAATCATGATGGACTTGTCTGACGAGGGGTACACGGTCGAGGAGGTCTACCAGAGCCACCGAAGCCTCAATGAATCTACACAGAGCTTCCGCGAGCAGGTGTACGCGGGGAATGTGCTGTATACACCGAACCCGCTGCTCAACTTCGCCATGGCCAATGCCGTGGTACGGCAGAATGGGGGCTTAATCAAAATCGACAAGGACGCGACCACGCAGAGAGTCGACCCGGTAGACGCGACGCTCGGCGCTTTCAAGCTGGCGCTTTACCACCGCTTTGACGCGGTGAGCCTTGATAGCTATGTAGCCGACTGGCTGGACAGTATGGAGTGAAAGGAGCATGAATGGGGCTTTTGGAGAAAATCAGAAATGCACTCACAAGGCCGCGAGCCTCGCATGAGCTCACACTTGGCATGGGCTTCCGCGAGTTTTTCGGGCTGGATGAAAATGCGCCGCCCACTGCAATGTCAGAGAGCACCTACTTCACCTGCATGAAAGTGCTCGCGGAGACTATGGGCAAGCTGCCGCTCAAGTACTACAAAGAGGACGAGCGCGGCGGCATGGTGCGTGCGCCGACGAATGCAGCGGCACGGCTGCTGCTCACGAGACCGAACGAGGTGATGACTCCCGCGGCCTTCTGGTCGACGCTGGAGCTCAACTGTCAGCACTATGGTAACGCCTACGCTTACATCCACAAGGAGCTGAGGCGGGCGGGCAAGTATGGCGGCGAGTACATCGTAAAGGGCTTCTACCCTATGCGCTCGGATTGTGTGACGGTCTACATCGACGATGCAGGGATTTTCGGCGGCAAGGGCAGTCTTTTCTACCAGTACACCGACCCGACCACCGCAGAAGTGCAGGTCTTTCCGGCCGAGGATGTGCTGCACTTCAAGACATGGCTTACATGGGACGGGGTCATGGGCAAGTCGGTGCGGGACATCCTGCGCACGACGGTAGACGGAGCGGGGTACTCGCAGCGATACCTCGAGCGGCTGTATAAAAGCGGCCTCACGGCATCCAGTGTGCTCCAGTACACGGGTGACCTCGACGAGAAGCTCCGGGCAAAGCTGCAGGCGAAGTACAACGACCTTTTGACCGGCGCGAAAAACGCGGGCAAAGTCGTGGCCTTGCCTATCGGCATGAGCCTCCAGCCGCTTGCATACAAGCTCGCGGACGCGCAGTTTGTCGAGCTTAAAAAGTACAGCGCGCTGCAAATCGCGGCCGCTTTTGGCGTGAAGCCGAACCAGATAAATGACTACGAAAAGTCGAGCTATGCGAACAGCGAGTCGCAGCAGCTCGCTTTTTTAGTGGACACAATGCTCTTTCGGCTGGCGGCGTATGAGCAGGAAATCAACTACAAAACGCTGACGGAAAGCGAGCGCGAGGCGGGCTTCCGCTTCAAATTCAACGAAAAAGCCATTCTCCGCGCTGACGCGCAGACGCAAATGCAGACCATCTGTAGCGCGATCAATAACGGCGTCTACACGCCAAATGAAGGGCGGCACCTGCTTGACCTCCCGAGCAAGGAGGGCGGCGACGTGCTCATCGTAAACGGCAACTACGTGCCCATCACTGAGGTGGGCGCGGCGTATGGCAACCAAAAGGAGAAAGGGGGTGGAGTATGGCAATCCTGAGACTGAATGGCGATGTGGTGGATAACGAGTGGGGAGAAATCTACGACTACTACGGCATCGACTGCATCACGCCAAAAAAGACAGCCGTCGCGCTGGCTGAGCTTGCGGACGGCGACACGCTGCACATCAAGCTCAACTCTGGCGGCGGGCACGTGATGGCGGGGCAGGAAATCTACGCTCTTCTGCGCGACAGGGACGACGTAGACATCGAGGTCGAGTCGCTTGCGGCATCGGCGGCATCCGTCATAGCCATGGCGGCACCGTGCAAGATGCTGCCGACGGCTCTGCTCATGGTGCACCGGGCGTGGATAAGTAGCAGCGGCAACAAAAACGACCTCGAGAGAGACGCGCGGGCACTGTCTGCGGTCGACGAGGCGTTGTCGGCGGCTTACAGCGAGAAAAGCGGCATGAGCAAAGAGGATGCACTCGCGCTTATGGACGCGGAGACGTGGCTCACGGCAGAGAGGGCGGTCGAGCTTGGGTTGGTGGACGGTATCAGCAAGCGGGCAAGCAAGAAAGCGGCAGCGTCCGCGGGACTCGCGGTCACCGACGACATGGTCGCGGAGTACAAGCGCGCCATGGCGGAAAGAAAGGCAACAAAGGAGAGGGAGGACGCAGAGCTGAAAGCGCTGCTCGACGACCTCAAGAAAACGGCAGAGCCGAAAGGAGACGAAGCACATGAGTAAGGCAGATATGCTGAACAAAATCAACGGCCTCAAGGAGGAGGCAATCGTGCTCGCGGAGGCGGGCAAGCTTGCCGAGGCAAAGGCAAAGAAGGCAGAGCTCGACGAGGCGCAGGCGGCCTTCGACCTGCTCGACGAGCTGGACGCAAAGGCAGTGCCGGAGGCTGCAAAGCCCGCGGCACTGCCGGAGGACGGCGCGCTCGCGAAGTTTTGCGCGGCAGCACGCAGGGGCTTCCGGAATGCCTACACCGGCATGCAGGAGGGCACGGACGCCGACGGCGGCTATACCGTACCCAAGGACATCGAGACCAAGGTAAGACGCTACAAGGAGGCAAAGGACAAGCTCGAAGACCTCGTGACCGTCGAGCTTACCAAGGCTCCGTCCGGCGCGCGCACCTACCTCACCAAGAAGCAGCACGCCGGCTTTTTGACCGTCGCAGAGACGGCAAAAATCGGGAAGGAGGACGGTCCGAAGTTTGAGCGCGTGGAGTTCGCGGTCGAGAAGCGCGCAAGCATCCTGCCGGTATCGCAGGAGCTCATCAGCGACTCCGACGAGAGAATCGCGCAGCTGGTGTCCGACTGGCTCGGCGAGGAGGACATTGCGACCGTCAATAAGCTGGTGCTCGCCAAGGTGGCGACGGTCTCGAAGACCGACCTCAAGGGACTTGACGGCATCAAGGAGGCAGCAAATAAGACGCTCGGCGCGGCATATGCGGGCGCGGTGTCCATCGTGACCAATGACGACGGCCTGCAGTATCTTGACACGCTCAAGGACAAAAACGGCCGCTATATCCTCACGCCGGATGCACAGGATCCGGTGCGAAAGGTCATCTCCACCGGCTCCGGAGTTCTTCCGGTGCATGTGGTGTCATGTGCGACGCTGGCGAGCGACGGCAAGAAGGTGCCCTTTATTGTCGCGGACATGAAGAGCGCGGTCACGCTTTTCCGGTACGGCACTTTCAAGGTGACCAGCACCGATGTCGGCACGGTCGGCGACCTCAACGCCTTCGAGAACGACCTGATGCTCTTCAAGGGCTCGACCCGCCTCGACTGCAAAATCGTGGACAAGGGCGCAATCGTGAACGGATTTATTGACACGACTGCACCGGCGGTAGGCGCGTAAGCGCGGAGGTGACGCATGGAGCTATCCGAGCTTAAAGAGTATCTCCGGATAGACGGAGACGACGAGGACGGACTGCTCCGACGGCTGGAGAAAGCTGCGCGCGAGTATATCGCATCGGCAGTGGGTGTCTACGATGAGACAGACCCCACTGCCGAGCAGCTGCTCGGCGTGATGGTGCAGGACATGTACGACCACAGACAGCTCATGCAGTCTGATGTGCAGGAGAAAAAGCGCATGCAGTACACCTACGGGAGCCTGCTGCTGCAGCTCCAGATGAAGTATGAGTCGAGGGAGGAGGCCGCGCATGGCGCTGGTGAAGGGGCTTAACCCCGGGCGATTGTCCAAGCGCGTGACTATCTGCCGCTACACGGAGACAGAGGATGAGCTCGGCAGCACGGTAGTCACGCTTCGGCCGCTCCGCACGGTGTGGGCAGAGATACGCCCGCTGCGCGGCTCGGAGCAGCTGGAGTACTACAAGATACGCAATAAAGAGACGTACAAGGTCACCCTGCGGCACACGGATGTGACCGAGAAGGACGTGCTGGCCTACAAGGGCAAGCGCTTCCACATCGAGTACATCACCGACCCGCTGGAGGCTGGGTACTACCTCGAGCTTTATGTGACCGAGGACATCGACCGGCAGGCGAGAGAGGAGGGCCTATGAGCGTAGAGCTTGAGCTACACGGAGCAGACGAGCTGGTGGCAGACATGCAGAAGCTAATCGACACCGCCCCGGAAGCGCTCGACCGCGCCATGATGCGCGCGGCCAAGGGCTTCACAGAGGACTGCAACGACCTTATGCCGGCCGGATACTCTTTCCGGAAAACGTGGAAGCGGCACAAGGTCACGGGCGATTTCGGCATCACCTCGGCCATCGAGGTGCGAAATGCGGCACCACACTGGCATCTCGTGGAAAACGGCCATGTGAAATGGCTGAACGGCCACAATACTGGCGGCTTTGTCCCCGGCAAGCACATCGCGGAGAGAATCCGCGACGAGTATCAGGATAAATACCCCGAGATTGTGGGGGCGGCGGTAGCGCGCGCCATGGCGGAGGTGGGGCTGTGATAGGGTACAGCGACATCCTGAAAGCCGTGAACGGCGTGCTGGCAAGGCTGTATCCGGACATCCCGCGATATAGCAATGAAAATGCCGACCAAGCGAGGCCGACATACTTTTTTGTCGAGATCATCCCGCTGGAGCGGACGCACGAGAGCAAGAACCTGCTGAACCTCCGGGCATCGGTGAAAATCACCTATGTGCAGCGCACGCCGAATCAGGCCGACAATCTCCGGAAAGAACGCGAGATTTTCGACGCCCTCGGCATGGTGCAGCGCATCACGGACGCAGACACCGGACTGAAAAGGGCGCTGCTGGTGCGTGGATACGGCTCGGAGTACATCGGCGAGGAAGGAAATATCCTGCAAATCGGCATGCGCTTCGCATGGTCGGAGTGCACGACGGTAGAAAGCGGGCTGCCCGTCATGGAGCGGCTCGAAGGAAACATAGAAAGAAAGGAGTACTGATATATGGCGACACTGAAAGCGCCGAGTGTGTCCATCCTTTTTGAGGAGAGAGGCACTACTGCGGTAGAGAGAAGCGCACGCGGCATCGTGGCGCTGCTGCTCAAGGACACCGCGCCGAAGGTGGTGAAAATCTACACCACGGAGGACATCCCGGACAATCTGAGCGAGGCGAACAAGCGTTTTATCCTCGACGCACTCAAGGGCGGCAGCTCTGCGCCGAGATATGTACTCGCGTATGTGATGGCGACGGCTGCGGACATGGGCAAGGCCTACACGGACGCAAAGAAGGCGCTCGCGTCTGAGGATTTCACCTATCTGGCCGCGCCGTACTCCAAGACTGACAGTCAGGCGGCGGGACTCATCACATGGGTGAAAGAGCAGCGCGAGGCCGACCACCTCATCAAGGCTGTGCTGCCGGATGTGGCAGGAGCGGACAGCGAGGGCATCATCAACTGGGCGTCCACGCTCACACGGGGCAACGCAACGCTGACCGCCGAAGAGGGAACGCCGCGCATCGCGGGACTGCTCGCGGGTACCGGACTCAAGGAGTCCGCAACCTTTGCGCCGCTCAAGGATTTCGACGATGTGTCGAGACTCAGCAAGACCGAGGCGGATGCAGCAGTCGGAGCGGGCAAGCTGGTCGCGGTCTGGGACGGCGAGAAGGTAAAGCTCTCCCGCGCAGTCACGAGCCTCACGACTACCACGGCCGAGAAAAAGGATTCTTTCAAGAAAATCCGACTGGTCGAAATCATGGACATGATGAAAACCGACATCAAGCGCACCGCGGAGGATGGCTACATTGGCCGCTTCCAGAACTCTTACGACAATAAACTCCTGCTCATCACCGCGATTTCGCAGTACATGCAGGGGCTTGTGGCCGACGGCGCGCTTGCGGGGGCATCCTGCGAGATTGACACGGCTGCGCAGCGCAGATGGCTCGTCGACCAGGGCAAGCCCGCAATCCTCGACGACGGTACCGAGAAGCCGGTCGGAGAGTGCTCGGACGACGAAATCAAAAGAGCGAACACAGGTTCGCATGTATTCCTTCGCGCATCGGTGTCGATGCTGGATGCGATGGAGGACATCGACCTCGTAATCCGCCTGTGAGAAAGGAGGCAGAATGCCGAGATTTGAATCGAATCGGGTAATCAACGGCACTTGGGGCGAGATGTGGGTCAATGACCTGTATCTTGCTGAGGTCGAGGAGGGCAAGGCCGAGATTGACCTGACCTACTCGGATGTATCCATGGTGCGCACGCTGACGCCGGGCAAGAAGCTGACGAAAGTCGAGCCGAAGGGCTCGGTAAAGCTGCACCATGTGCGGTCTAATATCGCGAAGGAGGTATCCGACTCCGTGCAGCAGGGCAAGTCCCCGACCTACAAAATCATCATGAAGCTCGAGGATCCGGACGCTTTCGGCGCGGAGCGCGTGGCGCTTTACGGCTGTAAATTCGACAAGGCAATCCTGATGGATTTTGCCGTCGGCAAAAACGGCGAGGAGAGCTACAGCTTCACTTTCGAGAGCTGGGAGTGGCTGGACGCAATCACCGCGTAAGGAAGGAGAAAAGCATGATTATTGATTTTTTGATGTCGATTGACCGTGACAAGCTCACCGAGGTGCCCACCGAGAGAGTCCGCGCGAAGCGGCTCTCGGAAATCGCGGGCGAAGATGTCTTTGTGACGCTCTCCGCACTGCCGGGCGACCGGTACGCGGAGATTGCTGGTGGCAATGTGAGGAAGGGCGAGTTTGATTACACCCGCACGTATGACATGCAGTCGCTCATGGTGACCGAGGCGGTGAAAGACCCCGACCTCAAGAACGCGGAGCTGCAGAAGCACTTCGGCGCGGCCACGCCGAGAGACCTTGCGCGCATCCTTTTCCCGGGCGGCGAGATTGCAAAGCTTTTCGAGGTGGTGGCACGCCTGTCCGGATACGGTGAGGACGAGGGACTGGTCGAGCAGGTAAAAAACTCGTAAGGACGGACGCGGACGCACAGGCAATGTTTTACCTTTTCGTAAATCATCACCTGCCGCCGTCCGTCTACTACGACGCGCACGAGTCCGACAAGCGGGTCATGCGCGCTTTTATCGCGCTGGAAGTCGATGAGGAGCGGCAGAGAGCAGAGAGGGAGTCTAAATGAGCGACAAGAAAATAGATGTAACCCTCCGGTATCGCGATCAGTTTTCGGCGGGGTTTCAGGCAAGCATTGCGCTGCTCTCCAAGGGCACGAAAGAGGCACAGAAAGCGTGGAAGAGCGTCCAGCAGACCGGCGATAGCATCGCGAAGGTCGGCGGCAGCATCACGAAGACCATCTCTGTGCCGATTGCAGCCATGGGAGCGGCCGGGGTGAAGAACTTCTCTTCGGTCGACAAGCAGCTGCGACTCGTGCAGGCCACCATGGGCAGCACGGCCGAGGAAGCGGCACAGCTCGAGAAGAGCATCAAGACCTCGGCCTCTAACTCGGTTTTCAGCATGCAGGACTCGGCAGACGCGACACTGAACTTCGCGCGGCAGGGCTTCAAGGCGGCCGAGGCGGCAGACATGCTGACTCCGGCGCTTGACCTTGCGGCCGGTACCGCTACCGACCTAAGCACGGTGACAAGCGGCCTCGGCAATACGATGAAGGCCTTCGGGGCAAGCTCGAGCGAGGCGGCGCACTATACGGACATGATGGCCAAGGCGCAGGCGCAGGCGAACACCGATGTAGTCGGACTTTTTGACGCTATGTCGGTCGCGGGTGCAACGGCCAATACGGTCGGCTGGAACTTCGCCGATTTGGCGACTCTGACGGGCGTTTTTGGCGACAAGAGCATCTCGGCCTCCGAGGGCGCGACAGCGCTCAACACCGGCCTCATGCGCATGGCGTCCGGAAGCTCCCGCGAGGCCATGAAGGAGCTCGGCATCGAGGTCTTCAACACCAACGGCACGATGAAGAGCATGCCGGAGACCATCGGAGCGCTGCAAAAGGGCTTCGCAGGGCTCTCCGCGCAGGAGCAGCTGGCCGCTGCATCCTCGATTTTTGGCAAAAATCAGGCGGCAAAGTGGCTGACGCTCATCAACGGGCCTGGCGTGGAGTCCTTGGAAAGCATGAAATCGAGCATCGAGGGCGCGACCGGCGCATCGCACGACATGGCCGAGGCGCTGCTGTCCGGCCCGGGCGGCTCCATTGAGAAGCTCAAATCCTCGATAGATGTGCTGACCTACTCGGTCGGCGACCTGCTGAGCAAGTATGTGCAGCCGGTCATCGACAAAGCCAACGAGCTGGTCACGGCTTTCAACGAAATGGATCCTGCGCAGCAGGAGCAAATCGTAAAATGGGGGCTCATCGCGGCGGCGGTCGGCCCCACGATTATGGTTTTCGGCAAGCTGGTCTCGACGGTGGGCACGGTCGGACTGGTGGTCTCGAAAGCGGTCGGCACAGCAAACCGACTCTATAAGGGCTTCAAGACCCTGTCCGCTGGCGCGAAGGTCGCACAGGTCGGCCTCGCGGGGCTTATGTCCCCGGCCGCAGTCGTTATTGCGGTGATTGCAGCAGTCGCCCTCGTGGTTGCGGCGGTCATCACGCACTTCGACACTTTCAAAAAGACGCTCGCGCACTTCTCACCTGTCTTCCAGCACATGCAGGAGAGTCTGGCGCGGCTGCGGGAGCGCTTTGAGCCGATACTCAAGGTCGTGACCGAGGTCGGAAAAGTGGTCTGGGATGTCTTCGGCGAGGCGCTGGGCATAATCTTTGGCGTGGCGGCCGCGGCAGTGGCGTCATATATCGACTATATGGCCGCAAAAGTTAGTGCGCTAATCCTTGCAGGGCAAGGCGTTTTGGACTTCCTTACGGGCGTCTTCACGGGCGATTGGGATAAAGCATGGCACGGGCTCCAGGAAATTTTTACCGGCGCTTGGGAGTATATCGTAGCTCCGGTAAATGCCTTTATCGGCCTGCTCGACAAGGTCATCGCGGGCATAGACCGGGTCATCGGCAAGGCTTCCTCGGTCAACTCTGTGTCGCTTTCCCTGCCGGATAACGCGCGGGATGGCCTCAACGCGGTGTCGCGCGGAGTGCCGATTGCGCGGAGAGGCTACGGCGGCGTCCCGATGAGAGCACGCGGCGACGCGAACTTCCTCGGCGGCCTTGTGCAGGTGCACGAGCGCGGCGGCGAGATTATTGACCTTCCGCATGGCACGCGCATCTATCCGCACGACCAGTCCGTGGCCATGGCGAGAAGCGAGGGCGGCGGCGTGACTATCCCGAAAATCGCGGATCAGATTATCGTCCGCGAGGATGCAGACATCGACCGTATCGGCGAGGCAATCGCTCGGGCGCTTGCTCGGGCGGGAAAGAATAGGGGGACAGTGTAATGGATATTTACCTGCGCGGGAGCACGCGCTTCCGCTTCCCTGTCCTGCCGAGCGAGTACACGGTGCGCATGGAGCGGCAGACCGAGACGGTGAGCGTGGGAAAGCTCGGCGACATCGACCTGGCAAAAGGGCGAGGGCTGAAAAGCATAACCTTTTCGAGCTTTTTCCCGCGCCACTACGACCGCGGCTACTGCCGCTACTCGGGGCTACAGTCTCCGAAAGCGTGCGTGGCCAAGATGGAGAAAGTGCTGCGAGGGTCGCCCGTGCGGCTGGTCATCACCGGCGCGGCCGTCAATCTCTCGGTGAGGCTCACGAGCTTCGAGTGGAAAGAGGACGACGGCAGCGGGGACGTGACCTTCACGGCCACTTTCCAAGAGCACCGCTCCGCTCCCGTGTCGCAGTCCTCGGTGATAGCTGACGGCGGGAAGGGCGGCGCGACCGGCGGAAGCGGCGCCGCTACCGTGTCCGGAGACGCACTGGCAGAGCGCGAGGCGTCCAAGCCCGCGCCGAGCCGGACATACACCGTGAAAAAGGGAGACACGCTGGCGGGTATCGCGAGGCGGCTGACCGGAAAGACCGACTGGCAGGCGCTTTACGCGGCCAACTCTGCGACCATCGGGGGAGACCCGAACTCAATCTCTCCGGGCATGGTGCTGAGCGTGCCGGGAGGTGAAGCATGAGACTATCACTCATCAAGAGCAGCGGCACGAGCTACGACATCACCGGCGCGGCCACGGAGGTGATATGGCGCGGGTCGGCCGAGCAGGCCGCTCGCTCCGTGTCTTTCTCCTACATCCATGCGCCGTATGATACGAGCGTGCATGTGCCCGATGTGGCTACTGGGGACTATGTATCCCTCACGGATGAGCGCGAGGGCGAGGTCTTCTTTGGGCAGATTTTCGGGGTGGAGCGGTCGAGTCAGACCGGCACTATCACCTACGAGGCCTACGACATGATGAAGCATCTCCTCGAGTCCGAGGGGCAGTACAGCTTCAAAAATCTGACGCCCGAGGCTATCGCAGCGCAGGTGCTTGCCGATGTGCAAGTGCCCGTGAGACACCTGCATCCGACCGGTATCTGCATCCAGTCGATGCTGTGCGACTCTATGTCACTCTACGACATCATACTGGCCGCGTACGGGAAAGCCCGCGAGCAGACGGGGGACAAGTACTTCCCCATGATCTACAAGCGCGGCTTCGGCATGTACAAGGCCGAGTGGTCGGTGGCGGGGCTGGTGCTGAGTGACGACGGCAGCATCTACGAGAGCAGCATCTCGGAGAGCATGGACAGCATCAAAAACCAAGTGAAAATTTACGATGCGACCGGCGAGCAGGTGGGCGAGCTCAAGGACGACGGCAGCATCCAGCACTTCGGAGTCTTTCAGGCGGTATACAAGCAAGAGCCGGACAGTCAGAGCGAGAGCGGCGCACAGACGCTACTCCATACCGCTCCGAGTCAGACCTTGCAGGTGTCGGCGCTGGGTGACATAAACTGCCTGTCCTGCTATTTCGTGACGGTGCGGGACAGCGCCACCGGCATGGCGGGCAAATACTGGATAAAGTCCGACGAGCACACCTTTTCCGGGGGCGTCCATCGGATGCGGCTGGAGCTTGCTTATGACAGCATCATGGAGCAGAGAGGAGAGAGCGGATGAGCTGGACAGACGATGTGATCCAGACGATGCGCACGCAGGGGGCTGCACACAACCCGCCGCGCATCCAGCTGGGCAAAATGACCGGCGCCGACAGTGCGAAAATTGGCGCGCTGGAGCTTGCCAAGGACGACCTGCTCTTTTTCGAGCGGGACTTGAAGCGCTCGACCGTGAAGGTCGCGGGACAGTGCCGAGACGGCGCTCCGCTGGCGGACAGCTCCGAGTATATCGAGGCACTCAAAGCCGGTGACATGGTCGCACTCTATGCACTGGCAGGAGCCGACCACACGGCGACAAAGTACATCGTGCTGGGGAAGGTGGTGAGCGCACCGTGAGTATACTGCCGAGCTTTCTGGTCACTGAGGCACAGCGGCAGCAGCCGACCGCTACGCAGCGCGAGCTCGTGGAGTACGGCATCGACTATAGCACCGGACAGCTCACCGGTCGGCTGGTGCGAGGCGTCGAGGCTCTCAAAGTCTGGGTGTGGCTGTGCCTGCATACGCAGCGCTACCGCTACCCGCTGTACTCGTGGAGCTATGGCGCGGACATCGAGCAGTACATCGGTGAGGCGCTGCCGGACGACTTTCTGGCCGACGACCTGCGGGAAGAGATAACCGCCGCGCTGTGCGTACATCCGCGCATCACAGGCGTGGAGGATTTCAGCTATACCCGCGAGGGCAGCCGCGCGGTGGTGCGCTTCCGCGTTGCAAATTCGGTCGGGGCTGACATCGAGGAGGTGATGGATTTTGACATATCCTAAAGAGACATATACGAGCATCCTCGAGAGGGCACGGGCGAGCGTGTCCGGAGACATCTCGACGCAGGAGGGCTCGCTGGTCTATAACGCCCTCTCTGCGCTTGCGCTGGAGGCGGAGCGGCTGTACACGGAGATGGCCTACATCAAAGAGCAGTCGCATGCCGACACGGCCGACATGGAGCACCTAAAGCTCATCGCGGCCGACAGAGGCATCACAGCCCGCGAGGCTACGCCCTGCGAGGTGTCGGCGGCGTCTAATGTCCCGCTCCCCGTGGGGAGCCGCTTCAACCTCAAAGGCTACAACTATCGGGTCGCCGCCGCACTTGCGGGGGCGCTCACATATCGGCTTGTATGCGAAGAGGCGGGCGCCGCTCCCAATAGTCTCTCCGGACAGGCAAGCCCCATCGACTATATCGAGGGGCTGACTTCCTGCCGCATCACGGAGACGCTGGTGCCGGGGCGTGAGGCAGAGACGCGCGAGGAGCTTTTCGAGCGATACCTAAAAAGCTTCTCCGAGGACGCTTTTGGCGGCAATGCGGCGCAGTACAAGCAGGAGCTTAAAAAGGTCGCGGGCGTGGGCGGGGTGAAAATCTACCCCGCGTATGCAGGCGGGGGCACTGTGAAGGCCGTCATCCAAGCGTCAGACTATGGCGCGCCGTCTGAGTACCTCGTAAAGCAGGTGCAGGAGCTTTTCTGCCCTGTGCCGCGCATGGGCTACGGAATCGCGCCCATCGGCCACGATTTCACAGCCGAGGCTGCACGGACTGTGCCGGTCGATGTGGTGACACATATCACCGTGCGGGCGGGGCTGTCCGTCCGTGACTTTCAGGCATCCGTGCAAGCGGCGGTCGAGCAGTACCTACTGGAGCTCCGGAAAGCGTGGGAAGCGCAGGACGGCGAGCGTACGCACGGCGGCCTGACTGTCTACATCTCAAAGCTGGAGGCGGTTATCCTCGATGTGCCGGGGGTGCTCGACGCGAGCGGGACTACGCTCAACGGCAGCGCGAAAAACTTGGAGCTCGGTGACACCGAGCTGCCGGTCGTGAAGGGGGTGAGCATCCTGTGAGGGCGGACTTAGAAGCGCATCTCCCGGAGCACATCGGGCGCATCCGGGAGTTTCAAGAGTATGGAGCGGTCGGCGACATCGAGCTCGACCGTATCTGGGCGGCTATCGCGCAGGAGCTCAAAGACTACTACGCGGGCACTATGAGTGAGGCGGAGTGTGCGGCACGGGAGCGGATGCTGGGCATCCAGGTCATGCCGGGCGAGACACTGGAGAGCCGGAGACGGCGGCTGCGTGGCTACTATGTGAGCGGTCTGCCGTACACCGAGAAAAAACTCGAAGATGTGCTGACCGCCCTCTGCGGCGGCCGAGATTTCACTCTGACAGTGCAGCGGGACAAGTGCGAGGTAAGCATCGAGCTGCGACTCGCTGCCAAGGGACTGCAAGAAAATGCAGAGGAAATCGCGCGAAAGATGTTGCCCGCGAACATGCTTCTCAAGGTGAGCATCCGGTACAACCGCTGGAGACGCTTCGCTGGTATGCGCTGGCGAGACCTGCGCGGTGAGACATGGGGAAGCCTGCTCGCTGACAAGAAGTGGCAAGGAGGTGCATAAAGATGCAGGAAACTGAAAACTACCACCTGAAAAAGCCGGCGCTCGATGACTTTGCGGATGTGGAGAGCTGCTTCTCTGACACGATGGACACCATCGACAGGGAGCTGAAAAAGGCCGAGACATCTCGCACACAGGACGCAAGACAGTGGCGCGTGCAGCTGCCGCTGTCCGGCTGGTCGGCGAGCTTTCCGTATATGCAGACGGTGACCGTCGCGGACATGAAGGCGAGCTATAGCCCCGTCTGGGGCGTGGAAAACACCGAGGTTACAGCGGAGCGCGCAAAAAAGGTCTCGAGCGTGCAGCTAAAGCGCATCGAGACCTTGGACGGCAGCATCCGCGTGGAGTGCGTGAAGCGGCCAAAAATCGACTTTTTCTTGTCCGGAAAGGGGGTGTGACATGGCAGAGTGTATCATCATGGGCGCTGGCGGCGGCGGAGTCAGCTCTGACGATGTGACTGCAAGGGCTGCGGATGTCGTAGCCGGAAAGAGCTACCTCGGCGCGGACACGGACGACGATGTAGGGGTCGGCGCACTGGTAGAGCGCGAGGGCGAGCAGCCGGCCACAGGCGTGACGATCTCTGACGGTCTGGCGCATGTAGGGATGCTGCCGGGCGCATACCGGAAAAACGGCAGATACGGCACGCCGGAGGTGAAAGCGCCGGTAGACATGGTCGCGAGAGCGGCAGGGCTTGACGGGACGAAGATGCTGCAAGGCTATGCGCCGCTCGGCGTGCCCGGTCAAATCCCCGTCTTCAACACTATGGGTCCGAGCGGCACAGACCCGCGAGGGAGCCTCACTACCGAGTACGGCATCGATCTAAACGCGCATACACTCTGGATGCACGCCCCCGCCCACAATGCATACTACATGAGAGGGGACGGCTACCCGCATATCTGCATGGACTCCGGAGCGCTCGGTGATGCGACCGCGCAGCAGGTGCTGCAGGGCTGCACTTTCACGAGTGAGCACGGACTGAAAACCCCTGGTGCCATGTACCGCTGGCCGATATCCGGAGACATCGGAGGCCAAAAGGTCATGGATGCGATGGAGAATGCGGCCTTCATCGGTGACTATGGCGCGCGCGGAGTCGGAGTTTTCATGCGCATGCCTGGCGGCAGCCAAATCGACCCGTCCTGTATGTGGGCGTGGGCACCCATGCCGGGGGCTATCCCGAGTAATATCCGTGCGGGAGCCGATATCGGCGGCCGGATCGGCACCATGGTGGACTACGCGGCAAGCTGCGTCCCTTTTGACGGAGCCCACTTCGATGGTGTGCATCTCTCGGGGTGGGCTGACGGCGAGTGTAATACCAGTAGGCGCTTTCGCATCGGGCCGACAGGCCGTTACCAGTCGGAGCGGGCAGCCTATGCGCGGAGCGTCATCTCGACACCATACGGTGACGGCGAGCCTGCGCTCTTGGTGTGGCTGCTGACGCCGAGTGTGGCACTGCAGCCTTTTAGACGGGCGCTGGTCACGGTGTCGTACTCGACCAACACGACCATCATGCCGCAGGGCAACGGGGTGAACCTCTGGGCGGGGTTCAGTCGCATCAATGGCACGCAGCGGAGCCGCACGCTGGAGCCGATACGAGAGGCAGCGGCGAACGGCCTCCGCACACAGAGCGGCCGCGTAGTGCTGGAAATCCCGCTCGACGGCGTGACCGAGCAAGGCTTTTTGGTGGTGGCCGCGCACGGCAGTAACTTCCGGCAGCGGGGCGGTGGGGGTGTCTTTGACGCGCATCTGGAGCGCATCGAGCTCATCGCATGAGAAAGGAGTTGAAATAATGAAGGTTACAGTAGTGTACGACAGCGCGACCGGCGACATGCTCGCCACGCTCGGCGACCACGACCCGGCGAGGGTCAAGGCCGAGAGCTTTGAGGTGCCGGACGGCGACCGTGTCGACCGCGTGGACATCTCCGGAGACGCGCCGAAGGTGGTCACCTCGGAGACGCCGGTCAGCTGGCAGGCGCAGCTGGAGGCGGCGGTAAAGCGGAGCGACGAAAAGCGCGCCTCTCTCGAGACGCGCGTGTTGACGATGTTCAATGACATGATGAGAGGAGATGAGGCAGATGAGAATCCCGAAGGGACTGTGTGAGAGAATCGCGGAGATGATCATCGCGGGTCGGATGTTTTTCGCCGACATCGCGAAGCTGCTGCGTCCGAGAGTGACTGAGGAGCTGAAGAAGCGGGGCAGAGAAGACCTCGCGACCGACAGCAACGCGCGCCCGAAGGACGAGGGCGAGGAGGGCTGATGTGGTGGCACGACATCGTGGGTGCAGCAGACCTCGGCTCCATCGTAACCGCTCTCGGTTGGGTGGCGGTGGCCGTGCTGACGGCAGCCGAGCACTTCGCCCCGCACGGTAAAAAGCCATGGTCGGCGCTCGCGAGGGCGCTCGGGCACGAGATGACTCGCGACATGCGGGAGCACATGGACGGCGTGGACAAGCGCCTGTCGCAGCTCTCGGACAAGCTCGACGATGTGAAGGCCTTCGGCGAGGAGACACGGGCTATAGCGGCTCGCGTGCGCATCCTGCGCTTCGGTGATGAGCTGGCCGCCAAGCAGCGGCACAGCAAGGACTCTTTCGACCAGGCACTCATGGACATCAACGCCTATGACGCCTACTGCGAGGCGCATCCGAGCTTCCGCAACCACATCACCGGCGCGACATCTGACTACATCATGGCGCAGTACAAAGAGCGCCTCGAGAAACACGACTTTACCTACTGAAAGGAGAACGAAAAATGAATAACCTCTTAAGAAAGCTTACCAGCCGCAAGCTCTGGATGGCAGTCGCAGGCTTTGTGTCCGGCGTCATGATCTACCGCGGGGCGGGACAGAGCGAGGCCGCACAGGTCTCCGCGCTCATCCTCCAGGGCGCGGCGGTCATCGCGTACTGCGTGGGCGAGGGACTTGCCGACAGCGCGGGGGCTTCCCCGACTGAGGGCGAGTAAGAAAAGGAGCGGGGGCGGGCGGTTGCCCGCCCCTTTTTCCTTTTTCGGCCTTACTTCGCGAGCTTCTCGCACTCCGCGAGCTCTGCGACCAGCGCCGCAGTCTCTTCTGCGGTGAGGTCGTACTCCTCTGCGAGCCACTCGCTGTCTGCTGCTCTCCAGCCGCCGTCGTAAAGGCTCCATGCGCTCTCTCTGTACTGTGTCATCTTGCTACCTCCTTGTGTGCTGTGGGCTTGTGCCCTTGTCTCTTGACACTCTAAGTATACGTTATGCTATAGCAAAAGTCAAGCAAAAGTGCGGAGTTTTTGAAAAAGTTTTTTCGCCCGGTGTGCTGTGAGTGTCTGCGGGGGCGCATATATAGGAAGCGAAAAGTTTTGCTTGACTTTTGCTATAGCATAGACTACACTATGGCCATAGGAGGACGACAGCATGACGATGAAAAAGGACAAAAGAGCTTGGAAGACGATAGGACGACCCACCAAAAACCCGCGCACGGAGCAGATAGGCTTCCGGCTATCCCCAGCGGAGCTTGCCGACCTACAGCTCTGCGCGGACGCGATGGGCAGGCAGAGAGTTGAGGCGGTGGTCGAGGGCATAAAGCTCCTCAAGAAAAAACTCGGCATCACGTGGCAGCGCCGAGTGGGAGACGTCGAGTGCTATCTGACAGCCCCGGACATCAGCAAGGCCTACGGCGGGGTGCCGGAGCTGCTACAGGAGTGCATCGACGGCGACGCTGACCGGCTGAGACGGCTGGTCGAGGTGATACAGCTGCACGGCCGCACAGCGGAGGCGGGTTATCCCTATGAGATGTTGCGACTGCTGGCACGGGAGCTTTTCGAGGCATGGCGAAGAGCGCAGCACGACATCTCCGCGGAGCGCGAGGAGCATGTAGTCCTCGCCATGGAGCTGTATGCGAGGGGCTACCGCGATCAGATACTACCGGACAGAGACGGCTGGCGCGCAGATACGGTGCGCGACCGGATGAAAGCGTACTTCGACGCGATCAGCGAGACGCTGGGGCGCGACGCGACGGATTTCGCGATTTTCTACGACACGGAGCGGCTCTTGGCGCTCGGCGACCTGTGGGAGAGCCGCTGGCACGACGCGCACGAGGGCGAGTGGCCGATATAAAATCAAGGGAGGGCTTCGGCCTTCCCTTTTTCGTGTGAAAAATCTCAAAAAGCTTCTCTACTTTTGCTTGACTTTTGCTATAGCAAAAGCTATACTATAGATGTAACGAAGAGGAGGGCACAAGCCCAACACACAAGGGGGAGAAGACGATGGAGACCATAAGAGGAAAGAGCTTAAAGGCAGTAGCGCTTGAGATGTATGCGGGAGGCTGGACGGCGGCATGGGCACCGCAGTTCCAGATTGACTACGAACTCACGGACGAGGAGACTGAGGCGCTCGCGAAAGAGCTTGCGCGCATCGAGACCGGGGAAGGCCTGCTTAAGACCATAAAGGGGCGCAGCGTAAGAGAGGTTGCGCTTGAGATGTGCGAGGGCGGCTGGGCGGCATGGCAGGCAGATCAGTTCCAGATTGAGTACGAGCTTACCGACGCGGAGACCGAGGCGCTCGCGAGAGAGCTCGCGATTATCGAAGCGGAAGACAACGAGTAAACAGGAGCGGGCGCAAGCCCGCCCCTTCTTTTTTGAAAGGAGATTTATATGAACGCTTTTCAGGCAGGGCAGAAGCTACTCTGCGGGGACTACACGGCCTACACGCCGACTGGCATGAGCCTTTTCGCAAAGGCTGGCAGGCTCTACAAGACCCCGATGCGCGGGGACATCGTGTATTTCTACCATGCGTCTATGCGGCGCGTGGCACATGTGGGGCTGGTAAAGCGCGCGACGCGGAGCATTTTCGGCGTGTGGGACATGGTGACCGAGGAGGGCAACACCGCTCCCGGCCGGCGTTTTTCGCGTGACGGCGGCAGCGTGGCCGAGAAGCACTACACTTTCCGAGAGAGCGAGGTAGGCGGTACGCATCTCATCGCAGGCTTTGGGCGTCCGATGTACGGCGCGGACACCTGCACGGCCGATGAGATGATTGCGGCCATCGAGGCCGAGGACGGCTATGTCGAGAAAGCGTCTGCAGCACAGCTGGAGACGAAGAGCGGCAACCCGGGCGACAAAAACTTCACAAAGTATGCCGCATGGTACGGCATGCAGGGATCCCCGTGGTGCCAAATGCTAATCTCTTGGTGCGCATATACCGCGTGCGCGGCGCACAGAGCCAAGGCTCACACCGGATGGCAGCAGACCGCGTCCGGCTGGATGTACTCCGATGAGACCGGCAGACGGCTCGCAGGCGAGTGGGCGTATATCGGCGGCCGCTGGTATGTCTTCGACAATGCCGGGATGCTCATCCGCGACGCGTGGTTTCGCGATGCAGCGGGCTGGTACTACCTCGCCGGAGACGGCGGCATGCTCTCCGGACAGTGGCTTGAGTACCAGGGCGCGCAGTACTACCTCACGAAGACCGGCCTCATGGCGCGGAGCGCATATGTGCGCGGGGCACAGCCGTCGGTAGATGGAGCTCCGTACTACTACTATGTAGACGCAGAGGGACGCTGGGACAGTACGCGCGACACGGAGACCCTGCCCGCAGGGGCGGAGGCCGTTGCGTGATTTTCGTGTGATGATTCGTGTGATGAGTGTACCCAATCGAAGCACTTTTTGCATCGGTCACAGCCGATTTTTCACTACGCTAGACATAGAAAAAGCGCGCATCTACGCCGTTTTCGACGCAGATACGCGCTTCTTAAAAGAGCTGATGACGGGAATCGGACCCGTGACCTCCGCACTACCAATGCGACGC
>ERZ773212.389-NODE-389-length-21947-cov-9.984378_pt1 | contig 21947 bp, 15 predicted proteins | sample MGYA00581005_ERZ773212 | MGnify/ENA primary metagenome ERZ773212 (study PRJEB29015, sample SAMEA2738154) | human oral metagenome | biome: human oral; feature: human-associated habitat; material: saliva | place: China | collected 2196 ... | reverse complement strand
CGGCCGCTAATGTCACCCTGGATGCGGCAGACATTGCGGCGATTGATGGGCTTACGCGGAAGGATGGTCGCATAGGCCCCGACCCTGAGAATCCTAAATTCTAGGCGCAACGTACCGCGAAGCTTTGCCGTGAGTTGTTGCGGAAGCGCAGTGAGGAGCGAACGGGCACATCCGCAACAACTCGCGCCGGGTAAGTACACGAGATCTAAGAAGATGAATGCGGTTCCAGACGCACCGAAAGCGCATTAAAAGGCCCTACGACCGAAGGACGGACATGCGCTAAGGTGTCGTCGGGTGCCGCATCCGAAATACTCTCTTAGTCATACGCGCTACCGGATGCCCGTTCCTGCGGCACGCATTCGGGGTTCAACCCTATCAAGAACGTTTATTCGTTTTCTTATGCACCGCATCCGAGCGCTCCGAGCCACCCTCATCTACCAGCAGCGAGAGCGAAATACGGCGGCGAGACGCATCCACTTCAACAACTCTCACGGTCACGATATCGCCGCTTCGCACAATATCGTGCGGGTTCGCAACATACTCGCGGCTCATCTGCGAAATATGAATCAGCCCATCTTGGTGCACCCCGATATCGACGAAGGCACCGAAGGCCGCCACATTCGAGACGGTTCCCTCAAGCACCATCCCAACGGTTACGTCCTCAAAGCGAGAGATATCCTCAGAGAAGTGTGCGGTACGAAATTCGGGGCGCGGGTCACGCCCGGGGCGGCGCAACTCCTCAAAAATATCGCGCACGGTGTATTCGCCGATGCTCTCGTTCACATAGTCGGCGGGGTCAAGCGCGGTGAGCGGGTCTTCCCCGTCACTGCCGATAAGCCGCCCGGATTGCCAGAGCGCCCCGTGATTCCGCTGCGCATCGGCGATAATACGCCGCGCCACAGGGTACGATTCGGGGTGCACGGCAGAGGCATCCAGCGGTTCGGTACCGTGCAGAATCCGCACGAACCCTGCCGCCTGTTCATAGGCTTTAGCCCCTAACCGAGGCACGTTCAGAAGCTCTTCCCGGGTGGTGAAAGCTCCGTGTTCGCTACGGTATGCCACGATATTTTCGGCAATCGTGCGGTTAAAACCGGCAACACGCGCAAGCAGTGCGGCGGATGCGCTGTTCAGGTGAACCCCCACCGCGTTTACGCAGTCCTCAACCGTATTATCGAGGGCGCGTCTTAAAGCGGTTACGCTGACGTCATGCTGGTATTGCCCCACGCCTAAAGACTGGGGATCAATTTTGACGAGTTCGGCGAGCGGGTCTTGCAGTCGCCGGGCGATCGAGACCGCCCCGCGTACCGTTACATCAAGATCGGGCAGCTCTTCGCTGGCGAGCTCAGAAGCCGAATATACGGATGCCCCCGCCTCTGAGACGGTAACCTTCTGTGCCGCCTTATACCCCTGAGAACGCAGCTTCGCCAGCAGTTCGGCGGTGAGTTTATCTGTCTCACGTGAGGCGGTGCCATTGCCGATAGCGATAAGTTCCACGCCGTGGGTGAGAACCGCATCCTCAAGGGCAGCGAGCGCACCGGCACGGTCGTATCGAGGCGCGTGCGGGTACACCGTGAAGGTTTTCAGCACGTGCCCGGTGCCGTCAATAACCGCGCATTTCACGCCGTTGCGCAACCCCGGGTCAAGCCCGAGGGTGACTTTTTGCCCGGCGGGTGCGGCAAGCAGAAGGTCGCGCAGGTTCGAGGCGAAAACGGTGATGGCTTCACGTTCTGCCGTCTCGAAGAGGGCATTGCGTATGCGGTCTGCCAGGCGGGGGTGCAGCCGTTTACGCCATGCGATGCGCACGGTTGCGGCGAGCCAGCCGAGCACACGGTCTTCGCTGTCGACGGTGTTGAGAACCTGCACGGGTATGCGCAGCGCGGCGGCGACTTCACGCTCGTATCCCGAACGAACGTTCTCGTAATTTTCGGCGAGGGCAAGCGCAGCAGCACGCGCTTCTCCGCGGAGTTTGCTCAGGGGCGGAGCTGGTGTGGCACCGTCAATACTGAGCCGCACGATTCCGGCTTCTTTGGCGCGAAGCAGGGCGAGAACCCGGTGCGGGCGAATACGCCTAATGCTATCGGAGAAGTCGAAATAGTCGGCGAATTTTGCCCCTTCAGCTTCCCGCCCGGCGATAATTCGACTAGAGATCGTTCCGGTGGCAACCATTCTTTCGTGAAGGCGTTCGGCGAGCGTTGGGTCAGTGAGTGCCCGGTCGATCAGGATAGCGCGGGCGCCGTCAAGGGCTTCTTCCACCGTTGTAATTCCGGTGCCTTCGGATTTTCCGGCATCTGCCGCATGTTTATCGTCGGTTTCATCCGGTTCATCCACATAGGCTGCGGCAATATCGTAGACCCCGGCAAGGGGAACTTCGAGCAGGTCTTCAACGAGCGCCTCCAGACCTGCCGCGCGGGCACGCTGCGCCTTGGTGATGCGCTCACTCCGGTAGGGCGCGTAGAGCGCTTCGAGGTCTTGTTTACTGGATGCCGCCCCCACCCCCGTGATGAGCTGTTCGTAGGTAAGCGGATCGATCAGCCCGTCTTCGCGGCGTTGAGCAAGCGAGCTGAGAATATTCTCGCGGCGAGTTTCGAGCGCACGCAGGGCATCGAGCCGGGTGCTGATAGCACGCAGGTGGGTGTCGGTGAGCGCGCCCGTAGCTTCTTTGCGGTATCGAGCGATAAACGGAACCGAAGCCCCAGAGTCGAGCAGGTTTACGGCGGCACGAACACGCGTGGGTTTGAGGTCTAGTTCCTTAGCGAGCATCGTCAGGATGCGGGTGTTCGTAGCTTCGGTGCGCTCGTGTTTTTCGCTCATTCTCTCAGTTTCGCATTCTCGGGTGTGCTGTGCCAGTCTTGCGGGGCGTGCGGCGCGGGGTATGTTGCGCATCGGAGCGTAATAAATTTTACAGCTATGGTCCCGCATCTAGAATAGGTAATAACATCACATCGCTATTTTTCAGATAGTCCGGCGATTGTGCAGAAGTTATGCGCCGGGGCATAGAAGATGACATGACGGTAGCCGGTTCACGGTGAACTGGCTGAAAGAAGGTTTCGCATGTATGGTCGTGCTGACGATCGCGCACAGGCGCCTTCACGTTCATCTTTGCCGCCGGGGTACGCCGAATTTCATCAGCAGTTTGGCACGCTGATTACCGCATTGGCTGCGCAGGGCTGGACTCCGAGCGAAACGCACCGGCGTATTCGTGTTCTTTTTCCGCAGGTTAACCGGGAACATCTTGATTTTGCTTTAGATTCTGGCATGTGGGAGTTTGGTTCGCACGGCGAGCAGACTCCCACCCATGTTTTGTTGGCGACCGCCGTCTGGTATGCGGTGGCAGAGGCTTACGGTCTGGAGCCGGATGGTTCCTACGCCGCAACAACTCTGGATGCAGCAGTCATGGCGGATATGCTGCGCTTATTGGAGAGCGCACGGGTTTCACCGCAGAATATCGCCCTGATTCTAGGGAAGGTGGGTGCTGGACTCAAGTACCTGGCGCTGCATCCGTATACGCAGCTTGATGAGCTTACCTACCGCGATGTGTGCCAGCATCTTCCGGCTGAGTCTCAAGACGTGGCGCACGGTTCGTTTGTATGGCCGCCCTCCTGCGAGAGCATTCGTGATCAGCTGGGCGATGGCGGATGGTCAACCGCCATGCTACGCACCGGTGTGTGTCCGCCCGATTATGCGGAATACAACTGGCAACTGAGCGGCACTTCGCTCACGGATATGGAATTCCGCAACCAACTGGGCAGTTTCATGAGTTACTGTATTCGGTATGATCGGCAACCGACGGTGCTTGCCTACGGAACTTGGTCTACCATGCGCAGTAACCTGGGCCGGGTGCCGTTTCTAGCGGCGGTGCGCGCGAAATATGGATCGTGGCATACCGCCTTGCAGATGGGCCGCACAATGGTGACCGATGCCCTGCAGATGACGAAGAGAGAGGTCGCACCGGTGCGGGTGCCGCCGCATCCGCCGAGTATTTCGCCCGAGCAGCTTGCGGTGCAGGGTATTGGGGTTGTGAAGTCTGAGCATACGGTTTCTGCCCGCGACCGTTGGGACGAGGTGACGAACTCACTCGGTCAGCGTTTGGCGAGCCTGCCCTGGAGCAGGCATCTGCGCACCTACTATGTGCTCACAGGTGCCGCGCATGCTAACGCGATGCCGCTTGTGTGCATCTACCGCTCCCCCGCCGGGTTCCTGTGCGAAATTGCGATGGAGGCTGAGGTTTTGCCCAAGTTCAGTACCGACTACCTGCGTTCGCACGGTTGGGTGGCACCGACCCCCATGCAGCCTATGTGGAACCGGAATGTTTTTGACCCTCATGAGGCCGCGCAGGATGTAGTGCAGGCGATGCGCTGGGGTATGGGCTGTTCCCGCTGGGACTACTACCGCACGGATGACCTGGTGTTGGATGCCGAGGATACCTCGGGCACCGAGGCCGGTTAATCCGGGGCGCGGATTCTTCCGTTTCTTCTCCCCTATCACGCTAAAAGGCTCTTGATGTGAAAAAGCGCTAGTAACGCCGCCCTATTCACATCAAGAGCCTTTTTATACCGGAAGTAATGCGGAACAGATAACCGCCGAAGTGTCTTTACTTATTATTCTTCGGTGCCTTCATATCCACCACCGGATGCGACTGCGTAATGCTGGTCTCCGGGATTTCGGGGTTGATGCTGTTCTTCACAAACCACCCGATAGTCAGCAGAATAAACCAGATGGGCATGAGCATCAGACCGGTGAGAGTGTCTTTATCGGTAGCAAGAATCCCGATGATGAAAGCAAAGAACGCAAGCACGATCCAGCATGCCACCACGCCGCCGGGCATGGGATAGGTGGTTTCCCGGTGCAGGTTGGGGCGCTTCGCGCGGTAACACAGGTAGCTGACGAGGATCATCGACCATACGAAGATCACAAGTACCGCCGCCATCGTGGTGACCAGCGTGAACGCCTCAATAATCGAGTCGCCAGCATAGAGCAGGGCGATACTGGAGAGTAGCAGAATCGAGGTGAGGAACAGCGCATTGCGGGGCACACCGCTCCCGGAAAGGTTACCGAGGAACTTCGGGGCGTAACCTTCCTGCGAGAGACCGTACACCATGCGCGAAGTCGAGAAGATACCCGAGTTCGCCGATGATGTTGCCGAGGTCAGCACCACAACGTTCACGATATGCGCCGCAATGGCAATACCGGCGAGGGTAAACATGGTCACGAAGGGGCTCTTGGCCGGATTAATTTCACGCCAGGGGTTTACCATCAGAATAACGATCAGGGCACCCACATAGAAAATGAGAATACGAACCGGCACTGAGTTAATAGCCTTCGGCAGAGTCACCATGGGGTTCTGGGTTTCGGCGGCGGTAGTACCTACCAGCTCGGACCCCATAAAGGCGAAGACCGCGATCTGGAAGGCGCCTAAGAATCCGGTGGCACCGTTGGGGAAGAACCCACCGTCGTTCCACAGGTTGGCTACCTGAGCGTGAGCACCGCTGGGTGTCGTGAAGCTCGTAGCAACCATAATGGCACCCACGATAATGAGGGCGCAGATGGCAACAATCTTAATCATGGCGAACCAGAACTCGATCTCACCGAAGTTCTTCACCGAGGGCAGGTTCAGCGCCAGTAGCGCAATAATCACGACGAGTGCTGGAACCGCTTTCGGTAAATCGGGCCACCACAGCTCGGTATAGCCCACGATTGCGATAATATCTGCGACCGCGGTGACTACCCACATAAACCAGTACGACCATCCAAGGAAAAACCCTGCGGGGCGCCCGATCAGGTCGGTAGCAAAGTCTGAGAATGACTTATATTTCAGGTTTGATAGAAGGATCTCACCCATCGCACGCAGCACCAAGAAGATAGCGGCGCCGATAACCATGTAGACCAAGAGGATAGATGGACCAGCTTTAGAAATTGCCTTACCGGAACCCATGAAAAGCCCGGTACCAATAGCACCGCCGATAGCAATGAGCTGGATGTGTCGGTTGCTCAGCCCGCGGTGCAGTTCTTCAGCATTATCTGTCGTGTCTGCCGCCGATGCGGCATTATCGTGAGGTTGCTGCATGACAGTTCCTCTTTCGTGGTTGGGTCCCGCAGCCGAGCGGGACAGCCCCGGCTTTCGGGGCGGCAAGTGCAGCACTCAGCCCGTAAGATACGGTGAGCTATCACAACTTTTGAATATATATTCTACATAACAGGGACGGTATTGTGTAATTATCTCCAGGAAGTGTGTCGCGTATCTATAGCATGCGTCACGAACAATAAAATCTTTATATCGAAATTCAAAAAATTTCGGAAGGAATCTGTGAAAAACCCTTGACAATAAGCCTTGCTTTCGGAAAACACAGCGCACGTGAGGTACATCCCTTTATTGCCTAGCTCGCCACATCCTCAAAAGAAAAATTCTCATCATATATGATTTCTATACAAATTTAAGAATATCTATACATACTGGGGTCTGTTCTGGTACATGTCGTATGTCATCGCCCCATAAGATACAGCGGGCGGGATGCCGCACGTTTTCTCTACGCACCGCATCCCGCCCACTGATAAGTAAGAAGATAAGACTCGCTACTTAGTTTCCACCCGCGCCGACTCCGCAAGAAGGCGCTTACGCGCATGACGGCGCACCATCACCTCGTACCCAAGCTCAACCCCGATAAACCAGATAGGGCTAAGCGCCAAAGCCAACCCGGTTTCTGGCTGCAAGCTCAGGGCATAGATCATCAAAGCGAAGAACACCAAGCCAACCCAGCTCATCGTGCGACCGAACGGCATCTTATACTGAGAGGCTTCATGCCGTTGAGGGAACTTCTTGCGGTACACCAGGTACGACACCAGAATCATCGACCACGTGAAAATACCCATAATTGAGGCTACCGAAGTCACGACAGTAAACGCTTCCAGAAGCTCACGCCCAAACGCCAGCATCACCAGACTGAAAAGCAGAAGAACCGTCGTTAGGTACAGGGCGTTCGTGGGCACGCCGTTCTTCGAGAGCTTCTTCAGGAAGGAAGGCGCATTCCCATCCTCCGCCAGCCCATACACCATGCGCGAGGTCGAAAAAATACCTGAGTTCGCCGAAGACGTTGCCGACGTCAGCACCACAAAGTTAATGAGCGAGGCGGCAATTGACACACCCGCCAGTGAGAACATCCCCACGAAAGGACTCATATTAAGGTCGAGTTTATCCCAGGGAGTCACCGCAAGAATCGCCGACAGCGGCAGCACATAGAACAGCACCATGCGCAGCGGCACGGCGTTAATTGCGCGCGGCAGGGTACGTTCGGGGTTCTTTGTCTCTGCCACGGCGGTACCCACCAGCTCAGCGCCCACGAACGCGAACAGCGCAATCTGGAACGAGCCCAAGAAACCCGTTAAACCGTGAATAAACACACCGTTGCCCGAAGGTCCCGGGCGATCCCACAGGTGCGTGATGGAGGCGACCGTTCCATCCGGGCTCGTAAACCCGAACACGACCATCACGGCACCCACGGCAATAAGCGCCAGAATCGACACGATCTTAACCATGGAGAACCAGAACTCGATCTCACCGAAGTTTTTCACCGACGGCAGGTTCAGTGCCAACAGCGCCCCGATCACAATAAGTGCAGGAATAAATGAGGGCAGCTCGGGGAACCAGTAATGCGTGTAATCCGTAATCGCCAGCACATCCGCAATACCCGTGGTCACCCAGAAGAACCAGTACGACCAGCCGACGAAAAAGCCCGCGCGAGTACCCAAAATATCAGATACGAAATCGGTAAATGACTTGTACTTAGGGTTCGACAGCAGAATCTCGCCCATCGCACGCAGCACAAAATAGATAATGATGCCAATAATCGCATAGACAAATACGATGGAAGGGCCCGTCAGCGAAATAGTCTTCGCCGATCCTAAAAATAACCCCGTACCAATTGCACCGCCGATAGCGATGAGCTGGATATGCCTGTAACTTAATCCACGCTGCAGGCTCTCTTCACCCGTGGAACTCTCATTCTCGGTAACTGTATGCTTGGAAGGCCGCTGTGTCACTATTCCTCTTTTCTGTGTGTGCTCTGCCCTGCGGTCTACAACCTCAACAGGAAGCCCCGACCTTCGGGGCATCACGATGCAGTTCAGATTTTCGCACGAGCACGGCTCACGGAAAATCGCATCGTTACGCCATGACTACACAGAATTCTACCCGCAAAAGATGCATACCTCGCATAAACCTTGGCTAAGCCTATGCTATCTGGGGGTGGCGACACGCCGACGATGCTTCTCTCAGCCAGCACTCTCCCCCGCTAAAACGCTGAAAAATAATGCTTACCGCAAAAATTATGTTAAAACTTTACGATTAAATAAACTTTCCTGAGGTTTGCCGCTACAATTGCAATGCCCGATGTGGAAATACCGCATCACTCATCTCATCACAAACATCAGGAGGACACTCACTCATGGGTAAACTATCAAACGCTGCACTGCGCCTCACCACGGGCGCGCTCGTGCTCGATGCAGGCGTCAAGAAACTCGGCGCCGACGAAGGTACCTACGCATATCTGCAGCAGATGGCGGCAACCGGCGTGCCCGCCGTCGCCAAGCTCGACCCCAAAACCTTCGGTAAACTTATTTCCTACTCGGAAACCGCGCTCGGCGCCACCCTGCTGACCCCCTTTATTCCTGCCCGCCTCGCGGGTGCAGGGCTGACAGCCTTCGGCGCGAACCTCATGACCATGTACTTCCGCAACCCCGACATGCATGATGGCGCATTCCGCCCCACCCAGGATGGGCAGCAGCTCGCCAACAACATCGTGATTCTCGGCGCGGGTCTGGCGTTGCTGTTCTCCGACAAGAAGAAGTAGCCTGCACGGCGACTTCGCGGTCGCAAAGGCCAAACGGGGGCAGTTTCTTCAGTACAATGAAAAACTGCTCCCGAAATTTTTAACTCCCCAGAATTTTTAACAGTGCCTCTCTCCGCGCGCCGCTACGTTATCCTGATAGGTATGTCATCTAACGAGCAGAACGCGCAAACCACCGCACCGGTCAACACCGATGCACCCCAGACGCCCGAGAAAAAAACGGTACCGCCCGAGTTCTTCCGCCAGCCCTACTCCTTCGTGCGCCGCGGCGACCGCCTGACCTCACGCCGCCAAAAAGCGTGGGACACGTACTCCCAAACCCATGTGCTCGACATACCCCGGCTGCGGGCAGATACCTCTGTAGCCCCCGAAGCCGCCTTCGACCCGGTCACAATCTACGGGCGCGAAGCCTACCAGGTTGTCGAGATCGGTTCCGGGCTGGGCGAAGCAATCGTGCACCGCGCCTCCGAAATGCCCGAGGCAAACTTCCTTGCCGTTGAGGTCTATACCCCCGGCATTGCGGATCTGCTGCTCAAGATGGGGCAAGCCGGGGTTGAGAATGTGCGCGTCGCTCAGGCTAACGCCCCCGAACTGCTCGATAACATGCTGGAAGAAAATTCGGTTGATGAGCTCTGGGTTTTCTTCCCCGACCCTTGGCACAAGTCACGTCACCATAAACGCCGCCTGGTCTCCCCCGCTTTTGCCGACAAGGTTGCGCGCGTGCTCAAACCCGGCGGAATTTGGCGCCTTGCTACCGACTGGGAAGAATACGCTCACGTGATGCGCGATGTCATGGAGGCGCACCCGGATTTCGAGAACATGCATGCCGGTGAAGGCGCTACCGAGGACGACCCCGTGGGTGGGTGGGCGCCGCGCTGGGAGGGGCGTATCCTGACCAGCTTTGAGAGGAAGGCTCGCGAGGCGGGCCGCCGTGCCCACGACCTGACCTATAGGCGTAAATAAGTTATCTGCTAGGGAAGGGGGTAACGATACCTTCCGGCGACGCCATCGAATAAAGCTAGGGAGATAAAGCAAGAACCGCTTGCCTAGCAAACGGTTCCAGATGCTCTTTCAGCATCTTGGCTGATGAGCTATATCAACCGTACCACACTGGGTGTCCGCCCCTATTTCTGCCGGTATAGCACCACCGCCGAGGAGCGTTTGCGCGGTGCCGGGCGCTGCCCCCGCTGGATGTTCACCACATCCCCGCGGGTGCTGGCCGCGAACACTCGTTCCGCCAGCCCCAACTTGGCGTGCGCATCCTCAAGCTGAGCCTGCAGGCGGGCAATATGATCCCGGTGTTCCTCAACCATCTCTTCAAGCTCAATAATCCGGCGGATTCCCTCAAGCGAAACGCCCTCCTGCGAGAGCTGCTGAATACGCTGAAGTAAATCCACATCGCGCTGCGAATAGCGCCTGGCCTTACCCGGCGCACGCGAAGGCTGCACCAACCCCAGGCGATCGTATTGGCGGAGTGTCTGCGGGTGCATCCCCGCCAGCTCCGCCGCTACCGAAATCACAAAAACCGGCCGGTCGGCGCTGTAGGCAGATGCCGACGACTGCTTATTATGGGCACTCATAAGCTACCTAACTTTCTTCAAAAGGTCCTCACGGGGGTTCTCCTGCGGTGCCAGAGCAATGAACTTCTCGAAGGCTTCCTTCGCCTCATCGCTTAGGTTCTGCGGCAGGTGTACCTCGGGGATCACCAGCAGGTCGCCGGTGCCCGACTTGGTTGTGAACCCGCGTCCTTTCGCACGCAGTTTACGGCCCACGCTGCCAGGGGTCAGCCGCAGTTTGACGGTTTTACCGCCGGGTACGGGCACTTCCAGCACACCGCCATTGACTGCCTCATCCAGGGTGACGGGGGCGCGCAGCACCAGGTTGTTTCCTTCGCGGCTGTAGTGCGGGTCATCTGAAACGCGCACGGTCACCATCAGATCGCCGCCGGTGCCGGGGCGTCCCTTACCACGCACACGCACCTTCTGCCCGTCCTTCACACCCGCCGGGATGCGCGCCTCAGTACTCGTGCCGTCCGGCAGGAACACGGTCGTCTTGGTGCCCGTGTACGACTGCGGCAGGGTAATACGTGTGCTGGTGGAAAGGTTGTTATCCTGCGAGGCATGCTGGCGCCCGCCGCCGAAGCCTTGAGCACCCCCGAACCCGGTGGCATCCCCAAAGTCGGCACTCGTGAACCCGGCGGTACGGCGTGAACCACCCGCGCCGCCCGCGCCACCACCGAAGAGTCCGCCGAGCAGGTCTTCAATGTTGATACCTTCGGCACCACTGGTCGTGAAGTGCACGTTTTGGCCGTTAAATCCGCCGAACCCACCGGCACCGCCAAATCCTCCAGCGCCGCCTCCGAAACCGCCGTTGGCGAACCCTGCGGCACCGTATTTACGAATCTGGTCGTATTCTTCGCGCTGTTTCTTATCCGAAAGCACATCGTAGGCTTCGGAGACTTCCTTGAATTTCTTCTCCGCTGCCTCGTTCCCGGGGTTTAGGTCCGGGTGATATTTGCGTGAGAGCTTACGGTACGCCTTTTTAATATCAGATTCAGAGGCGTCTTCTTTCACGCCGAGCGTTTTGTAAAAGTCTTCTGACAGCCAGTTTTCGCTTGCCATTTAAGTTCTCCTTCCCCGTCGTACGGGAATCTTGTAACGCCCTACCGTGGGCACAACCTTAGTTTTTTATCCTATATAAAGTTTAGTCTACTAGACTCAATTTTGGAAGAGAAATCCCGTAGAAAACCGCGGAAATATACGGTAAACGGGCGGGTTCTCAATTTCTCAAGAACCCGCCCGTTGTGTGCTCTACGGAGCGTTTACTCGGCGACAGCCACCGCAACTTGGGCGGTGCGCACCACGCGATCATTCACGCGGTACCCGTATCGCAGAACCATCGAAATATGGTCCGGTTCTACCTCTCCGGTTGGCTGCTGGAGCACCGCCTCGTGAATATTCGGGTCGAAGGGCTCGCCCACCTCGCCGAAGCGTTCCACGCCCTGCTTGCCAAGAGTTTCCTCAAGCTTGGTGGCAATCGCTGCGAATGGGCCTTCCTGCAGGTCGCCGTGCTTGCGTGCGGCATCAATATCGTCGAGCACCGGCAGAAGCAGGCTCACAATATCGCTCGCCACAAACTCCCGCAGCTGCTCCTTCTCGCGGGCGGCACGGTTCTTGAAGTTTGTGAACTCCGCCTGCAGGCGAAGCAGACTGTCCAGGCGTTCTGCCGCGAGTTTCGCATCCTCTGAGGGTGCTTCCTCGCTCGGCTCGGGGGTTTCCCCCGCCGCAGCATCGGCTACGGCAGGGGCTTCCTCGGCCTCGGGGTGACCTTCGGCGGCGGGAGCATTGAATGCCTCCTCCAGCGGGTCGCCCGCAGTGTTTTCGTGTTCAGCCATGATTACTTCTTCTCGTCTTCGTCCTCGTCGATAACTTCGGCGTCTACCACATCTTCGTCATCTTCCTTAGAGGAAGAAGCGGAGTCTGCATTAGCCTCTGCCTGTGCGGAAGCGTACAGAGCCTCGCCCAGCTTGGTCTGGGATGCCTGCAGCTTCTCAAGAGCGGACTTCACGGCATCGTCATCATCGCCTTCAAGAGCTTTCTTGAGCTCGTCGACATCGCCCTGAACCTCAGTCTTGACGTCTTCGGGCAGCTTCTCGCCGTTCTCCTTCAAGAGCTTATCGACGGAGTATGCCACAGACTCTGCCGCGTTACGGGTGTCGGCTGCCTCGCGGCGTGCCTTATCCTGCTCTGCGTGAGCCTCAGCATCCTTGACCATGCGGTCAATGTCTTCCTTCGAGAGGGAGGTACCGCCGGTGATGGTCATGGACTGCTCAGCACCGGTGCCCTTGTCCTTTGCGGAGACGTGCACAATGCCGTTGGCGTCAATATCGAAGGTGACCTCAATCTGGGGTACGCCACGCGGTGCGGGGGCAATACCGGTCAGCTCGAAGGTACCCAGGTTCTTGTTGTCGCGAGTGAATTCGCGCTCACCCTGGAACACCTGAATCGACACGGAAGGCTGGTTGTCTTCAGCGGTGGTGAAGGTCTCAGAACGCTTGGTCGGGATAGCGGTGTTGCGCTCGATCAGCTTGGTCATCACGCCACCCTTGGTTTCAATACCGAGGGACAGCGGGGTCACGTCGATCAGCAGAACGTCCTTGCGGTCGCCCTTGAGCACGCCTGCCTGCAGGGCTGCACCCATTGCCACAACCTCATCGGGGTTAACACCCTTGTTGGGCTCACGACCGGTGAGTTCCTTCACCAGGTTAGCCACGGCGGGCATACGGGTGGAACCACCCACGAGCACGACCTCGGAAATATCCGAAACCTTGATGCCTGCTTCCTTAATAACGTCTTGGAAGGGCTTCTTGGTGCGTTCGAGCAGATCGCTGGTGAGGTCCTCAAACTTTGCGCGAGAGAGCTTCTCGTCCAGGTGAATCGGGCCTTCGGGGGTTACCGAGAGGTACTGCAGCGAAATGTTGGTGCTGGATGCGCTGGAGAGCTCCTTCTTAGCCTGCTCAGCTGCCTCCTGCAGACGCTGCAGAGCGATCTTGTCTTTGGAGAGGTCTGCACCGGTCTTGGACTTGACCTGCTCAAGCAGCCAATTCACAATGCGCTGATCCCAGTCGTCGCCACCCAGACGGTTGTCGCCGCTGGTTGCGCGCACCTGAATGGTGGAGAAGCCATCTTCGTCCTTGCCAACTTCAAGCAGGGAGACGTCGAAGGTACCGCCACCAAGGTCGAAGACCAGAATCAGTTCGTCTTCTTTACCCTTGTCCAAGCCGTAAGCCAGTGCAGCTGCGGTCGGCTCGTTCACAATGCGCAGAACGTTCAGACCCGCGATTTCGCCGGCTTCCTTGGTGGCCTGGCGCTCAGCGTCGTTGAAGTATGCGGGAACGGTGATAACCGCATCAGTCACCTTGTCGTTCAGGTATGCTTCAGCGTCATTCTTGAGCTTCTGCAAAATACGTGCGGAAATTTCCTGCGGGGTGTATTTCTTGCCGTCAATTTCCGTCGTCCAGTCGGTGCCCATGTGGCGCTTGACGGACGAGATGGTGCGATCAACGTTAGTAACCGCCTGGCGCTTTGCTACGCTACCCACCAGAACGTCGCCATCCTTGGAGAATGCGACCACGGAGGGGGTGGTGCGGGCGCCTTCAGCGTTAGGGATAACTTCCGGTTCGCCACCTTCAAGGGTGGATACGACCGAGTTAGTGGTGCCGAGGTCAATACCAACTGCACGTGCCATGTTTTGTACTCCTTAGTGTTATGCCCCGCTTCTTGGCGAGGCGGGTTCCTTGGTTAAATCTTCGGGGCGTAAGGGGTTTTAGACCGAGCGCATGCACGGTGAAGATGTGCTGGGATGCTGCCCGGTGAGTGACCCCTTGAGCCTCATGTACTCAAGTTTTACACATGTTTGGGTGGATGTCAACAGACTTGAGTGAAAAAGACTCAACTTTTTGAAGTGGATGGGGGTTAGGGTTAGGCGGCAAGGGTCGATGTGCTGGTGATTCTGGAGCGACAAGACACGAAAACTAAGGGATTTATGGGCAATAATCCACGCGATCACCAGGGCAACACTGCCTCTACCTCACGCAGTGCGTGAGGTTAACAACGGAAAATCCGATACATAGGGTCATCCTCGCCCTATGATGGAGGGTGAGTGTTCGCTCTAGGTTGAAGGAAAGGCTGGAACAGATTTGGGTGCAACAAACTCCAGAACAGCATTTTGGGCTCTGGTGATTGTAACGGTACCCCTGGTACTTATAGCTATTGGGCTTGTAATCCTGTCAGTCATGAGATATATACAAAAACCCGAAAAGGTAATAAAAAAATTTGAATGGCTGAGAACGTTTTACATATGGCTTGGAGCACTTGCCATTCTCGGCGGCACGTGGGCATTTTTCCTTCCAATAGTCCTCAACTCAGGTTTCAACAAAGATGATGACGGTCCTGTATTGCGCCAACTACTGATATATACAGTAGGTGGACTCTTAGGTGTCATCACATTAGGAGAGACACACCGCAAGAATAATCTTGAGAAAGATAAAAACGACCAAGACCACACTCGACAGGTACATGCTGAACGCCGCAGCCGATATACCAAAGCAATCGAACATCTATTCAACGAGAATATTTCTGTTCGCCTTGGAGGTGTTTACTCTCTTGCTGGTTTAGCTGATGAGTGGTTGACTGATGAGAAGACTCTTCCCAACGAAGAAGAACGCCGTAAAGAAACACAAAATATTATTAATAATCTATGCGCATACATCCGTTCTCCATTCCCACTTGCAGAACGAGCTAACCAACTAGATAAACCCTACGCAAAATACCTACAGAACGATTTTGGCGGGGATATAGAAAAGTTTGATGCAGACAAACGATCCTTCGCCCGAGATAAAGCTACGTTAGAAGAAGAACGTCAGGTACGAAAAAGTATTATCAAAGAGATACGCGAACGATTACAAGACATCGGCGCACCAGGCCCTTGGTCAAAATTTGATTACGACTTCTCAAATGCCCTTTTCTTTTACTCTACCAATTTTATGTTTAGCCACTTTGACGCTTTCTCAAACTTTCATGGGGCAACATTCGCCCAGAGTGCTGGCTTCTCCTTGGTGACCTTCGCTAAGGATGCTGACTTCTCCTTGGTGACCTTCGCCCAGAGTGCTGACTTCTACCGAGCGACTTTCGAAAACAAACCAATATTTGAATACACACTAGACAATAAAAACTATAAAGCGAGGTTCTCATGTAATGCTGAACCACGAAATTATAACTTCGAGGTTTCGGATTATAGCCCCTATAAAATTGATACCAAAGAACAAGAATATAACGGCATTAAGTTCATCATCCCTAAAGACGCAGAGCTCTTCGACCCAGACGTTCCTCACGACCAAGATCGCATACGGCAGATACACGCCGAGCGACGCAGCCGGTACGTCACAGCAGTCAAGCAACTTTATAACGATGAGGCATCTGTTCGCCTTGGTGGTGTCTACTCTCTCGTAGGGTTGGTAGATGAGTGGTTAGCAGATGAAATAGCCATCCCCAATATTGAGGGACGCTGCAAGGAGAGCCAGGTCATTATCAACAACCTGTGCGCCTATATCCGCTCACCTTTCCTTCTTGCAGAACGCGCCGAGCAACTAGATAAGCCCTACACAAAAGATCTACAGAAAGATTTCGCCGGAGATAAAGAAAAGTTCGATGCTGATAAGCAAACCTTTAAGCAACACAAAGCAACGCTGGAAGAAGAACGCCAGGTACGTCTAAGCATTATCAAAGAGATGCATGAGCATCTACACGATGCCGAAAAACCAGGCCCTTGGTCAGCTTTTAATTATGACTTCTCAAATACAAAATTCTTCTATCCTGTTAATTTTGAGAGCAGTCATATTTGCACATTTTTAGATTTTTCTGGGGTGACTTTCACTGAGAAGGCTGACTTCTCCAAAGTGACTTGCACCGGGGAGGCTGACTTCTCTGGGGTGACCTTCGCCAAAGCTGCTGGTTTCTCCGCAACGATCTTCATCCAGGTTGCTGACTTCTCTGGGGCGGACTTCACTCAGGATGCAGACTTCTCCAGGGCAAAATTCACACGAAACACTAACTTCTCCAGGGCGACTTTCACTCAGGATGCAGACTTCTCCGAGGCAATCTTCACACGAAACGCTGACTTCTTCGGAGCGAGGTTCTCCCGTAAGGTCAATCCAGAAGGTTATAACTTCAATGTATCTTCCGATAGTCGACAAATTACTCTTGAAGACCCCCAGCCGGAATATAACGGCATTGAGTTCACGATTCCCAAAGGTGCGATACTTTTCGACCCGGACGGATCTTCAGAGCAGAAAGATGACAATGACAGCTAACGGTATACCCACATAAAATGACAGATTAGATTTCCTTGTAACAAAGAAAATCATTGCTCCTTAGGAACACATCAAGATGACAGAGACACCAAGAGAACATGAAGAAACCAACATCACTAATCCTGTTGGTAAAGTCGAGAATTTTGTTAGCAAGCACTTTGTACGACTATTAGTCTGGCTTGCAGTTAGTGGTGGTGCTCTGGCAATTTTTGGACCCTGGTTACTCTACGTTACAGGTTTAACTGGTGAAACCGACGCGAATCTTCGCCTTCATATCCTCTATGTAACCGGTGGCACTATTGCTGTTCTGGGGCTCGTGGAAACTCACCGCAAAAACACAACAGACAGAATAAAAGCAGATGCCGATATTCAGAACTATCAGGCATCGCAAGACCACCAGGCAAAGACACTCGCCGAACAAGCTCGCCATTTTACCGAAACCATCGCAAAGGAACGCGAAAAAATTGAAGCAGATAAAGCTAAAAACGAGCAAGATCATATACGACAGGTACATGCAGAGCGGCGCAGTCGATACACTACAGCGATCGAGCAGCTGTCCAACGATAAAGCTTCTATCCGTCTTGGCGGTGTCTACACTCTCGTAGGGTTAGTTGATGAATGGCTAGCAGATGATAAAACTATCCCCAATGTTGAGGAACGCCGCAAAGAAGGTCAGGTCATTATCAACAACCTGTGCGCCTATATCCGTTCCCCTTTCCTTCTTGCAGAACGCGCTAAACAACTAGATGCGCCCTACGCAAAAGATCTACAGAAGAATTTCGGCGGTGACATAGAAAAATTTAATGAAGATAAACAATATTTTGCCCAAGAAAAAGCTGCTCTGGAAGAAGAACGCCAGGTACGGCAAAGCATTATCAAAGAAATGCGCGAGCATCTATCTAAAAATTATTCAAAATCAGGTCCCTGGTCAGATTTTGATTATGACTTCTCAGACGCGCATTTCTTCTATCCTGTTAACTTCAACGACAGTTATTTCGGTACTTCAATAGTAAATTTCTCCGGGGCGACCTTCACCCAAGCTGACTTCATCGGGGTGACCTTCGCTTGGACTAACTTCATCGGGGTGACCTTCGCTTGGGCTAACTTCTCCAGGGCGACCTTCACCCAGGACGCTAACTTCTTCGAGGTGACCTTCACCGAGCGTGCTGACTTCTCCGAGGCGGAATTCAACGGAAACGCTGACCTCTCCGAGGCGGAATTCAACGGAAACGCTGACTTCTCCTGGGCAAAATTCACTGGGTACGCCAACCTCTCCGAGACAAAATTCACCCAGGACGCTGACTTCTCCGCGGCGGAATTCACCCGGGACGCTGACTTCTCCGAGGCGGAATTCAACGGAAACGCTGACTTCTCCTGGGCAAAATTCACTGGGTACGCCAACCTCTCCGAGACAAAATTCACCCAGGACGCTGACTTCTCCGAGGCGGAATTCAACGGAAACGCTGACTTCTCCTGGGCAAAATTCACTGGGTACGCCAACCTCTCCGAGACAAAATTCACCCAGGACGCTGACTTCTCCGCGGCGGAATTCATCGAGGCTAGCTTCTCCGCGGCGAAATTCAACGGAAACGCTGAATTCTCCACGGCGGAATTCGCCGACGCTAGCTTCTCCGCGACGGAATTCATCGAGGCTAGCTTCTCCGCGGCGAAATTCAACGGAAACGCTGACTTCCACAAGGCAGCATTCGCCGAGGCTAGCTTCTACGGGGCTGAATTCATCGAGGCTAGCTTCTCCGCGGCGGAATTCAACGGAAACGCTGACTTCCACAAGGCAGCATTCGAAAACAAACCAATATTTGAATACACGCTAGACAATAAAACCTATAAAGCGAGGTTTTCATGTAAGGTCGCCCCAGGAGATTATAACTTCGAGGTTTCGCACATTAGTCCCTACAAAATTGAGACCGAGGAACAGGAGCATAACGGTGTTAAGTTCATCATCCCTAAGGGCACAGAACTCTTCGACCCTGACGATCCTTCTAACTAAGAGGATCTTGCCGACAAGCTAGAACTACCTTGAATAATGCAGATTAAGTCGTATCACCTATCCCCAAGGAGCACACAATACGCCCCAAGCTGCGTTATTCGTGGGACTACAAAGATAGGAGGTGAGCGCTATGATGTTGGGCATGTATTACATAGGCTATGAAGGTATCAGAAAGAGTACCCTCACCTGGCAGGGTCTACGCTGGGGGCTCGCGCAGGGATACATCAACCACGCGGATATTCTGCGGTATGCTTCCGACCGGCTGAAGGAAGACTCCAGCGACCTGGAATACGAGCTCTATCAGTGCAAACCCGACCACACCTACCGGGTTGATGGGATTCTGGCCGAACTCGCGCGGCACGAAGACTCCCCTGAACTCACCAACCCCGACCCCGGAAGCACCGACCCCCGCCACACGCTCTGGCTGTACCTGCTACTCAAACATGTGTATGAGCACCGCAAGAACTTTGACGATCCGCTGGGCGAGGTAGAAATTCTTCACGCCGATTTTGGCTACCCCGAGGACGTGACCCCGTTCGTGCGATACATGCCCGCAACCAGTTACGACCCGTCAGGGTACACTCGCCAAGAGAACATCCACAGACTCTATGCTCTGTGGGAGGCGTACTTGCGCGAGGCTAAAACCCGTTTTGAGGTGTAACAGCCAAAACTTGCCTGCCTATCTAGAAGAGTTTTTTGCATTCAGAAGCGATAAGCTCTTCTGAATGCAAAAAACTCTTCTGAATAGAAACGACGCTTCAGCAGGCAACCCTAATACCGCTGCCTTTCCGGTGCCGCTGGCATACACTTAAAACTATGTACCGCATCATGACTGTCTGCACCGGAAATATTTGCCGCTCCCCCGTGGGCGAATACCTGATTCGTGAGCACGCGCGCCAGGCGGGGCTTGAGGTTGAGGTCGCGTCCTCCGCCATCACGGATTATGAGATCGGCAACCCCATCGACACCCGTGCCGGGCGCATACTCACCGCGCGCGGCATCGACCCCAGCAGGCACCGCGCATCCAGGTTCGTTGCTGAAGACTTCGACCGCTACGACCTGATTCTGGCGATGGACACCCCGCACTACCTGCACCTGAAACAGCTTGCGCGCACCGAAGATGACAAAGCCAAAATCCGTATGATGCGCTCCTTCGACCCCGCAATGGCGGGCAAAAACCTGGACGAGCTGGGCATCTACGACCCCTGGTACGGGCAGATGCGCGACTTCGAATACACGACCGAGCTTATCGACACCGCAGCGCGGGCGCTGATCGCCGAGCTGAGCGCAACCCCGCAGGAAAACTAGCGCATGGGTGTGTGGAGCACAGGTTTCGGCAACGGCTACGAAACCAACGACGTTGAGGAAATTTTCGAGTTCTGCCTAGAGACGTACCACGAACTCACCCTGCCGCCCACCGACGAAGACGGGATACCGCTCGATACCAACGCCCGCAACGACGCCGCATTACCGCTTATCATCGGCATCGACGGGCGCAGCGGAAGCGGCAAAACAAGGCTCTCCGGGCTCCTAGAGCAGTCCTTATCCGCCGAAGGAATCGGTGTGCGCGTGCTCAACCTTGACTCCATCTACCCCGGCTGGGACGGGCTGGAGGAAGGCACGAAGGCATGGCAGGAAATCTCGCGGAACCTGCGTGAAGGCAAGCCCGCCAGCTACCGAGAATGGGATTGGCATGCGGATGCGCCCGGCTCCGAGCACACGATCAACCCCGCCCATGAAACCGTCATCATCTGTGAGGGCGTGGGGGCGATCGCCGGTACCTGTAATGTGCGCATTGTGGTGAGGGCGCCCGACGAGCTGCGGTACAGGCGGGCAATAGACCGCGATGGTGAAACCTACCGCCCGCATTGGGAGCGCTGGGCGGCGCAGGAAGAAGCTCTCTTCGCCGCATACTCCGCCACGTATGCGCAGGCGGACCTCATCTACCGCACGGCGTAGTAGCCCTCTGCCCTGCTGTTTGCTGTACCCGTGCTTACCCTCCCCTGATACAAAGAACCTTGTTCGTGAATAAAGAGTTAGAAATCCAGCTTTATTCACGAACAAGGCTTTTTATGTGCCCGGCGGCGGCAAAAAAGTTTAGCGCCCACGCCACTTACGCCGGATGCGCGCATCCGCTAGACTAGAAAAGTTGCGTTTCCAGCCGGGCGTATTCGGCGCCGTTACGCGTTCATAAACCTAGAAAGCACTCTACCTGTGTCTTCGTCACAGACTACCTCTCAGCAGGGTCATGAGCACCCTGATCACGTTAAAGTTTCCTTCGGTATTCCTGCCCCCGTTATCGTCACCCTTGCCGCGCTGACCGCTATCGCTCCGCTGGGTATCGACATGTACCTGGCCTCGCTGCCTACGGTTGCCCGTGAGCTCAACACCACCGATGCCGCCGCATCTATGACCCTCAGCGCCTTCATGATAGGCATGGCGCTCGGGCAGCTTATGATCGGCCCGCTCTCCGATAAAACCGGCCGCCGCAAACCGCTTCTGATCGGTTCTGTAGTCTGCTTTATTGCGACCGCGCTGTGCGGATTCTCGCCTAGCATTGAGGTCTTCATTGCGGCGCGTTTTCTGATGGGTTTCAGTGGTGCTATCGGCGCAGTACTTGCCCGCTCGATCGTCGCCGACACCACCAAGGGGCTGGCGACCGCCAAGCTCATGGGGGTCATGATGATGATTAACGGGTTTGCCCCCGTTCTGGCGCCGCTCTTCGGCGGGTGGGTGCTCTCGTGGGGCACATGGCGCAATATTTTCCATGTGCTCACCGTAGTGACCGCGCTGCTCATGCTCGCCGTGATTTTCATTCTGCGCGAGACTCTTCCCGCTGAAAAACGGTACAAAGGCACCGCGCTGAGTGTCTACTCTGAGATTCCGAAAGTGTTCAAAATCCGCCGTTACATGGGTTTTTCCCTCACCATGTGCTTTGCCTTCGGCGCAATGTTCTCGTATATCTCGGGTTCCACTTTCGTGCTCCAGAACATTTTGGGTCTCAATGCCGGGCAGTTTACTCTCGCCTTCGGGGTGAACTCCCTGGGCATTGTGGCGATGAGCTCGCTGGCAACCGCGTTGGTTGGCCGTATCGGTCAGCGCGTGGTCGTCAATATCGGCGTGATTTCTCTCCTGACGGTCTCAACTCTGCTGACTATCTCATTCGCGCTGGGTATTTCGCTGTGGCCCACCCTGGTTCTGCTGTTCTGCCTCACCTGCTCGGTGGGCC
>ERZ773212.387-NODE-387-length-22108-cov-7.146692_pt1 | contig 22108 bp, 16 predicted proteins | sample MGYA00581005_ERZ773212 | MGnify/ENA primary metagenome ERZ773212 (study PRJEB29015, sample SAMEA2738154) | human oral metagenome | biome: human oral; feature: human-associated habitat; material: saliva | place: China | collected 2196 ... | reverse complement strand
GCCTGTCCTTGATACCTCAAAGAAAGTAGCTCAGGAAAATATAGAAGAAAAATCCTACAAAGAAGTAGCTGAAGCTCCAAAAAATGAACTGGATGAAGCGACTCCTGTAGAAGCTCTTGTTCGCCTAAAGGAAGAAAAAACACCTGGTGAAAGTCCTCTTACATCTGCTGCAGAAAAGGCTAGACGGATTGAGAAGACAAATCGGGAACACGAGGAATTTTTAAAAGAATTAGAAAAACAGTCTATTCGCTTTAAGAAACTCTATGATATTAATCTTTTGTTTAGTGGACTTGCTTTAGAAACGACTTACGGTGATGCGAAGAAAATTCGAGGTTTGGCGCGTGTCGATGCTGTGGACTACGCTCCGCTTCGTCGGACCAGAGTGGAAGAACCACAACCAGCTGTCGCTTCCCCAACTTCAAGTCCTGCCAAAGTTAGCGAAGAAAACAGTTTAATCAATTTACAACCGCTCTGGGATAAAGGGATTAAAGGTCAGGGTCAGGTTGTAGCTGTGATTGATTCAGGAGTTGATCCTGCCCACGACGCTTTTCGTTTAACGGACATCAGCAAGGCAAAATTCAAAAGTGAAGCTGATATCGAAGCGGCCAAGAAAAAGGCTGGTATTACCTATGGTAAGTGGTACAACAACAAAGTCGTCTATGTTCATAACTATAGTGATATGGATGATAATGTAAAAGAAGAAGATCCGATTTCACATGGTGCCCATGTGGCTGGGACTGCCGTAGGAAATGCTTCTCAACCATCTCCAAACGGAGAAATTTTCCGAGGGGTAGCACCAGAAGCTCAGCTCATGTTTTTGCGCGTCTTTTCAGATACGAAAGGTGGACAAGTCCAAAACTTTATTTATACCAAGGCTGTGGAAGACGCTGTGAAGCTTGGGGCCGACACTATTAATATGAGTTTAGGAACTGCCTCAGGCTCCATCTATGATGTTGGAGAAATTTCTCGCCAAGCATTCGATGAAGCTCGCAAGGCAGGCGTGACCATTACTGTTGCTTCTACCAATATGGCGACCAATGGTTTTTGGCATAGTAAGCCACTTGCTACAACACCTGATTACGGGATGACAGGGACACCGTCAGTCAATCCAAATGTTATTTCTGTTGCTTCAATCAATAGCTTGACTAAACACGTTTCAACGGAAGCAAGCTTAACCGTTAAGGAGCTAGTCGGTTCGACAGAATTCCCTGATGGTAAAATTCCAATGCATTCTTTTGTTGAACGAGATGGTTTCCGGACGACCATTCCACAAAATTATATTTATGTGGAAAATGGTGGACTGGAAAACTATCAAGGAGATCAGATAAATGGCCGTTTGGTTTTGACTGAAAGAGGCGGTCAGGTCTCAGATGTTGAAAAAGTCAAACAGCTGAAAGCAGCTGGAGCAGCTGGAGTGATCTTCTATCAGACAAAAGAGCAAGGTGAAAGGCCTACTCCATTTGATCTAGAAGGTTTAGGGGAGCGTTTCCCTGTTGGGGTAATCGGCCACCGTGCAGGAGAGGTTTTGTCCCAACACGCCAGTGATTACCAACTGAACATTGCCAATAAATTTAAGCGTGTACCGTATGAAGCTGCTAAACAGATGTCAGACTTTTCATCCTGGGGCTTATCAGTTGATGGTGACTTGAAGCCAGATGTGACCTTGCCAGGTGGAATGATTTACTCATCTGTTAATAACGGTGAATACTATATGGACAGAGGAACAAGTATGGCATCTCCTCATGCTGCTGGGGCAACAGCTTTGGTCAAGCAGTCTTTGAAAGAGCGCTTCCCCCATCTAACACCTGAACAACTCCAAATCCTCGTCAAGCAAATGACGATGAGTACAGCAGTTCCCCATGTGGATGAAGAAACAAAGGCTTATTCTTCTGTTCGTCAACAGGGGGCTGGAGTCATGGATGTGACGGCTGCTGCCCTAGGTGATTTATATGTTACTGCAAAAGGCGACAAGAGTAGCTTGACCTTGGGAAATGTCAAGGACACCTTCGAGTTTGATGTGACAGTTCATAACTTATCTGATCAGGAAAAGACGGTCACCTACGAAACAACTCTTCAGACGGACCAAGTTGAAGATGGGAAATTTACGCTCCACCCACGTCTTTTAGAGACCCTGACAGGTAAAGAAACTGTTACTGTTCCAGCTCATGGTCAACGGACCATTCGTGTCTCAGTTGATGCCAGCAAGTATCAATCCGAGCTGAGCAAACAAATGCCAAATGGTTATTTCCTAGAAGGATTTTTCCTTGTTAAAGATGCTAAGAGTAACCAGCATTTGGTCAGTCTTCCTTATGTAGGTTTCCGAGGGGAATACCAAAATCTGCGAGGAATTGAAAAACCGATTTATGAATATACTGGCTCCGACAAACCTTTCTATTACTATAAGGACAAAACAGACTATCCAGATAGCAAGATTCCTGAAGTAGAGGAACGTCATCCTGATAATCATTTTACTTCTCTGATTAGCTATGTGTACGAAAACGGTGAATCTGTAGCTAAAACATTGGGACAGGATGGCGAAAAGTTTGATGGGGATCAACTCTACTTTTCACCAAATAACGATTCTAGTTTTGATAGTGTGAAGGTAAAAGCTGTTATGCTTCGCAATGTCGAAAATGTGCATCTGACAGTATATAAGAAAGAAGACACAGAGAGAAAACACCCCATTTATGAGATCGGAAATGAAGTTCATAGAAAAACGGACTGGAGCTATCGAAGCGGAAATAGAAGTGAAGAATTCTATGAAATTTCTTGGGAAGGTTTGGATAATGATGGGAATCGGCTTCCAGATGGAGAATATCAATTTGTCATTTCCTACCGTCCATCAGCCTCAGGTGCTAAGAAGCAGGAGTTGAATTTCAAAGTTAAAATTGATAATACAGCTCCAAGTATAGAGACGGGTAGTGCCCACTATGATCCTAAGACCAGAGTTTTCCGTCCTGGAAAGATTATCGAAACAGGAAGTGGAGTCGCAGGTACCTATCTGTCATACACTAAAGATGGAGAAACGCACGCCTTGACTCCAGAAGAAGATGGAAGTTATGTCATTCCTGAGGGAGTAGATCTTTCAACAGTTCGTTATTCAGTTTGGGATAAGGTATACAATACAGCTGAGCTAGACTTGCAAGGAAATAAAGTAGAGACTAGCGAAGACCTAACAGCTCAAGAAGCTTCGGTCGCTGAAGAGCCAACGTCAAGTCCAGAAAATAAAGAGACCCCTGATAAGGGGACCTTGGAGCTTGTCTTTACAGACAGTAGTGGAGAGGTAATTAATTATTATCCATCAATTGTGCGTTACCAAGTCTTTGATGATCAGGGGCGTGCTGTAACTGGTGAGTTTAATTCGTCCTATAATGGTGGCAGCTTCCCAGAGCTTCCATTCGGCACTTATACAGTCAAGATTACCCTTTCTGATTACCATTATGATTGGGGAACTGATCTAGTGAAAAAAGTGACAGTTTCTCCTGAGGATCCTCATCCAAAAGTCACCTTTGCTTCTCGCTATTTATCCGAGAATAAGTTGACAATAGGTTTTGACAAGCCAGTGCCAGAAGGAACTGTTGTGAAGACTATTGATGAGAAAGGGGTTATCCGTACGCTTGCTCATAGTATTTATGATCTTCTGAGCTTTGAAAGCATGCTGATGAATGGAAACTATCGTATTCATGTTGAGCTTCCAGCAGGATATCGTGCAACTGAAAATGACTTTATCTATGAAGTCACAAATAAGATTAATCGTTATGTTTTATCCTATCTGAAGGAGATGGTGATTCCGACGCCTGATCCAGATCAAGATAGTGGAATAATTGTAAAACCAGATAGGAAACCAGGAGTCCCAGCTCCTACAAATCCTAATAGTAGTCCTACTTTTGAAACAAATAAAGCTAGTGAAAAAGTTGCAACAGCTATGCCACTAACGATTAACTATAAAACAGCTTCTAGTAAGCAAGAAGAATCTGGTGTCCTTCCGAAGACAGGACAAGAGGACCAAACCTCTCTAGCACTCAGTCTCTTTGGAATAACTTCGCTAGCATTGGCCGGAATGGCCATTCACAAAAAGCGTGAAGAAAGCGAATAGTCTATAGGAGAATTAAAAATATTTTAAGTTAGCTTACCTACATAAGAAACAACCGGAGCCATTTTAGACTACGGTTGTTTTTGTTATTTATTTAATCAATAAGATTATTTTCTTCTGTCCAGACGCTTCTAGTAAATAATATTGAGAGTACAGCTAATACAAGAAAGGCGATGCTAGTATAGATATAGGGCTGATCCAGCGTCGTGGAACGTCCAGATAGATTAACAATGCCTCGGAAAAGGACACCCGCCGTGAGAGTAGCAACTGCTGAGTTCCAGAGGTTGAGGCTGAGTCTTGAGAGGTTAGGAATGATCTTGAGTAGGATTAATAAGAGGATGCCTCCAACTAAAGGAACTGCATAGAGATAGTGCATATAGGTAGAGGTTTCACCAAAGCTAAAAGACTCATATATACGGCTAAAGGCAAAGAAGAAGATACTTAAGAGAGTATAGACAAGAGCTGTCTTCTTGAAACGTTTTTTGCTTGGATTAGTAACCGATGTAGACAATGTCGCTCACCGCCCTTTCTGAAATATTTCCATTGGTCGTTGGTTTGTTGATTACCTGACCATTGAAGTAGAGTGTAGAAGATCCGCCACCGTCAAGGTTATAAGCAGTCTTGACGCCATAAGATTTCATAACTTCAGCTAACTCATAGAGGGATAGTCCCTGACTTTCTGAGGTCCTGCCATCTGACACGACAATAGTATAGTGGTTTTCGTCGATAATACCGATGGCTGTACGTGGGTTGGAAGACATGGATTGACCAACTTCAGAATTAGTGTCAACGACAATCTCACCGTTTTCTACTAAGGATGGACCAAAGGCTAGGAGGTTAACAACTCCGTCTTTCACCAGCTGTTCTGCAGATGTTTCGTCCTCATAAATGATCTTAAATGAGCCGTCCTTGTAAATCGCCAAATCACCATTGCTGGAGTCTTCTCGGACGGTATCACGGTAGACAACCCCGTTGCGGATAACATAGCCAGTGGAATTAGCCCCGTAGTAGTCACCGTTGACCGCTAGAATAGCATTGTTGTTGGCAGCAGTGACAGAGGTTTTGGCTGTGACATTGGTTCCATAAGTGTTTTGAGCCAGAGCGGTTTTTAAATATTCAGCAGAGCTGACTGTTATATCAGCAATATAAACTTGGGTATTGCTGACTGTTTTTTCCGTCAGTGTAATGGAGATATTATCATCACTATAGCTAGTATCAGACGTGCTGACATTGGTTGCCGTTGTACTGGTGCTACTACTTGTAGTGTTGGCTTTAACAGTTGTAATAGACTCTGATAAGACAAAGGTCTTGAGCATGGAGTAGCTGAAGGATGCAGTCAACAATAAGCCAAAAAGACTAGCATAAACATAAGATTTTTTAAATAATTTCATGATACGGTGTGGGTCCTTTCTTTAAAAATAAACTTCTTTTGGATAAGCCAAGAGAGAGAAAATAGCAGAATGCCGACCAAAATCTTAACGAGTAGAAGGTTGATCCCAAAGACAGCGTAGAAGAGTCTGATTAGAAGGGTGTCTAATATAAACAAACCTAGAGCCAGGCCAAAGTAGCCACTTCCTGTTTTTGCAATGCTATCTTCATTTTTAAAGACGAGCTTTTTATTGGTGGAGTAATTAAAAATAGAGCTGGTAACGCGGGCAATCCCATTGGCAAGTAAAATACGCAGAGTTGTCGGCACAGCCACCAGAAAGAGTAGGGCGACAGCGTAGACTAGATAGTCCACAATGAAGCTACTTAGTGAGGATAGAGCAAACTTAAACATATCTTTGTAAATCATTAAGCCATCTTGAATGGGTCTGAAATGGGAAGTTTTATTATCATCGATGTAGACCGTCTCGATCGGAACTTCCACGATTGGATAAGCCTTGCAGGCTTGCAGAAGCATATTCATTTCGTATTCATAGCGTTGGCCTTCAATGGAGAGCATAAACGGAAGCATATTGCTAGTGAAGGCACGGAGGCCGGTCTGGGTATCCGAAACAGCAACGCCGGTTTGTTGTTTAAAGAGCAGACGGGTCAAACTATTTCCGAATCGACTTCGTAGAGGGACCTTTCCGGTAAATGAGCGTGCTCCTAAGATTAACTTCTGAGGTTGCTCATGGGCACAGTGGGCAACACGTAGGATGTCCCAAAGCTTATGTTGACCGTCTGCATCTGCTGTGACAATGACACCATAGCGACCTTGAGATTGAATATAGCGAAAAGCTGTCTTTAGGGCCTGTCCCTTGCCTTGGTTAAGATAATGATGCAGGATAGTTGCATATGTTGCTGCTTGTTCAAAGACACGATTACATGAAGCAGAACTGCCGTCAATGATTACGATTACTTCAAAGTCACTCTTTTCACGAACTTTTTTTATTAAGCGAATGAGATTGTAATCTGGCTCATAAGCTGGAATAACGAGATAATCCATAAGCTGTACCTCTTTCTTAGATGTTTGATAGATAAGATACAGAACAGTATAAAGAGCAGTCCTTAAAGCTAACTGATATCAGTTTTCTTTAAGTTTGGCTTAATATTTGTTTAAGGAAAAATGGTTGAAAAACAAGAAAAAAGAGGGAGGCCAGACTGCTTGTTTTTACAGTTAGTCTGGTCTCACCTCGTTAAGAGACAGAAGGAAATTTTGCACTTCTGATCCATTATTCTAAAATTAACATGCCTTCTTTAATGGCAAATGGATCTGTCTCGTTGATCCGATCGTAGAACATGATACCGTTGATATGGTCAATTTCATGTTGGACAACGATAGCTTTGTAACCTTTAAGTTTTACTCGATGTTTTTCACCATCTTTATCGAAGTAATCTACAGTGACACGTGCATGTCGGACTACATAGCCAGGGACATCGCGGTCGACTGATAGGCAACCCTCTCCGTCAGCCAAAGCCGCATCTTGTACAGAATGGGCCACGATTTTAGGATTGTACATAACCTCTTTCAGAGCATAAGCTTCTTGTGGTGGATTGCCGTTTTCATCCTCTGGGTTAGGTAAGAGAACCGCGATGATACGGCGGGAAATATCAAGTTGCGGAGCAGCCAGTCCCACACCGCCACGTAATCCAAGTTTTTCAGCCATGACTGGATCTTGTGAGTTGTGTAAGAACTGCATCATTTTTTCACCCAAAAGAATATCTTCGTCCGCTAAGGGAAAAGAAACTTCCTCAGCAACAGCGCGTAGGGTTGGATTTCCCTCGCGAATAATATCCTTCATATCAATCAAATGAGCTGGTTTAATAAGTTTTTCAATAACAGACATCTTCTCTTTCCTCGTTCTTTCTATATGATACTATATCACAAAACAGACTAGAAATAAAGAAGAGGAGTTAATGATAAATTTTTCTAAATAAACAGATTGCGTCTTTGTGCAAAAAACTGTATGATACTAATAGTGTGTTATTGAAGGGAAAGAAAATGAAAAGAACAATGGAAAAAATCAGTATTTTGAGTCTATCTTTGGTACTGACAACCTCTTTTTCAATCTCCAGTGCCTTGCCGGCCATGTTTGATTTTTATAAGGACTATCCAGCCGATAGGATAGAACTCCTAGTTTCCCTGCCCTCTATAGGGATTATGGTCATGCTCTTGTTGAATGGACTAATTGAGCGTTTCTTATCTGAGAGGATCATGATTGTGACTGGCTTGCTGATTATGTCTGCTTGCGCCTTTGTTCCCATTTTGAATCCATCCTATAATCTAGTCTTTCTTTCCCGTTTAATTTTTGGCTTGGGGACAGGCTTGATCAATGCCAAGGCTATTTCAATTATTAGCGAGCGTTACCAAGGCCATGAGCGCATACAGCTCTTAGGCTATAGAGGATCAGCAGAAGTAGTGGGGACAGCCCTTCTGACTCTGGCAGTCGGCCAACTTTTGCGCTTTGGCTGGACAGCAACCTTCCTTGTTTATACCTTCTGCTTTTTGGTTTTGGGACTTTTTCTCCTCTTTGTTCCTTATGAAAAAGGGGAAGTTCATCAACATAAGCAGGCCAAAAAAGAAAAGATGACAGCAGTCCAGTTCCGCTTCACCTTATTATCAGCTTTGGTGGCTGGGGTAATTGTACTTAGCAATACAGCCATCAACTTGCGCGTACCTAGTCTAGTGTTGCATCATCAAATTGGGACAGCGCAAACGGCCAGTTTAATTTTAAGTGCTATGCAGTTAATTGGAATTGTGGCTGGTGTTAGCTTTGCTCCGATGGTTGGGATCTTTAAGGACCGTTTACTGACGATTATTGGAATTTGTTTTGGCTTGAGCTTGATTTTGATTGGTCTTTCCAGCAATATATGGCTGTTAGCTATTAGTGCCCTTTTTGCAGGCTTCACCTATAGTATAACTCTGACGACCGTATTTCATACAGTGTCAGAAAAGATCCCCCCTCATCTAATCAATCAGGCTGTTTCAATTACTGTTTTAGGATGCAGTGGTGGTGCCTCTGTGACAACATTTATCCTTTCCTTGATTGGTCATCTATCTCAAGCTCCGCTTTTCATTTTCTCTGCTCTAGGGGTCATCATGATGGTCATAGCAATGCTAAGTTACAATATCACAAAGGAATAATATGCGCCTAGATAAATTTTTGGTAGAAAATGGTCTTGGTTCTCGAAGCCAAGTGAAGGAAGTTTTGAAAAAAGGTTTGGTTTTGGTCAATGGCAGAGCGGAAAAATCTCCCAAGACTCAGATTAACGAGACGTCAGATGAGGTTGTTGTTTCTGGCCAAAAGTTGACCTATGAAAAGTTTGTTTACTATCTTCTTAACAAACCCAAGGGATATATCTCAGCAACAGAGGACGAACGACATAAAACTGTTCTGGATTTGTTGGATGAGACTGCCCGTCAGAAAGAAGTCTTCCCTGTTGGGCGCTTGGATATTGACACTCATGGTCTGCTCCTTCTGACTAATAACGGTAAGCTAGCTCATGCCATGTTGTCACCCAAAAAACACGTAGAGAAAATCTATCGAGCTCAAGTAGCTGGTTTGATGAATCAATCAGATGTGGAGCAGTTTGCCAGAGGGATAGAGTTGAAAGACTTTACCTGTCAACCAGCCAAACTCAAGATTTTAGAAGTAGATGAGGAAAAAGAGACCTCTCTTGTAGAAATCAGTCTATCCGAAGGCAAGTTTCACCAAGTCAAGCGCATGGTGGGCACCTGCGGAAAAGAAGTAACAGATCTTCAGCGACTCACGATGGGACCTCTGCAATTGGATTCTGAGTTTGCTCTTGGAGAATGGCGTCGTTTAACAGAAGAAGAGATGAAATCTTTGGAGAGATTTCAGGTAGAGTTATAAAGAGCTAGATTATACAGTATAGTAGCACCTTCGAGGTTGGAAAGAAAAATCCGACTTCGAGGGTGCTTTTGATTTTCATGAAATTTTTGTAAAATAGTGAGAACTTTCAAATTATTTTAAGATGAGAATTTTCTGTAAGATTAAGTCTGGATTTGAAACGGGTGAATGTGTTCATTGATTGCCTTTTGCCGTATAATGAGGGTGAATCTTTGAGCCCTTCTAATGTTCTTTTATGTTGCATTATGATCCTCGGAGATGTTTTTTATATATAGCAAATGTTTGATCTGATTCTTAAATTTATAAAGTCATTGTTCTTTCTGTATTTTATGTAAATTACAGGGTGATATACTTGATATTTTTGCCAAAAAATTATATGATTTTGAGTATAAAATAATATGATATATGAAATTATTTTCGACCTAGATTTTGTTCTTAAGGCGAACAAAGGATATAAAAAAAGGAGAGAAATGTGAAGACTTTACTATTCGGAAACACAGCTTACATATCTAAAGAGTTCATTGAGGAAGCTTTCCCTAATAGCGATGTCTATATTTTTGGAGAGACCAACTTAACTGGCTTAAAGAGAGTAACAGTTTTTAAGAAGACAGAGGCAATCGGAATCGCTGAAATCTTAGAAAATTATCGCTTCGATCAGATTTTGTATCTTTCAAATTTCTTGACCTATAAAAATCAACAGATTGGGGAATTGGAAAGGCTACAGGATTTCTTAAAAAACACTTCTAAATTGACCTGGTCTAAGATTATCTATCTGACCGGACCAGAAATCATCAATCTGCCTCAGGATTTAGAAAGAGCAGCAGAAAATCTGTGCTTGCATTGGGCTCATACCTACAGTGGCTCTCTTAAGATTATTAGAAGTCCTTATGTTTATTCTGCAACACAGCCAGAGGACTATTTCTACGGTTTAATGTCTAACATCCGCCACAATCAGCCAATTCGTTTCGACGAGCAGCCTGATGAGATGGCAAACTTTATTAATTCAGAAGACCTAGCAGAACTTGTTTATAAAGTATTTAATAGTTGGACAGATGAGATTGAAGTTCTAACAATTCCTAGTCCGTTTCAGGATACCTTCCAGCAGCTGGCGACCAAGTTACAAAATTTAGAGCTCTCGCACAGTACGATTGGTTTCCAATCATCCAATAAGCTATCGCCTCTCTACCAAACAATGGACAAGAATAATCTGCGTGGTCGGTATGGTTGGTTTATCCATTATTCTATTTTGGATGATTTATCAGATCTTTATTGCCAATTCGCTTCTGAAAGTAAGCCTTTAAGACGGCTTGAATTCCGAGGTTTGAAGAAAAATATCTATAGACTGCGGGGCCATAATGATTTCCAAAAGACAGCAGAGATTTTACTGGCCTTTCTCTTGTCAGAAGTCCTCAGCTTTGTCGTTGCAAGATTTAATCAGCTAGGAATGATTGATGTGCGCCTCTTGTTTGTAACCTTAATTAGTACTATTTTTGGAACAGTATATGGCGTCTTTGCGGGTGTTTTATCTGTTTTGGGCTTGTTTGTAACGAGCATAGCAGCAGGTAATAAGTGGCAATCAATTGTATATAACACCGATAGATGGCTTCCATTTGCCGCCTATATCTTCGTGGCTCTTATTTGTGGTATTATCCAGATGAAATACCAAGATGAGAAGGAATTGCTGGAAAAAGAAAATCAGTTGTTGAACGAGCAAAATGACTTTTTGACTCTTTCATATGAAGATGCAGCTCATGATCGAGATGCACTAGTTCAAAAAGTAGTGGGCAGTAGCAATGGCAACAGTCAACTATATGCTGTTCACAAACGTTTAAACAAGAAAACAGTTGAAGAAGTGATTGCTGAAGCTGAAAGAATCATTGGAGAAGAATTTTCAACTGATGAAGTTCATTTTTATCCTTTGTCTCCTTTTTCTAGCTTTAAGATAGAGCTCTATCCTCAGTTGAAAGAAGGTTTGGAAAAAGAAGCAGTTTGGATTAACAAAAAGATGCTTCCAGACTATCCTGTTTTTGCTGTAGAAATGAAAAGTGCTTCTGGGCTTCATTATCTGATATGGGTTGACGAAGTTTCTTATGATCAATTGACTTTCTCAAAACTTCATTTCCTTCAGATGGTAAGTGAACTGACAGCGTCTATGGTAGATAAGGTCGGTTATTATCAAGTCTTCTCTAGCATGAATAAAGATTCTGGTCTGACCACGCATAGCAGTCCCGGCGAAATGAGGCAAGGAAACTAAAATGGAATGGATGATTACTAGTTTTTGTGTCTTTTTAGACCTAGCTTTATGCGCGTATTCGTTTATCTTATTAAAAACTAAACGGATGCAGCTGCCTCTCTTTTACATAGTCTTTCCTATTGCTCTACCCTTTTTAGGTTATATCTTACTTTGGGACTTGAATCGTTCTATTCAAAAGGATGAATCTGACCTTTCGCTGGTTCAAGGTGATTTCGAAGAATGGTTTGATGTAGATGACACACAAAAAATGAGCAGGGTTGAAAGTGCCTATGATCACGTTGAAGAGATTATTCCTCTAGAAGAAGCTCTTGTCTTGCAAGACAAAGAAGTTTCTCGGTGGATGTTGATGGAAATAGTCAGTCGGGCTCCAGCTAAGTTTATTGACTTATTGTTCCTGGCTCGTCAAGATGAGGATACGGAGGTTGTGCATTATGCAACGACCTTAATTGCGGAAATCTCTCGACAATATGATATCCGTCTACAGACACTGGATAAAAAGCACCAGGAAAATCCATCAGATTACCGGACTCTAGCAGAATACTGTGCAGTTTTAGCAGCATACCTGCAAAAGAATCTGGTGACTAAGCGGATGGAAGAGGTCTTGCGGAAGGATTATTCCTATCTCCTAGAAAAGAAACTTCAACAAAAAGAGCAACTTTCTGATTATGTGAAATTGATAGAGAATGAACTCTTATTGAAGCGATATGAAAGTGTTGAAAAATACTTGAATACTATTTCTCAAAAATGGCCTCAACAAGAAGAAATTTATATGCTCTATCTCAGATATTATTTTGAAACGAGACAGGGAGAAAGGTTAGAAGAATTGGTAGAAGCCATCAAAAATGGTTCTATTTATATTTCTAAAGCGAATCAAGAACGTCTCGCTTTCTGGCAATCGTAGGTTTTTTAGATGACAAAGAAAAAAAGAAAAATCTTATATTCAAAAGAATCCATTATTGTAATTGTAATCTTTCTTTTGTTATCTGCGGTTTTGTGGATTCAAAAGAGTGGCGAACAATATACAGTTAATCCTGAAAAAAACATTTATCTTAAAAATGCTCCTTCGTCTAATGCTGTATTTGACAGCTTAGCTCAGGATAATCTGGTTCTTTATGATGAAAACAATGATACAAGTCGAAGGGCAAAAGAGCAATTTACTCAGATTCTCAAAGATATGAGAATGGGGTACCGCTTGGTTGATATTTCAAAAGAGACGATTCCTAGTTTTTCTGATTATAAAAAAGTCGTTGTGCTTCTGAGCGATTTGGAAGGCTTGGGAGACAAGGCGCTTGAGATGGTGGATTGGGTTGAGCAAGGAGGAAATGTTCTCTTTGCTGTAACCCTCTCCAAGGACAGCAAATTAACAGAAATCGAACAAAAATTAGGCGTTTCAAGTTCTAGTTTTGAAAATGCCTATGTTAAGAAAATTTATATTGATAAAGATTTTATGATTGGCGGTGGGAAAAGCTATGCCATTGACGGCGCTTTCCATTCTGCTTGGGCAGTTACACTATCATCCGATGCCAAAGTTCACGCCTGGACAGATGATGAGGCAAAAACTCCTTTGGTCTGGGAAAAGAAACATGGTCAAGGGAAGTTTGTAGTTGATAATTTTGGCATTTATGAAAGAGCAGTACGTGGCCTCTATGCAGCTTCCTATAGCTTGATGACGTCCGCGACAGCTTTTCCAGTTATTAATGGGACAACTTTTTACCTAGATGACTTCCCATCTCCAGTCCCTGCAGGAGATGCGACTTATATTAAACGTGACTATAATATGAGCATCTCAGACTTTTATACTAATATCTGGTGGCCTGATTTGTTGAAGCTGGCTGAAACCTACGGAATTAAGTATACAGGTGGGGTTATCGAAAATTATGAGGATGACACGTCAGGAAATGTTCATAGCCAAAAAGATGTAGACCGATTTAAATATTTTGGTAAGTCACTTTTGGCTAATGGAGGAGAAATCAGTTACCATGGTTATAATCACCAGCCTTTAACGCCTAAAGGAGTTGATTATGGTGATGAATTCCCAACCTATAAAACTTGGAAAGATAAGAAAGCTATGGCTTCTGCAATCAGTGAACTGCTTCGCTTTACAAAAGAACTCTTTCCAAAGGGAGAAAAGTCGATTTATATCCCGCCTTCAAACGTTCTATCTAAAGAAGGAAGGGAAGTTCTACGAGAAAAATTCCCAGAAATCAAGAGTATTGCTAGTAATTATTTCCCAGGCAAATTCACCTATTCCCAGGAATTTGAAGTGGCAGATGACGGTATGATTGAACAACCTCGGATTGTTTCGGGTGCTTCATGGGATGCCTATTCAAAATTGACCGTATTTTCTGAGTTAAACATGCACTATGTCACTACTCATTTCCTTCATCCTGACGATGTCATGGATGAGGATCGAGGTGCGAAACTAGGCTGGTCCAAACTCTATAAAGATTTCCAAAATGAAATTGAGAGCCTATATAAAATTGTTCCAAATATTCGACGCCTGACGGGTTCAGAAATGGCTGGAGCAGTCCAACGCTATGCCATCTTAACCATTAATCAGAATCGAACAGATACAGGCCTGGAGCTAGAACTTGGAAATTTCCATAATCAAGCTTATGTAATGATTCGATTAAACGAGGGAGAGCCTGGAAAAGTCAAGGGTGGCAAACTCGAACAGTTAACAGGTAATCTCTATCTGCTGGAGGCAACATCAGCCAAAGTATCTATTGAGGTCAAATAAACATAAAAGAGAAAAGAAAAATGAGAATTTGTTTGGTTTTAGAAGGTTCTTATCCCTATGTTCATGGAGGTGTATCTACCTGGATGCACCAGTATATCACCGAGATGAAGGAACACGAGTTTATCGTATGGGTGATAGGAGCAAATGAGGAAAAGAAAGGGCAATTCGTCTACGAATTTCCACCCAATGTAGTAGAAGTTCGAGAGGTTTTCCTAGATAGTCTAGTCTGTTCAGAAGCGGGGAATAAGGTATCTGAAGAATTAACCGATGCAGAATACGGAGCCCTAAAACAATTAGTTTTTTGCGCAAAACCAGATTGGTCTTTGATTTTTAACTTGCTTCAAGATGGAAAAATCCAGCGGGATAGCTTCTTAGCTAGCGAAGAATTTTTCCAAATGATCCAGCAATTGTGTACGGAAAGATACGCCATGCAGCCGATGTCGGATGTGTTTCATACCATCCGCTCCATGCTTTTTCCGCTTTTGACCCTTTTATCTAGTGATATTCCGATTGCAGATGCTTATCATGCAATTTCGACAGGATACGGTGGTATCTTGGCCACACTAGCGAGCGTTCGGACAAAGAAACCCCTTCTTTTGACTGAACATGGGATTTATACTCGGGAGCGTGAGGAAGAGATCATCCGAGCAGATTGGATTTTACCGTCCATGCGAAAACAATGGATTGACTTTTTCTATACTCTCTCAGATGCTGTCTATTCAAAAGCAGACTGTATTACCAGCCTATTTTCAAAAGCCAGAGAAATTCAGATAGATATGGGTTGTGATCCAGAAAAGTGTCGAGTCATTTCAAATGGAATTGACTACGAAGCTTTTTCAACAATTCCTCATGAGGGGGATGGCTTTATCAACATTGGTGCAGCGGTCCGAATGGCTCCAATCAAGGATATTAAAACCATGATTTATGCCTTTTATGAAGTGTCTGCCCAAATGCCTAATGTGCGTCTCTATGTTATGGGAGGTGTAGATGATAAAGCGTATGCCAATGAATGTTATGATCTGGTTCGAAAATTGAAGCTAGATAACCTGATTTTTACCGGCCGGGTTGACATCAAAGAATACCTCAAAAGAATGGATTTTATGATTTTAACCAGTATTTCTGAGGGACAACCTCTTTCTGTCCTAGAAGCAATGGCAGCTGGAAAAGCGTGTGTAACGACAGACGTTGGTTGCTGCAGAGAATTGCTGGAGGGAAGAGAAGACGATAATTTGGGACCAGCAGGGTATTGTGTCCCCCCTACTGATCTAAGTGGCCTAGCTGATGCTATGCTACGGATGGCTTCTGTGGAAGAAGAAAGGCTGGTGATGGGGAAGACTGCTAAAAAACGAGCTGAGCTATATTACCAATATGATCAAATGATTGACCAATATAGACAAATGTATAAGGAGTATGTGAAGTAATGGCAGGATTGGGATTTGAACTAAGAAAGGTATATAACAAGGGAAGCTTCCTGGCCAAGCAAAAAGCATATGGCTATGCAGGTATTATTTATGTTGGACCGATGATTCTTGGGATTTTACTGATTTTTGCAGTTGTCTATCTCAGTGTTTTTGGTCGTTTTGGCAACAGTGAACGCGACCATCTGTTGGGGTTGATTTCCTACTCAATCCTAACTTCCTTAGCCATTACCAATATTTTTTCTATGGTTGTGACCCGCTATGTCTCCGATATGCTCTATGAAGAAAAATTTGAAAAGGTTCTGCCTTCATACTTTTCTTCTGGTGTCATGATGTTGGGGATTGGCTTTGTGTCCTATGGCTTGTTCTTATTCTTATCAGGTATACCCTTGCTGGAGATTGTTTTAAACTTGCTACTGTTTAGTGAATTATGCTTGATTTGGCATGCAGTCAATTACTTAACAGCGGTTAAAGACTATCGCAGTATCTTAAAAACATTTGCAATGGCGATTCTGATTACACTTGGAGCAGGCTTCCTTGCTTTATCCTTGTCGATTCCTTATGGCTTATTGCTAAGTACCTGTATCGCTTATGCATATATCCTAATTCAAATGATTCGCATAATGTATCGGTATTTTCCGAAAAGCTATGAGGCCAATTTCGAGTTTCTGATCTGGTTTGATGAATATTTCAATCTTTTTAAGGTTGGAATCTATCTTTTTATTGGGCTCTTTGCTCATATTGTGATTAACTGGTTCGGACCCTTGAGCAAAGGGATTGGAGGGCTTTTTCGTACGGCTCCTGTCTATGATGTGTCAGCTATGTTAGCCTATCTCGTAACCTTGGTGTCAACAGTGAGCTTTGTTGTTTCGGTAGAAGTTGTATTTTATCCGAAATTTAGGAAATATTACCAGCTGTACGATGGGGTCGGAAGTGTTGCTATAATCAACCAGACGGAAGTGGATATGCTTCGGACTCTCCGAAATGAATTGAAATATTTATCTTGGAAGCAACTCTTAGCAACCTTGCTAGCGATGTTTGTGGGGATAGTTTTGTTGGGGGTTCTACCCCTAGGCTTTAATAGTCAGATGAAAGGCTATTTTCAGACCCTTTGTTTGGGCTACGGGCTTTATGCCGTAGGAAATGTTAACTTACTCTTACTTCTTTATTTCGTAGACTATGAGGGTGCTAAGGATTGTGCCAAGTGGTTTGCTGGAATTTCAGTTATCTTTAGTATTCTAACTCAGTTTATGGATACATCTTTTATCGGTTATGGCTTTTTATTAGCTTCATTAATACTTTACTTAACAACAAGTGCTCGTTTGACTGAATATACCAAAGATCTTCCTTATCGTATTTTAGGAAGTCAGGATGTCGTTTCACGTGAAGAAGTAGGATTCTTTACTAAGCTGTATAATACGTTGGAAGCGAGGAGAAATGATGAATAATAAGTGGGGTAAGTTTCTACTAGTCTTTGGATTGATGTCCCTCGCCTTTATTCTTTTAGCAGTTTTTGATAACACAGGAAATACTGGAAAAGACAAAGTGACCCAAAAGGTGAAGAAGGAAAAGGTGCAGAATATTAATGACTTGCATCTTTATGACAAAGAAACCTTGTATAACCAAGGGGATCCGGATGTCATTACCATGTATTTGACTGTTAGACGGGGGAATACAGTCGAAAACACTAATCATTCTTGGAGTGAAGTCAACCAATATTCAGCTTATGACTATGAAAAAATGGGTGTGAAACGCTATCAAGTCGAAGGCCTCCTGCAAGTGGGCAATGAAAAAGGACCTGAGTCAGGGCAGTTCGGTTTTGGAGAAGAAGTTCCCAATGCTACGGTTCAGATCCGTGGGCAAAGCTCTAGTAGAGCCAGTCAAAAGAATTATAAGGTTGAGATAAAAAGGAGCAAGGGAAGATGGGAAGGCCAACGGACCATTAACCTAAATAAGCATCCCTATGACTATCTGCGTTTCCGTAATAAGCTAGCTTTTAAGCTAATAGAAGGAATTCCACAAATTGTAGGACTACGTACCCAGTTTGTCCATCTCTATGTCAAGGACGAGACTGGAGAAGAATCGAAGGGGTTTGAAGATTACGGCATCTACACGCAAGTTGAACAGTTAAACAAGACGGCTCTTGAAGCTCATGGTCTTGACCAAAGTGGCCATCTCTATAAGATTAATAATTTCGAATTCTACAGAGAGCCTGATGCTATTCGAAAAGAAGATGATCCTAAATTTGATAAGAAAAAATTCGAGTCTCGTTTAGAGGTCAAGGGAGACAAGGATCATACCAAGCTGATTGATATGTTGGATAAACTAAACGATGAGTCAGTCTCAAGTGATGAGTTCCTAGAAAAATATTTTGATGCGCAAAATGTCCAGTACTGGATGGCCTTTCAGATTTTGATGGGCAATATTGACAGTCAAAACCGGAATATGTTCCTCTACAGTCCAAAGAATGGGACACGCTGGTATATCTTACCTTGGGACTTGGACGATTCCCTACACAAAAGTGAGTATGCAATTCGTAAGCCAGATGCATTGGGAGAAAATAGTTGGCAATACGGAGTCAGCAACTACTGGGGAAATCACTTGTTCCAACGCTTGCTTAAATCAGAAAGATTCAGAACTGGTTTGGAAAGAACAGTTGATGAGTTATATAAAAATCAGCTGAAACCAGAAAATATTGGCGATTTGAGTAAAAATTATGCTAAAATAGTCAAACCATATCTGTCTCGTATGCCAGATTTGGGTCATTTGTATTTTAATGAGGACCAGTATAATCAGGTCTTGGATGCTCTACCAAAAGAAGTAGAGGAAAATTATCATGACTATAAGAAGAGCCTGCAATCTCCTCAGCCATTCTACATTGACCAACCTAAAGTAGAAGGAAAGAAACTTGTCCTAAGATGGCTACCTTCTTATGATTTTAATAATCAAGAGATTACCTATCACGTAGAACTTGCCAAAGATCCAAGCTTCAAAGAAAAAATACTAGATAAGAAGGGGATCAAGGAGCTCAGCATTAAGACAGACCGTTTACCTAAAGGTCAATACTTTATCCGAATCTTTGCTACAAATGAAACAGGCAATTCACAAGCGGCCTTTGACTACTATCGTACAGACACTACCAAACAATTCGGTGTCTCAGGCTTCTATGTAATGGAAGATGGGGGAATCAAGGTTGACACTTATGAAAACAGATAAAAAGGAGCAGTTTCGCCATGAGGCGAAATATCTCATCGGTTTAAAAGAAAAAGCCATACTGACCCAACGGTTTGAGTCTATTCTAAATTTGGATAGACATGCTCAAAACGGAGGGTACACCATTCGCAGTCTTTATTTTGACGATTACTGGAATAGTAGTTACGAGGAAAAGGCTGCAGGGATTTTGATGCGAAAGAAATATCGAATTAGGATTTATAATTTTAGCGATCGTAGCATCAAGTTGGAAAGAAAGAAAAAGTTTGAAAATTATATCTATAAGGAAGCAGCACCTTTAACACGAGAAGAGGTGGAAAAAATTATTGAAGGCGACTATGGGTTTCTACTCCATAGTCCCCACCCTCTTTGTCGGGAATTTTATTTTGAATGTGTGACAAATGTTATGCGTCCCCGTGTAATTGTTGACTACGAGCGGGAACCGTGGGTTTACGATGCAGGGACAGTACGCTTGACCTTTGATTCAAATGTTCGAGCAGCTGTTGGTAGCTATGATATATTTGACCCGAACTTACCGACTATTCCAGTTCTTCCGGAAGGCAAGTTGGTTTTTGAGGTGAAATATACAGAGATGCAACCGCAGATTATCAAAGATATTATTCCCCCCAGGGCTTCAGAGTTTATCGCGGTATCAAAATACGTTCTTTGCTATGAAAAGACAAGATATTTGCATGATTTTGAGTACTGGTTTGACACAGATTATTAGGAGAGATAGGAGAAAAGAATGAGTGTTCAAGATATGATTAAAAAATCAATATTAAAATCTGAGAATTTTACTTCCCAAAATGCTGTAAAAATTCTTGCCACTCTTTTATTAGCAATCGCATTAGGAGCTTTTATTTACTTTGTTTATCAGCGATTTTTCACTGGAGTTGTCTATTCAAGAAGTTTTGCTATGACCTTGATTGGGATGTCTATCCTAACAGCCATGGTGACTTTGGCAATTAGTACCAACGTTGTTATTTCTTTGGGGATGGTCGGTGCCCTTTCCATTGTGCGTTATCGGACGGCTGTGAAAGACCCCATGGACCTGCTTTATTTGTTCTGGGCCATCACCACGGGAATCACAGTTGGAGCGGGAATGTATATCCTAGCTATTGTGACAGCGGTAGTTATTTTTGCAATGCTACTCATTTTTAGTCGGATGCAGCACCAAGGTAAGGTCTTCATTCTCATTATTCATTACCAAGGAGATGAAACAGGAGACCGCATCATCCAATCTTTTGGTAAAATAAAATACTTTGTGAAATCCAAGACCCTCCGGGGTGATGCTGTTGAAATGGCAGTTGAAGTCCTCTGCAAAAAAGACGATTTCACATTTGTAGAACGCATTCGGAATATTGAACAGGTTTCAGACGTGACTCTTATCCAATATAACGGTGAGTATCACGGATAGCATGATTGGAAATGGAATGAATAAAAAATTGCGATACAGTTTAATTTTTTTAGTAGTAGCCACGCTTTTTGGTAGTTTTTTCTTAACATCCTTGAATAATAAAAAACAAGTAAACCGTACTTTTACCTACTCTGAAGAGGCAATTCCAAATCCCTTGATGGGCTATGCACCATCCGCAGAGGAATTGGAGCTTTCTGATGATGTTCAACTGGTATATATGGATGTCACTTGGAAAGAATTAGAAGCCCAAAAGGGTGTATATGATTGGGAAAAGATAGAAGAAAGCAACCAGATGGAACGCTGGAAAAAGGAAGGTAAGTACATTGTTCTACGCTTTGTCTTAGACTATCCTTCCAATACTTCTCATGAAGATATTCCTTCTTGGCTAATAAAAGAAATGTCTGATCCAGGGGACCGCTATGAGTCTGGCTATGGAAAAGGCTTTTCTCCTAATTATTCAGATAAAACCTTGATTTCTTATTATCAAAAAGCTGTTGCTGCTATGGGAGAGCGCTGGGCTAAAAGTGGGCAGATTGCCTTTATTCAGCTTGGAGTTCTCGGCCATTGGGGAGAATGGCACGTTAATGATGAGGTGAACATCAGAAAATTACCAGAAGCAGCGGTCCGTGAAAAATTTATCACTCCATGGACTCAAGCTTTTCCCAAGGCAAATATTTTAATGCGTCGGCCTTTTGTGGCTGCTAAGAAGCACGGCTTCGGCCTTTATAATGATATGGTCGGAGAGAAAGAAAGCACTAAGGTTTGGTTGGATTGGATAAAATCTGGTGGTGACTATGACCAGGAAGAGGCGAATGATGGCCTTGTAGCGATGCCTGATGCCTGGCAAACTGCACCGATTGGTGGTGAGTTTACTAGTGCAGTGAGCATGAAAAACATTCTCAAGAATAATTTAGAACAAACGATTAAAGAAGTTCAACAATCGCATACAAGCTTCTTAGGACCTAAGATTGCTGAGGTGCTTGATGAGAAGGATGATACGGGTTATAACGAAGTGTTGAAAAATATGGGTTATAGATTGTGGGTTCCTTCAGCGTCCTTGAAGCCTCAAGGTGATGAAACCAAGCTTACTCTTACTTTAGCAAACAAAGGAGTGGCTCCTTTTTATCGGAATTGGGACACTAAGATTTATGTTCTTGATAAATCAGGGGAGATTGTAGAAACTAAGAAACTTTCTCTTAATTTGACCAAGCTTTTACCAGATAAAGAGGAAGAGCTTGAAGTCTCACTTTCGACTTCTGATCTGATGAGTAAGGATGAGGGCTATAAGGTTGCTATAGGAATTATCTCTCCTTTAACAAACCAGCCATCTATTCGTTTTGCAAATGAAGGTCAAGAAGACCAGACTGTTCTGACTCTATATGATGCTGCAACTGATGAATAAAAAAGAAGTGCTCTGCCTATTGCAGCACTTCTTTTTTAGCTATTATTCCTGGAATTATGTGGCTAGGGCTGATTAATGAATGACAAAGACGACGTAAAGTAGGATGATTTGACAAAGCTGGTCCTTCTTGGTAGAATAAGAATGTCGTAAAGACAAATAACTTCTTCTTGGTTGCAGGCCATGCCAAACCTGTCACTCGGATGAAGCGTAAAGAAAAGGAGTATATCATGGCAATCTCAAAAGAGAAAAAAAATGAAATCATTGCACAATATGCACG
>ERZ773212.384-NODE-384-length-22266-cov-6.440998_pt1 | contig 22266 bp, 23 predicted proteins | sample MGYA00581005_ERZ773212 | MGnify/ENA primary metagenome ERZ773212 (study PRJEB29015, sample SAMEA2738154) | human oral metagenome | biome: human oral; feature: human-associated habitat; material: saliva | place: China | collected 2196 ... | reverse complement strand
TGCTCAAAGCTTGGGAAGGTTTGGGCTATTATTCGCGGGTGCGAAATATGCAAAAGGCAGCCCAGCAGATAATGACGGATTTTGATGGGGAATTTCCTGATAGCTATGAGGGAATTGCTAGCCTCAAAGGGATTGGGCCTTATACGGCTGGTGCCATTGCTAGTATTGCCTTTGGACTAGCTGAGCCTGCGGTAGACGGCAATGTTATGCGGGTGCTGAGTCGATTATTCGAAGTGGATTTAGATATTGGCCAACCAAGCAATCGCAAGGTCTTTCAGGCTATGATGGAGATTTTGATTGATCCAGACAGACCTGGAGATTTCAATCAGGCGTTGATGGATTTGGGATCGGATATTGAAGCTCCTGTTAATCCCCATCCAGAAGACAGTCCTGTAAAGGAGTTCAGCGCAGCCTATTTGCACAGAACTATGGATAAATATCCGATTAAAGCACCTAAAAAGAAGCCAGTTCCAGTCTATCTTCAAGGCTTGATTATCGAAAATGAGCAGGGGCAATTCTTGCTTGAAAAGAATGAGGCTGCTGGCCTGTTATCAGGTTTTTGGCATTTTCCCTTGATTGAAGTCGAGGAATTTCAAACTGAAAATCAGATCTCTCTATTTGAAGTGGCTGAAAATCAGCCCAGTCTGGACTTGTCTCCTCAAGAAAGCTTTGAGCAGGATTATGATTTGATTGTCGATTGGCAGCAACAGTCCTTTCCGAAGGTGCAGCATGTTTTCAGTCATCGCAAGTGGCATATCCAGTTAGCTTACGGTCGGGTTAAGGATAGCCAGCACGCAGCTGATGGAGAGGTCTTGTGGCTTCATCCAGGAGAATTTGGTAATTACCCCTTTGCCAAACCCCAGCAGAAGATGTGGGAGGCTTTTGGGAACGTAAAAGATGGAAACTAAAGTTAAATAGTCTGTTGAACTTGATTAAATTTACGAAGAATAGGAAATCATTGAAATATGTCCCATACCCCTAGTCCTCCAGATAAAACTTTTATTGGACGTCGTAGCAGACTTGCTGGTGTCATTTATTTTATATTAGGAGCTTTGAATTTCTTACATTGCCTTCTTTATTTTCAGTGGATATTTTCCCCAACTGCGAGAACTGACTTCATTATTATTCTAATTTTTATAGGTTTAAATATTTATTTTTTGACTCGCGAGTTCATCTATAAATGCTTCCATTGGTGTGGCTATCATGCCTTACCTGAGTTAGTCAAGTTCGGGAGCGGACGCTATTCCTTTCACTTGCCTGTCTTCGAAAGACATACCGAAAACTATAAAGTCTATTACAGTAAAAGATCAAAGAAACATCAATTTCTTTTCTTTGTGAGCTATATTTTATATGTGAATTTAATTTTAGTAGTTTTTTTGCTCTTCTCATGTGCATACTGGGATATGTTCATTGAGAGTTCCTCGAAATTTCAAGATTGGCATGCTTTTCTATTTATCTTTTTAATAATCATCCTGTATATCTGTATTGAAGCTTTATTTAAAAAATATAAACATTGGTTTAAAAATTACTTTAAACTAGATGATAAAATAGTAGAATACGGCTTTCCGATATATACTTTAAAAGAAAAATAAAGAATCTGGGACAAAAGTCCAACCTCAAATATAAAAAGCGAACAAAACTAGTTTTCTGGTAATCAGAATTCTGCTTTGTTCGCTTTTCGCATTGAATTATAGATCTGAAGGGCTTAATAATTAAGATTTTTAAAAATTGAAATCTTTTTGTCCCAGATTCTTTTCATTTTTAAAATGTCTTATAGCCCTTCTAGCTCTGTAAAGCGTGAGACAAATAAACTACCCTTTAGATGGAAACTTGTGCTTAAATCCCAGCAAAAGCCTTAATCTCATCCGCTGTCATCGAAGAGTCACAGCGAACAGCAACTTGACCGTCTTGAACATGCACAAAACCAGGAACCGTCGGGATGCTGTATTCAGAGCGGAAGGCTTGTAATTTCTCTAATTCGCTGGCTTCTTCGCTGTTAATGAAGTAGATGTGGACTTTAGTTTCAGCCACAACACCAGCCAATGTTCCAGCAAATTTACGGCAGTAAGGGCAAGTTTTGCGACCTACAAAGAAAGTTGCAGTCTCTTTGTCAGCAATCGCTTGACGAGCTCGGTCAACAGTTGTGACTTCCAAGTCTTTAATATTTTGAGCAAATTGTTCCATAAATAATCCTCATTTCTTTTGATAAAACTAGTATGCCATAAAGTTTCTAAAATTGCTTAGATTTGATATGAAAAAAAGATGAGATTGGTTCGTCTCATCTTTTATAATTGCTTATTTTACAAAAGCATTGATTTCCGCTTCAATATTTGCAATCTTAGCTTGTGAATCTTCATTGCTATCACCGACAACGGCAATGTAGAACTTGATTTTTGGTTCAGTACCAGAAGGACGAACAGCGATCCATGAACCGTCAGCCAAGGTGTATTTCAGCACATCGCTTGGAGGAGTTGTCAAGTTTGTAACAGTACCATCTGCAGCAGTAGCAGTTTGAGCCTTAAAGTCTTCTACGACAGTAATAGCTGTTTGGTTCCATTCTTTCGGACCATTGTCACGGAATTTAGCCATGATAGCCTTGATTTGCTCGGCTCCATCAACACCAGACAGAGTGACAGAGATAGTCTTTTCAGCAAAGTAACCATACTCTTTGTAGATTTCTTCAATACCATCAGCCAGAGTTAAGCCACGTGAACGGTAGTAGGCAGCAAGCTCAGCCACGACCAAAACAGCTTGGATAGCGTCTTTATCACGTACGAATGGTTTGATCAAGTAACCGAAACTTTCTTCAAATCCCATCATGTAGGTGTGGTTGTGTTTTTCTTCGAATTCTTGGATCTTCTCAGCGATAAATTTGAAACCAGTCAAGACGTTGAACATAGTTGCGCCGTAACTTTCAGCAATCTTAGTCACCAAGTCAGTAGAAACGATAGACTTGCAGAGAGCTGCGTTAGCTGGCAGAGTTCCAGCACTCTTGTGAGCTTCTAAGATGTATTTAGCCATGATAGCACCGATTTGGTTACCTGAAAGGTTGAGGTAGCTACCATCTTTTTGAAGAACTTCCACACCAACACGGTCAGCGTCTGGGTCAGTTGCAACCAAGACATCTGCACCAACTTTACGGCCTAATTCCTCAGCCAAGGCAAAGGCTGCTTGGCTTTCAGGGTTTGGAGACTTAACAGTAGAGAAGTCAGGATCAGCTACAGCTTGAGCTTCAACGACTTGTACAGAGTCAAATCCAGCTTGTGCCAAAGCGCGACGAGCCAGCATTTCACCAGTACCGTGCAGAGGAGTATAGACAATCTTCATGTCCTTGCCGTATTCATCAATCAGTTTTTGGTTGATATTGACATCCTTAACTTCCTTGAGGTATTCAGCATCAACAGCATCGCCAATCACTTCAATCAAGCCAGAAGCTTTTTCAGCTTCCACATCAGCAACCTCGATAGCAAAAGGATTTTCAATAGCACGGATGTAGTCAGTCAATGCATCTGCATCATGCGGAGGCATTTGTCCGCCGTCTTCACCATATACCTTGTAGCCGTTAAATGGAGCAGGGTTGTGGCTGGCTGTAATCATGATACCAGCGAAAGTTCCCAAATGACGTACCGCAAATGAAAGTTCTGGAGTTGGGCGTAGGCTTTCAAATACATAAGACTTGATACCGTGTTTAGCTAAGACTGCAGCAGATTCAAAGGCAAATTCTGGTGAGAAATGACGAGAGTCGTAAGCAATCGCAACACCGCGTTTTTTGAACTCATCTCCTTTTTCTTCAATCAAGCGTGCCAAACCTTCGGTTGCCTGACGGACAACATAGATATTGATACGGTTGGTACCCGCACCGATCAAACCACGCATACCAGCAGTACCAAACTCAAGGTTTGTATAAAAGGCATCTTCCTTAGTTTTTTCGTCCATACCTTCTAACTCTTTCCGAAGATAGTCAGGAAGTTCAGCGAAGTCAAGCCATTTTTTAAAATTTTCTTGATAGGTCATAGATGGAGTCTCCTTTATATTTAAAATAGAAAATCACCGCGTCTTTATGGATAAGCCGCAAGATTTTCTTGTTTGTTTAATCGCTTTCATTGTAACATATTTTCATAGTTTTTGAAAGTGCTGACCTAAAAAATAATGAAATCCTTTGAAAAAGTGAACAAAAATAGAGTAAAAAAATAATCACACTAGGTGATTATTTTTTAAGTTTTTCAAGTGCTGGAACGATTGCAACTGTAAGGAGAGCAGATATAATCATTTCTGAGATTGAATTGGCTGATAAAACCAGCGCAAGCATGGCTCTGATGTCTCCATTGTAAACAGATGAAAATAGAATGAAAATTCCTCCGAGAACGAAGATGGTGTTAGTCATTGAACCAACGGCACCAGCCAAAACTAAACCTGGCTTGTTTTTCATCCATTTGTAGACAAAATACGGGGTGATTCCGATTAGAATACGTGGCACCATAGCAATCATCAATGAATTGATGCTTCCATTTTCTACAAAAGGACTGAAGAGGTAGCTAGTTGGCAGCAGGACAACGGTGTTGGTCACCACACTGATTACCCCCATCAGAGCTCCAAGAACAGCTCCAATTCGTGGTCCGTAGATAATACTAGCGATAATGACTGGAATATGAATAATGGTCGGCTTAATCGGAACTGGTAGTAGGTTGAAAATGACAGAGCTCAGCAGATGGAGCACTAACATAATAGCAAAAAAGATAGCAATTTGCGCGATACTAGATTGTTTTCTCATTTAGAATTTCCTTTACTTTTTCTATAATAATATTGACATCAGCTAGAGCGCCAGTCCCATGATCTCCGCAAGCTAGAACAGCTTCACGCGGTTCGATAATCTCCCAGCCAAATTTTTTTAATCTTTCAAAATTGTGCTGAGTTAGTGGATTTTCATACATCTTGGTATTCATGGCTGGCGCGATGGCTTTTTTGACATGAGATGGGAGAGCAAGAGCTGTAGCGGTTACCATATTGTCTGCCAGACCATTAGCCAGTTTGGCGATGGTATTGGCTGTAGCAGGAGCGACTAAGAAAAGATTTGTTTCTTTACCGATTTCAATATGGTTGACCTTGTCTGGCCTCGGCTCGTCCATAAGGTCAAGGGAAACAGGATTCTTTGATAAAACCTGTAAGGTCAGCGGGGTGATAAAGTGACTGGCAGCTTCCGTCATGAGAACAGACACACTGTAGCCTAGCTTGCCCAGCTGGCTCGTAATATCTGCTGCTTTATAGGCCGAAATACTGCCCGTGACAGCGAGAGTAATATGGGTCATGAACTGTCTCCTTTCTGGATATGGCTTAACAATTGTTCAGCAATTTCTTCTTTGGAGAAAGCTTCTGTGACAGTGTCTGCTCCTAGGAGATAGGCGTGGTGTTGCCCGCTAGAAATTTCAGTCAAATCGTTGGCTACAATTAATTCAGCCTGATTTTTTTCAAGGCTGGCTCTAGCAGCAGCCAGTAACTCTTCTTTAGAAACGCCAACCAAGAGCTTGAAGCCAATCAATCGAATATTGGGATTCCATTCCTTGACCTTGCTGATAATTTTAGGATTTTTCTTGAGGAAAAGTACCTGATAGTCATCAGAAGACGAAATCTTACTTTCAGAATTACTTTTTTCCAGAAACTCTGTCACATCTGAACTAGCAAGAACCTCCTCAAATCTTGCCATGTACACTGGTTTATAGTCAGAAACAGCCATTGAATGAATGAGCACATCATGAGCTGCTACCAGCTCTTCCATGGTTGTCAGGAGCTGCTCTGTATCTTCGATAATCTTAATCGTTAGTTTTTCATGCGGATCCGGTTTAACAGCTTTTGCCGTTGTTAGCAGAGTCACCGAAGCACCCTCTGCCAAACAATGCTCGGCTATCATTTTCCCAAGTTGACCCGTTGAATGATTGGTGATAGAGCGGACTTGGTCGATTTTTTCACTCGTTCCGCCAGAGGTAATCAATATATTCATAGCTTTATTCTACAAGAAAAAATGAATTTAGTAAAATAAAATTAACTTAAGGTTCAATTTAGTCAAACTTAGCACTGGTGAAGCTTCTAGCTTGCTAGGACTTGTAGGTGCAGTGATTGGTATCGGTGCGCTTGGTCTTAACCGACGTCGTAAGAGAGGCTAATCTCTTTAGTAGAAAGTTAAAAAGGCATTCCTTTGGGGAGTGTCTCTTCTTTTTAAATGAATTAGTATATAATATTGGTAAAAGGAGGTTTTATGAATAAATTAAAAGAAATTATGGATAAATTAGAAGAAATTGATGAAATTTATGATAAGGCTTTTGAGTATTTAAAGTTAGTATTTGGGGAGAATCCTAGTTACTCTAGAAACTCTAAAAACTTAGCAGTAGATACTTTGTATAAGCTAACTCTAATAAAGAGGGGTATCTTAGAGGAGATGGGTGAATCTTCTAAATAGAAATTTTTGTCATTAACCAAACATTTTTATTCGAAAAACTTTTTTAAATAAAAGTTTGGATGTATAATAGTCTTATAAAAATTAAATAAATATTTAAAAGGAGAACAAATATGTTCAAAAAATCAATCAAAACTACAGGTAAACCTCTTATGCGCAAGTTGCGTACTGGTGCTTTTGTAACGGGTATTGCTCTTACTGCTGTAGGAACTGCGAACGGGGTATCTGCTGATGAGGTACAAGAAAACGCTCCAAAAACAGAAGAGGTAACTAAACCCCAAGTATCTGTTGAAGAACAGTACAAAGAAGCTAAAGGTCAGCTAGTTGAAGCTACTAAAGCCGTAGAAACAGCTCAAGGGGCTGTAAATACCGCTCAAGCTGAAGCTACTGAAGCTACTAAAGCTCACGAAGAAGCTAAAAAAGCCGTTGATGATGCTAACAAAGTAACACCTGAAACTGTAGAACAAGCAAAAAGTGCTGTTACTAAAGCTGAAGGTGTTGTAAAAGATACAGAAGCTACTGTGAATAAGGCAGAGTCATCTTACAAAGAAGCTTCTGATGCTGTAAACAAAGCTAATAAGGTAGCTAATGAAGATAAGGTAGCTGTGGTAAACACAAAAGATGGGGTATCTGATGCTGAGAAAGCTCTTTCAGATTATAAGCCTGCTCAAGATAGCAAACTTAACGAACTTGATAAGGCTTCAAACGATGCTACTGCCGAAGTTAATTTGTCACAACAAATTGTAGACAATCTTACTAAGAAGGCTAACCAGCCTACAGGTAAGGGTACTATCGAATCTGCTCAAAAAGAAGTAGATACTCTTGGAGCTAAAGAAAAATCGCTTAATTCTCAGCTTGAAGAAGCTAAAAAAGCTACTATTGTTACACCGACAACTGGTACTCCTTTGAAAGCCGCTCAAAATGCCGTAACTGGTGCTACATCTACCAAATTTGCAGATGCTTATAAAGAAGCTAAAGCAAATAAATTTGCTAATGTTGATGCTATGAAGAAAGCTGTCAAAGATGGTAATGGTCGTACATTTTCAGGTATCGTAGATGCTAACACACCAGGTGCAGTTCGTTTACCAAATGGTATGTGGGTATTGCCAGCGGCTCTAAATGATATCATTGACTACAAAGTTGGTAGTCATGATACTACTAAGAAGTACTCTGTTGACTTCAAAGATGGTCTTCCAGCTAATGTTGTTGAAGAGTTGACTTCGTATGCTCTTGGTCTGATGAATCAAATCCAACGCTCTATTGGTGAACCTGAGTTTGTTGCTACAAAAGAATCTGCTAAAATTGCAAACGACACTGCTGAATTCCTTGAGTCTGGTTTGCACCCTGTTTCTTCAACTCGTGGTGGTGTTGCACCATCAAACGCTCCGCAGAAGTTCTATACAGGGCGTGATGCGGTTGCAAAATTCCAAAACTTGCGTGCAGTATTCGAATTTGAGCCAGATGCTTACACTGGCGATAAAGAGACATTTTCTGATGTCCGCTCTATCAACAAATACTCACTCGACGATTTAATGGGTATGGTACATAATTCTGTATTGGATATGTACTATAACACTAAAAAAGGTGGGAACGCTAAGTTCAATCGTGTACAGCGTATTGAAGAACTGGCTAAAGACGGTTTGCAACTTGGGGTATCTTTCAAGACTAACTTCGGTGCTGGTGATGCCCACCGTGTAGGTTCTGTGTTTACTTTCTCACGGGGTGGGGGTACTACTTCTTCTGTAAACCCTAAAGTTGCTCAAATCGAGGGCGAACTTACTAAGGTTAAAGCAGAATTGACTAAAGCTCAAGAAGAGCTTACTAATGCTAAGAAATCTGAAGGTAACACAAAAGCCATTGCTGAAGCTAAACTTGCTTTGCCAGTAGCTCAGACTAAGTTGGCATCTGCTAAAGAAGCTAAAGCAAAAGCTGATAAGGCTCTTGCAGACTACAAGGCTACTAAGGGTGTTGACTCTAAGTATGAAGACTTGAAAAACGCTGTAGCTAAAGCGAAAACTGCTCTTGCGGGTGCTGAAGCTAAAGCTAAGGTTTCTGCTAAGGCTCTTGAAGATGCTAAAGTTGCAGAGAATACTGCTCGTACTAATCTTCTCACTGCTCGTAAAAACTTAACTAAGGCTTACGACAACCTAATTCAAGCTACTAAGGTATTGAACGAAGCTAAAATTGTCCTTACTAACAAAGAAGGTAAAGTAAAAGAACTTTCTGAAGCTCTTCCTAAGCTCAAAGATGCTGAAACTAAGGCTCTTGCTAAGCTAGAAGAAGCTAAAAAAGCTCTTGAAGTTGCTAAAGAAGCTGAAGCTACTGCTAAAGCTAAAGTTACCGAGCTTGAAGGTAAACTTCCTAAGCAAGAAGTTCCAGAAGTTCTTGTACCTGCTCCAACTACAAAAGTTGAAGGTACTCAAAATAAAGGTGAGTTCCAAAACAAAACTAGCAAAGTTAATGTTGATGTAGTTAAAACTACTCAAAACTCTAAGGTAGTTTCCACGACTTACGCTCCTAAACCTGCTGATGCTAAAGGTAATGCTTTGCCGAATACTGGTGAGTCTTACTCAGTGTTGGCTCTATTGGGAGTATCTATCCTTGGAGCTCTGGTTCTTAAAAAGAAAACAGAAGAATTGTAATCTTAGCTCCCCTAGACTACGGTCTAGGGGTTATTTTTTATTTGTGGTGAATAAAGTTATATTTAGTAAACTCTAGAGGGTGGTGTTGTTATGTCTATAGATAGAGATTTACTAAAATTTATGGAAGATGCTAATTTATATGTAAAAGCTGGTATTGTAAGGAACGTAAAAAGAGGTTTAGAGAGTGGTACTTTTTCTTTTGGAGAGGAAGAAGAATACTTAAATAAGCTACTTGAGGTTGCTAAAGCAGAGAATTTAGTATCTAAAGAGTCCTTTGTATTAAAAGATGGTGAGTACCTAAACTGGTTTATACCTAATGGAGAAATCAAAGAATTAACTCCGATGTAAAAGTTACAGTTTGAGGAAGATAGCTATAAAGAAGATAAAAAAAGATCTTCGAAATTTCTTCTTCGTAAGTTAGGTTTGGTGACTGCTAGTGTACTTGCTCTAGGTGCTTTATCGATGGGTGGGTATTTTGGTGTTAAGAGTGTTCGTGAGCCGGGTTCGAGTGCCTTTGCTACTAAACAAAAGTCTGAAGAAACCTCAAATACAAATAAAGAGGGTACTAGTAAGTTTAATAAGAAGCTTACTGGTGTACTGAACAATCTTAGTAAAGGGATATCAGAGGAAGATATTAAATCTTTAGAAAGTTTAGCTAAAACTGAAGAAGATAAGTCATTTTTTATTAAAAAAGATGTATTGTATGAAAAAAATGAAGTAATTACCGAACGTTATGTTACTATTGGACTTTAAATGTGCAGATTTAATTCTTATCTGGTATAATAGTTTTATCAAATTAGAGGAGTTCCTTAATGAAAACAGATATCGAAATTGCTCAGAGTGTTGAATTACAGCCCATTGTGGATGTAGTAAAAAAGATTGGCATTGATTATGACGACTTGGAGCTGTACGGAAAGTACAAGACCAAACTCAGTTTTGACAAAATTCGTGAAGTAGCGAAAAATCCTGTCGGCAAGCTGATCTTGGTAACAGCAATCAATCCAACGCCAGCAGGAGAAGGTAAGTCTACCATTACCATTGGATTAGCTGATGCACTCAACAAAATTGGCAAGAAAACGATGATTGCCATTCGCGAACCGTCCTTGGGACCAGTGATGGGGATCAAAGGAGGAGCAGCTGGTGGCGGTCACGCGCAAGTCCTACCGATGGAAGATATTAACTTACATTTTACTGGTGACATGCACGCCATTACGACTGCTAATAATGCCTTGTCTGCTCTCATTGACAATCATCTTCATCAGGGAAATGCTCTGGGAATCGATCAACGTCGCATTATCTGGAAACGGGTGGTTGACCTGAATGACCGGGCCCTTCGCCATGTAACGATTGGATTAGGAAGTCCAGTTAACGGTATTCCACGCGAAGATGGTTTTGATATCACGGTTGCTTCTGAAATTATGGCGATTCTTTGCTTAGCTACGGATATTGAAGATTTGAAAAATCGCTTGGCAAACATTGTTATCGGTTATCGTTATGACCGCACACCAGTCTACGTTCGTGACCTTGAGGTAGAAGGAGCCTTGGCATTAGTCTTGAAAGATGCAATTAAGCCAAATCTGGTACAGACCATTTACGGAACACCAGCCTTTGTTCATGGTGGACCGTTTGCCAATATCGCCCATGGATGTAACTCTGTTTTGGCGACTAGCACAGCGCTACGCTTGGCTGATTATACAGTGACAGAGGCTGGCTTCGGTGCAGACCTTGGCGCTGAGAAATTCCTCGATATCAAGACTCCGAACTTACCAACTTCTCCAGATGCAGTGGTAATTGTCGCAACACTTCGTGCCCTCAAGATGAATGGTGGTGTGGCTAAGGATGCACTTACTGAAGAAAATGTTGAGGCGGTACGAGCTGGCTTTGCAAACCTTAAACGCCACGTTGAAAATATCCGTAAGTTCGGTATTCCAGCGGTCGTGGCCATCAATGAATTTGTCTCTGATACGGAAGCTGAAATTGCTACGCTTAAGGAACTCTGTGCAGAAATCGGGGTACCTGTCGAGCTTGCCAGTGTCTGGGCTGATGGCGCTGAAGGCGGTGTGGCTCTAGCTGAAACTGTAGTCAAAACCATTGACGAAAAACCAGCACACTACACTCGTCTTTATGACAATGACTCAACTATCGAAGAGAAGATCGAGAAAATTGTTACTGAAATCTATCGCGGTTCAAAAGTAAGCTTTGAGAAAAAAGCGCAGACTCAGATTCGGGAAATTGTCAAGAATGGCTGGGACAAGCTGCCAATCTGTATGGCCAAAACACAGTATAGCTTCTCAGACAATCCTGCTGCTCTGGGAGCACCAGAAAACTTTGAAATCACCATTCGTGAATTGGTACCAAAACTTGGGGCAGGCTTTATCGTGGCTTTGACAGGAGATGTCATGACCATGCCAGGTCTACCAAAACGTCCTGCAGCACTCAATATGGATGTAGCAGCAGACGGTACAGCGATTGGTCTGTTCTAATTGAATTTAAGATATAAGAAGAGGTTGGGCTAAATAGCGCTGGGCCTCTCTTTTTTTAGACTTAAATTCCAGATATTTTGATATAATAAAGCATATTCCCATCACCTAGTTTTTGCTCATAGGAGGATGAACATTGAAAAAAAGAACTCTCAAACAGGAATTAATTTACCTTGCCTCAGGGGAATCAATAAGTGTTGTGTTATTTTGTATCGTGTATGTCCTGTATACGAAACCAGAGACCCGATTTGCCACATCCAGTGCCGTCCTTTATTTCCCATTGTTAATTCTTAATCTGATATTACTCCAAGGTTCCATCTATTGGCTTAACTGTTTGAAACGAATCCAAAAGAAGAAGGCCTTGGAAACTCAACTGCTTGCACCTCTTTATAAAGGATTAAAAATGCTGGATTTTATAATGCTGCTTGCATATATACCGATTTGGATCTGGTCTTTTAAAGTGAGTAGTAGCAGTAATATCATTATTGGAGTTTTACTTTGGTTGTTTGCCATCATTGAATTTGTAAATTATTTTTACTATCGCCTGTCTTACTATGCAATGGGTGGCCTAGGACTGCAAGTGATGAGGCCTCTCAAGTTATTATTGACGGGAAAAGCAGCCAAATCACAAATTTCAAAAGAAATTTCCTTATACGAAAAAAATATGGAGCATAAATAATGAAAAAGAAATACCTATTAATAGCTCTTTTGAGTATTGGTCTTTTGACCTTGACCGGTTGTCAGTCTGTTGAAAAGTGGTTCAAAAATGCCAAGGAAGAATGGCTGGGGCTGGAGATGACGGTTCGCACCTATGATGAGAATTCTCAACTCATCGACCAAATGTCGGGCAAGTCCCTATCCATCTCGCGTAACGAGGAGTTTGACTCAGTTGATGCGGAAGGGAATTCCAAAGAAGACTCATCTGTGCTCAAAATCACCTTGGGTAAGTATGAGATTGATCATGTGGGTTCTTCCTTGATTGCAGAAGAAAAAGGCTTGAAAGATGTCTTTGCTCAATATCAAAAGACTGCAGATGTTGAGGAGAGTAGCCATTCAGTTCCCGTTTTGAATCGCATGATTTCAGCTTTTAAAAACGACTTTAACGGCAAGAAGAAGGTCATTCTGATTCGCTCTCAAAACGGAACTCCGCTGGCTGCCTATGCTGGCGACCGTGTCTCTCTCGATAAATCTGATGCTCCCAAAACCTCTGAGTTGCTGATTGACGGCAAGCGCCTCGTGATTTACCGCTGTGACTACACTATTTATGACCGTGAATTGCTGGAGTAAGCTATGGATGTAGAGGAATTGGTAAAAGAGTTAAAAGCTGTAGCCATATCTAATGATGCGGTGGCTATGAAAGCCTATATGAAAAATAAATTTGAGTTTCTAGGAGTTAAGACTCCGGCTAGACGGAAGCTCGTAAAAGCTTTTTTCAAACAACAGACTGACTGTGTTATTGACTGGAATTTTATAAATGAAGCTTGGAATAATCCTTATCGAGAATTGCAGTACGTAGCGCTCGACTATCTGGAGATTCGCAAGAAACTATTGACACCATCTGACTTGCCAGATTTAAAAAAACTTGCCCAAACAAAATCTTGGTGGGATACAGTTGACTTTCTAGACCGCTTGGTCGGATCCATTATTGCCCGATTTCCAGAAACCAAAGCTACTATTTTATCCTGGAGTTGTGATGAGGATATCTGGTTGCGGCGCTTGGCTATTGATCATCAGCTATTGCGAAAAGAAGAAACAGACACGGAGCTCTTGGAGAAGATTTTAGTAAATAATTTGGGTCAAACAGAATTCTTTATTAACAAGGCTATTGGCTGGGCGCTGAGAGATTATTCCAAAACCAATCCAAACTGGGTCAGAGATTTTATCGAGCGGCATCAGGCAGAAATGGCTGCACTTAGTGTTCGAGAGGGAAGTAAGTATATATCTTCTTGACAGATTGAGTTCCTTCATGGTATATTAGGTTCATGCGATGAGTCGATTGGCTCCTAGGAGCCTTTTGCGCTGAGGAGGTCTACATTCAATTGTAACGCAGGAGCGGACCTTGAGCAGTTGTGTGAACCAGCTGTTCTCATCGAAAGATGCCTCGAATCCCCAGTCTACGGATTGGGGATTTTTCTATGTCTCTTAGAGAGGCAAGATGGTTAGTCGTAGCCGAACTTAGAGAATTGATGCTGATACGGTCAGCGTTGAGAGTGCTATTGCTCTTGATGAAATGACTTCGCAGAAGGCAGTTGAGTAATAGAGCAGTGGATGCAGTTTTGTTCGTAAGAACAAAAGCTGTAAACTTTGATCCCTCTCTTAGAGAGGCAAGACGGTTAGTCGTAGCCGAACTTAGAGAAATTGATGCTGATACGATCGGTGTTGAGAGTGCTATTGCTCTTGATGAAATGACTTCGCAGAAGGCAGTTGAGTAATAGAGCAATGGATGCAGTTTTGTTCGTGAGGGAAAAGCAGTAACCTTATAAAGATTTATTTAAAGGTAAGAGATGTTGTGTATGTTGATGTAGATGTAGATGAATCATTTTATGTAAAATATATAACATATTTAAGATCAAAAAAAATCAATTTTATCCCTTTATAGTCTCAGATTGGATTTACAATTTTTTTAAAAAATAGTATAATTATAGAATATACAAAATTTTTAGAAAATTCAGAGGTAGTTTGTATGGGATATACAGTTGCTGTAGTGGGTGCTACTGGAGCCGTTGGAGCTCAGATGATTAAAATGTTGGAAGAATCAATTCTTCCTATCGATAAAGTACGCTTTTTGGCGTCTGCACGTTCAGCAGGAAAGATTTTGAAGTTTAAGGGGCAGGATATTGTAATTGAAGAGACTACTGAAGCTTCTTTTGACGGCGTTGACATTGCTCTTTTTTCTGCCGGTGGCTCGACTTCTGCAAAGTATGCTCCTTATGCAGTTAAGGCAGGAGCAGTAGTTGTTGATAATACTTCTTACTTCCGCCAAGACAGCAAGACTCCATTAGTAGTACCAGAGGTTAATGCCCATGCCTTGGACCGTCACAACGGAATTATTTCTTGTCCAAACTGTTCTACAATCCAAATGATGCTTCCATTGAAAGCAATCGCTGATAAATGGGGAATTGAGCGCGTGATTGTATCAACTTATCAGGCTGTATCTGGTGCTGGTATGGGTGCAATTTTGGAAACGCAGGATCAGTTGCGTCAGGTATTAAATGATGGTGTTGATCCAAAGGATTTGACTGCTAATATCTTGCCTTCTGGTGGGGACAAGAAGCATTATCCAATTGCGTTTAATGCATTGCCACAAATAGATGTTTTCACGGACAATGACTATACTTATGAAGAAATGAAAATGACCAAGGAGACTAAGAAAATCTTAGAAGATGAATCTGTTAAAGTTTCTGCTACTTGTGTCCGCATTCCAGTCTTATCAGCGCATTCTGAATCTGTCTATATCGAAACTAAAGAAACTGCCTCTATCGAAGAAATAAAGGCGGCTATTGCAGCCTTTCCAGGTACAGTTTTAGAAGATGATGTCGCCCATCAAGTCTATCCACAAGCTGTTAACGCAGTAGGTAGAAAAGAAACCTTTGTTGGTCGTGTTCGCAAGGATCTAGATGTCGAAAATGGTGTTCACATGTGGATTGTGTCTGACAATCTTCTTAAGGGAGCTGCTTGGAACTCAGTACAAATTGCTGAAAGCTTGCATGAGCGTGGCTTAGTTCGTCCGACTGAAGAACTTGTTTACGAGTTAAAATAAAAGGTTTATAAAAAACTTGATAGTTTTTAACATAGAATAAGGCTAGTTTGAATTTTAATGTTTCTGTTTTTTTCAGATTCTAGATGAGATAACTGATAAATGACTAGTTTCATTAAGTCAATTAAACCTCAAACAAGTTTTGCTATAAAAAAAAGAGGCTAAGAAGAAATTCTTTAAGCCTCCTTTCCTTATATAGAAAGGTTTTCATATGGCTTATAAAGATTTGCTTAATTGTAAAATAATCACTGCTTTCATTACACCCTTTCATGAAGATGGATCAATTAATTTTGAAGCCATTCCTGACTTAATAGAGCATCTTCTGGCTCACCACACGGATGGTATTTTATTGGCGGGTACAACAGCAGAAAGTCCCACTCTGACTCATGATGAAGAATTGGAATTATTTGCGGCTGTTCAAAAGGTTGTTAAAGGTCGTGTGCCTTTAATAGCGGGTGTTGGTACCAATGAAACACGTGACTCTATCGAATTCGTCAAAGAAGTAGATGTCTTTGGTGGTTTCGCAGCTGGTTTGGCTATTGTTCCTTATTATAATAAACCTTCACAGGAAGGCATGTACCAGCACTTTAAAGCTATTGCGGATGCTTCAAACCTGCCTATCATTATCTACAATATACCAGGACGGGTAGTAGTTGAGATGACTCCTGAGACCATGCTGAGATTGGCAGAACATCCAAATATTATCGGTGTTAAAGAATGTACTAGTCTTGCTAATATGGCTTATTTGATTGAGCATCGTCCAGAGGAATTTCTGATTTATACCGGTGAGGACGGTGATGCCTTTCATGCTATGAATCTGGGGGCTGATGGAGTTATCTCTGTTGCTTCTCACACAAACGGTGATGAAATGTTTGAAATGCTGGACGCAATTGAGCACAATGACATCAAAAAAGCAGCAGCTATTCAACGGAAATTCATTCCCAAAGTCAATGCTCTTTTCTCTTACCCGAGCCCAGCTCCAGTCAAGGCTGTTCTTAATTACTTGGGCTTTGCGGCAGGCCCAACTCGCTTACCACTTGTGCCTGCACCTGAAGAAGATGCCAAACGCATTATTAAGGTCGTGGTTGATGGTGACTACCAAGCAACCAAAGAGACTGTTAAAGGTGTCCTGAGACCGGATTATTGATTGATGAAATTAAAACAAACTATTTTTTAGAAAGGATTGCCAAGTGCTTTCCTTTCTTTTTCGCTTTTTAAAGTCTAAAAAAGAAAGCTACCTTTGAAAAATATTGGAAAAAATTATATAATGTTAAGGTATGGTCTAGCTTTGAGTTTTCTTTTTGAGCAGGCCGTAAAGAACTAGATTGGCAGAAGTCATGTCAGTGACTTACATTATATTAGAAATAGATAAATAAAGGAGTTTATTATGCAAGTAATTAAGCGCAGTGGTGAAGTTGTAGATTTTGATCCGGATAAAATCTATCAAGCTGTATTAAAGGCTGCTCAGACAGTCTATGTTTTGACTGATGATTTACGGCAAAATTTGGCACAAGTTACAAAAAAGGTTGTTCTTGATTTGCAAGAAGCAAAAGTAGAGAGAGCAACTATTAGTATGATTCAATCAATGGTTGAAAGCCGTCTCTTGGGAGCAGGCTACATTACTATTGCTGAACATTACATTTCTTATCGCTTGCAACGTGATCTAGAGCGCAGTGGCTATGGAGATCATATTGCAGTACACCTTCACTTTGAACAAGTTAGATAAATGCTAAAGCCCATAGAGGCTTTTTTCTTTGTTTTAGGAGATGTTGAGTTGTCCGTTTTGGATTCTCCCTCTTAAATTCTAGAAATATGTTAAAATAGTTAAAGATGAAAATATTCTAAAAGATATTCGCTGAAAGGAAAAAATATGGCAACGATTCAATGGTTTCCTGGGCATATGTCCAAAGCTCGGAGACAGGTCCAAGAAAGTATTAAGTTTGTTGATTTTGTGACTGTCTTGGTTGATGCCCGTCTCCCTTTATCTAGTCAAAATCCCATGCTAACTAAAATTGTAGGAGAAAAGCCCAAGCTTTTGGTTTTAAATAAAGCGGATTTAGCTGATCCTGTCCTTCTCAAGGAGTGGCAGACTTATTTTGAAGGTCAAGGAATTCCTACTTTGGCTCTTAATTCTAAAGAACAGTCTGCCGTTAAAAAGGTGACAGATGCCGCTAAGAAACTGATGGCTGACAAATTGGCTCGTCAGAAGGATAGAGGAATTCGCATCGAAACCCTGCGTACCATGATAATCGGTATCCCCAATGCCGGCAAATCAACCCTGATGAATCGCTTGGCAGGTAAGAAAATTGCTGTTGTAGGGAATAAACCCGGTGTGACAAAAGGTCAGCAATGGCTCAAGTCAAATAAAGATTTGGAAATCTTGGATACACCAGGTATCCTCTGGCCTAAGTTTGAAGATGAGACAGTTGCTCTTAAGCTTGCTCTGACTGGTGCAATTAAGGATAATCTGTTACCTATGGATGAAGTGACGATTTTTGGACTTAATTATTTTAAGGAGCATTATCCTGATGAGCTGACAGCACGCTTCAAGCAGCTGGATCTAAGTCAGGAAGCGCCTGATATGATTATGGATATGACTCAAAAACTTGGCTTCCGTGATGACTACGATCGTTTTTATAGTCTTTTTGTTAAAGATGTTCGTGATGGTAAGCTGGGCCGTTACTGCTTGGATATTGTTGGAGAATTGGATGGCAACGATTAAGGAGATTCAGCAGCGTTTGGAGTTGGTGACTGAGTTGTCTGATTCTTTTTTAGAAGAGGTGGCAAAGGATCAGCGTAGTGGAGTTCAAAAGGCTGTTGAAAAGCGTAAAAAGGCTATTCAAGCAGAGTTAGATGAAGATTTGCGTTTGAATCAGATGCTACGGTATGAAAAAGAGCTCTATCAATCTGGCTACCAAGCTATTGCTGGAATTGATGAAGTTGGTCGCGGTCCTCTAGCTGGTCCAGTTGTCGCTGCAGCTGTCATCTTACCACCAGAATGTAAAATTAAGGGACTTAACGACAGTAAGAAGATTCCCAAGAAAAAGCATCAAGAAATCTATCAAGCAGTTATGGATAAGGCCTTGGCAATAGGTGTTGGCCAGATCGACAATGATATTATTGACCAAGTCAATATCTACGAAGCGACCAAGCTTGCTATGAAAGAGGCTTTGTCAAAACTTCCTCTCAAGCCAGATTATTTGCTGATTGATGCCATGAGACTAGATGTCGAAATTCCACAAGAGTCTATTATTAAAGGAGATGCCAATTCTCTGTCTATCGCAGCAGCTAGTATCGTAGCTAAGGTCACTCGAGATCGGCTGATGGCGGACTATGACAAAGAATTTCCTGGTTATGACTTTGCGCAGAATGCTGGCTATGGAACAAAGAGCCACTTGGAGGGCATAGAACATTATGGGGTGAGCCCAATTCACAGAAAGACATTTGAACCAGTTAAGTCTATGCTTGACTAGTTATGAAGAGGTTGGAAATGCAGATTATTAAAATTTTAAACAATAATGTCGTTATTTCTGAAGAAAACCAAGAAGAAATTGTGCTCATGGGAAGAGGGTTGGCTTTTGGTAGAAAAGCGGGTCAGGAGATCTCGCTTGATCTGATTGAGAAAAAATTTATTTTGTCAGCAGACAGGAAGCAGTTGATTAACGAAATTGATCCTGAAATTATAGAAATAGCTGGCGAAGTTATTGCATTTGCCCATAAAAAGATTTCTAAGAAGTTAAATCATCATGCTTTTATAGCAATGGCTGACCACATGCATGGAGTCGTTTTGCGAGAGAAGGATGACATCTATTTGAAAAATTTTCTTATGTGGGATATCAAGCGATTCTTTCCAGAGGAATTTGAAGTTGGAAAATATGCTAATCAGCTTCTAAGTCAATATTTTGGTAAAGACTTACCAGATGATGAGGCTGGTTTCATGGCCTTAACAATTGTGAATGCGGAATTAGAGAATGGTGCAGCTGCAAGAGATTTGACCATGTTGATGGAAGAAATCATGACCATTGTCAAGTACAGTTTAGAAATTTCTCTAGATGAGGAAGATATTTATGTACAACGCTTTGTGACTCATTTGAAATTTTTTTGCGAGCGAGTTTTGACAGGCTCTGGATATAGAGACTTAGAAGACAATGAGATGTTTATGATGATGAAGTCAAAATACCCTTATGCTTTTGAAACAACCCAAAAGATTGTTGGTCATCTTGAAAAAACTCGCAATTACATCACATCAGAAGATGAACAGCTCTATTTAATCATCCACTTATCTCGTATGAAAAGGAAGGTGTCATGAAAACAGAATACGAAAAAATGATTGCTGGTGAACCCTATCGCCCTCATGATGAGGAATTGAGACAGCTAGCTGCTAGGTCAAGAAATTTCCAGTATTCTTTCAACCAGGAACAAGACGTTCGAAAACGTAGTGCTATTCTTAAGGAATGGTTTGGCTCAACTGGTGAAAATATTTCAGTGAATCCTAATTTAGTATGTGACTATGGAGTGAACATTCATTTGGGAGAAAATTTTTATTCTAATTGGAATATGACGATGCTGGATGTTTGTCCGATTAGGATTGGAGATAATGCTATGTTTGGTCCCAATTGTCAATTGCTAACGCCATTACACCCATTGGATCCTGTTGAAAGAAATTCTGGTATTGAGTATGGAGCTCCCATTACCATTGGTGATAATTTCTGGGCTGGAGGCGGTGTGACTATTCTGCCTGGTGTGACACTGGGAGATAATGTGGTAGTAGGAGCAGGATCAGTTGTGACCAAGTCTTTTGGAGACAATGTTGTTTTAGCTGGAAATCCAGCTCGGATTATCAAAGAAATCCCTAAAACTAAGTCAAATAAAGCCCTGAGCTAATTAACATCCACCTATTTACTTTAAATGCGAACAGATGTTTTTTAGAGAAATTAGTCAGGATATAAAAAAGACTGTAAAACAGTCTTTTTTTGTTGTTTTTTGCGAATATAATAGTGAGGTGAAAAAATGAAAAACTATGATATTTATAAAATGAAACATGCTGGACTGACTAATGGACAAGTTCTTAATGTCTTGAGATATGCTGAAAACAAGGAAAAGGAGCTTTCTTTGCGTGATATAGCGGTGGTTTCAGAGTGCCGTAATCCTGCCCTGTTTATGGAACGATATAAGCAAATTGACGACGATTTCTTAAAGAAATCCTTTGAGGAATTTCCCTCTTTTTCTATCTTGGATGAAATTTATCCCTGGGACTTGAGTGAGATATATAACCCACCTGCTCTTTTGTTTTATCAGGGAAATATTGATCTACTTGAATTGCCAAAAGTAGCAGTAGTCGGAAGTCGTGATAGTAGTAAGCTTGGAAATCAGTCCGTTCAGAAAATTATTAAAGAATTGAATAATGAATTAATCATTGTGAGTGGATTAGCGCGTGGGATTGACACAGCTGCTCATATGGCAGCCTTACAGAATGGCGGTCGAACTATAGCTGTTATTGGGACTGGATTAGATGTTTTTTATCCTAAAGCCAATAAGAAACTTCAGTCCTATATTGGCAAAAATCACCTGGTTTTATCAGAATACGGTCCAGGTGAACAGCCCTTGAAGTTTCATTTTCCTGAGCGTAATCGAATTATTGCAGGTTTGTGCAGGGGTGTCATTGTTGCTGAGGCTAAGATGAGATCTGGCAGCTTGATTACTTGTGAGCGAGCAATGGAAGAAGGAAGAGATGTATTTGCTATTCCTGGATCTATTCTTGATGGAAAGTCTGATGGTTGTCATCATCTGATTCAAGAAGGCGCTAAGTGCATTATGTCAGGCTCTGATGTCCTGTCTGAGTTTGATTTTTAAAACAAGTTTTCCTATAGGAGAATTTAACAGTTGACAAGCCTAGAAAAATAGTTTACACTCTATGAGATTTATTCTGATAGAAGGTGTATAAATTGGTAACAAAAACAAGTAAAAAGTCCACAACCAAGAAAAATCTGGTTATCGTGGAGTCGCCTGCCAAGGCAAAAACAATAGAAAAATACCTGGGAAGGAACTATAAAGTTTTGGCCAGTGTTGGGCATATTCGTGATTTGAAAAAGTCAACAATGTCCATTGATTTTGAAAATAATTATGAACCACAATATATCAATATCCGAGGCAAGGGACCACTCATCAATGATTTAAGGAAAGAAGCAAAAAAAGCTAAACAAGTCTTTCTGGCAAGTGACCCGGACCGAGAAGGAGAGGCTATTTCATGGCATTTGGCGCATATTCTTAACTTGGATGAAAAAGAAAAGAATCGTGTGGTTTTTAACGAAATTACTAAAGATGCAGTCAAGAATGCTTTTAAAGAGCCTCGTCAGATTAATATGGATTTGGTCGATGCCCAACAAGCACGTCGTGTTCTAGACCGTTTAGTTGGTTATTCTATTTCTCCTATTCTTTGGAAGAAAGTCAAGAAAGGTTTGTCAGCTGGTCGGGTTCAGTCTGTTGCTCTCAAATTAATTATTGACCGGGAAAATGAAATAAATGCTTTCAAGCCTGAAGAGTATTGGACCATTGACTCTACCTTTAAAAAAGGAAGTCGACAATTTCAAGCTAGTTTTTATGGCATAAATGGCCGAAAAATGAAACTGACCAATAACGATGAAGTGAAAGAGGTTCTTTCCCTTCTTAAGGGAGATGACTTTAAGGTTGAAAGTGTCGAAAGAAAAGAACGTCGCCGTAATGCTCCCTTGCCGTATACGACTTCTTCTATGCAACAGGATGCTGCTAATAAGATTAATTTCCGGACTCGTAAGACTATGATGGTAGCTCAGCAACTCTATGAAGGTATCAATATCGGTTCTGGCGTTCAAGGTCTTATTACTTATATGCGTACGGATTCAACTCGTATTAGTCCTGTTGCGCAAAATGAAGCTGCTAATTACATTACCGATCGTTTTG
>ERZ773212.383-NODE-383-length-22278-cov-11.698376_pt1 | contig 22278 bp, 18 predicted proteins | sample MGYA00581005_ERZ773212 | MGnify/ENA primary metagenome ERZ773212 (study PRJEB29015, sample SAMEA2738154) | human oral metagenome | biome: human oral; feature: human-associated habitat; material: saliva | place: China | collected 2196 ... | reverse complement strand
CTTCATTATCTGCATAGCAAGCCAAAAACGGTTTATCTTGTGAATCTTTAATATACTCTTTTGTACTTTCAGGTAGACCAAACCATTCAGGAAGGTCGTAAAGAACCTCTTTTGATATTATTTCTTTTTCTTTCTTGTCCATTATTTTTTTAATTTTTAAATCCATATTATTTTCCTCTTAAAATTATAATTCTATTTAATTATACACAGATAATAAGTAACATACAAGTAGTCACAAGAAATTGAAATGTTGCTATTTTGATAAAATTTGATGTTGAATGTATTATTTATGATTATCTATTTTTATATTTTAGTGTAGATAAGGTAAGAAATCAAAGATTTTAATAAAAAGACCTTATCAATAGTTTTTGATGAGGTCTTTTTGGAGACACTTTGGAGACAATCCAAAGTGTTTTAACTTGTTTTTAATCTATATAAAATTTTAAAAAGTCAGTTATAGCAAGGTTTCTGGACTTTTAAAAGCTACTCCCACTCAATAGGGGAAGAATCTATCCTGAGTGGTTGGTATCATAGGAAGTATCGACTTTATTTTTTATATTGGCAGGGGAAATGGCAGGGTTTAAAAAAGCAATTCAATATTATTGTCTTTCATAATTTGTTTTTGTCTATCTAGATTTTGGTCTATGGTTGACGTTCGTATATATCCGATTTTCATTTTTGTACCTCCTGTAATTTAGTTTTTAGACATGTATAACGGACATCTTGATTGTTGATTTAATAGGGTTGGATTTTGTCCAGTATGGGTTTACCCATATTATCCAATTTTGGCGAAAAAAATAGTCGCAACCTTAAATTAAAGGTTACGACTATAATATTAGTTGAATTGTGATATTCTTTCTTTTTCAAATTCAAGAGAGTTATTTAATAGGGAAGCTAATCCTTTAATATCTTGTTCGGCTAGATATTCCATATATTCAGCTCTATTTTCTTTAGAGATGATAAGGGGAGAATTCATATATTTAATTCCTAAGTAGAGTAGAAGTAATCTCCCACATCTACCATTACCATCACTAAATGGATGTATCCTTTCAAATTGAATATGTGTATCTGCAAGGATACTTAATATTTCATTGTCTTCGTTAGTATTATTTAATCGATAGTTGGTATTACCTATCCATCGGTGTATTAGGTACGGTGTTTCGGTAGGTGAAGTAGTTTGGAATTTTGCCCCGACTATTGCATTTTCACTAGATTTGAAGTTACTAGCATTGTGCTGTAATCTATCAACTAGATATTTGTGCATATTAAGGAGTAAGTCGATATTTAATTCTACATTATTATTGATATTATCAAATAGGAATTCAAAGGTTTGTTTGTGATTTTCTATCTCATACAACTCTCTAATAGTTTTATATTTAGGAAGGGAACGTTCTAAATATATATTTGAAACTTCAGGCAAAGTAATAGTATTTCCTTCAATTGCACTAGAATGATAAGCCATTCTAATAAGTATATCATTTAGATAATCCTGAGTATATTTCAAAATTGTTTACCTTCTTACATTGTAAATTTTTATAGTTAAATATTGAAGCAACAATAGTTTCTTCACAAAATTAAGGGATTAGTCAAAAAGAAAGCTTAAATACGTAATAAAACACCTTAAAATTAGCATAGTTTATTTATGGAATCTAAAAGAGGTAAAAAATTATCAAAATTAATTTCTGTATAGTGATTTTTTACATACATGGAAAATATGTGTTTTCCAAAGAATTTATTGGAATCTTTTTTCTCACTTTTATCAAATTTTTTACCGTTGATGATAATATTTAAAAGTTCTTTTTTGTATAAATCTTCAATATCACACTCTTGTAAACCACTACAAAGTGGAATAGTCTGTAGGAATAAATTGCCTACAATATTTTTTGAAGTTTCCTTTTCAGTCAGCTTAAGGTTGGAAGATTTTAAAAATTTTTTTAAAGGTTTATCACTAATTTGCTCGTTATCAAATAATAGGATAACAGGATTTATTTTTTCAAGAATGGATATTTGTTTGCTCTGTATATGTTCATATATATTTTTACACTGATTTTTACCGTTATAAAAATTCCAGATATTAGTCATGGTATCGGCGCCGTCTATCGTTATGCCTAAAAAGTAATTTAACCTCTTAGTCTTATTTAGAAAATATATATTGAAATCAAATGATTCATTAGCATTCTTAGTAATAAGTTTTGGATATTTATCATAGTGTTTCTTTAATGCAGATTTAATATGGATTATATCAGTTTTACCTTCTGTTACTATCGTAGGTTTACTAGGATTAAAGAAATATTTGTAGAATAAAAAATATTGATATTGTTTTTCTCTGTAGTTTAACTTTGAAATAAACTTCTTATTTGTTTTTTTCTTTGTTAGCTGATATTCTAATCTGTTATTTTCTTGATCTAATTGATTTATAAAAGAAAAGCGGCCCTCTAATTGATTGATACTTCCATTTTCTCCGTTTATTTGAAAATTATTTGTTTGATAAAGACTGTTAGCCATAGCTCTAGTTTTATTTATAAAAATTCTATTAGCATTTATTTTCTTATTTGTTGTCAGTCCTGTTACTTCTTGTCTTGAAGAATTGTATTGTAATCTAGTTTTTTCTTTATTGATTTTAAATCCACTATTTTCAAGAAGGTTTGTCAGTTCTTCTAAAAAATGAATATATTTCTCTTCAAATATTCTATTATTAGTAGAAAAACTTAAATCGTCAGCATATCTTGTATAATCTAATTTGTATTTTTTTGTTAATCTTAGGATGCGTATATCTACAATATTAAAAATTAAATTTGAAATAATTGGAGAGGTTGGTGCACCTTGGGGCAAACTTCCCTTATAACAAACTAATTGTGCAAGTATAGTAGAAACTTCTTTTGAAAAATTAAATTCTTTATTTTTTTGAAAATATCCTTGAACTCTTCCAAAATTAAAAGATGAAAAAAAGTCTGAAATATCAATATTTAGTAAATATTTTTTATTTTTGTGAATACGAGCATTTGTTATGATACTTTTGTTTTTTTCAAATCCGTGAGATATAGATGAGACAATCTGTTTCTCAGAAATATAATCTAAGTGTTTTTTATATAAGTAATTACCTAATTGTCTTTGAATATATTTTAATTTTTTATCTGGGGTATAGATTATTCTTGTTTTTCCATTTTTTTTAGGAATATCAAATTTTTTATAAAAATTATCTATTTTAATTTTATATAATATATAAGTAAGTTCTTTTACATTAATATGTAAAAAATCGGCTACTTTTTTTCGCGCTTGTTTGTAATCTTTCATAATAAAATACAAGCATATGGTTACTCTTTATGTTTAATCAATCATCATCAATCCGTAACTCGTATCAGAGCCACTAAAAGAATGGAACAACTTGCAGGTCCCACTTTAACATCAACACTTGTGAAACACAAGTAAAAATTCTAACCATATGCTATGCTTATTATACCTCCTTCTTTAAAAAATAGCAATGTTTAAAGAGAAGGTGAGTTGTCAGTATATCATTTAGATAATCTTGAGTATATTTCAAAATTGTTCACCTTCTTACATTGTAAATTTTACTCTTCGGCAGGGAAGTTGGCAGGGTACTTTATGCCTAAAAGTTTATTTTGCTTAATTTTTTTAAAAGAAAAAGCCTTAAAAATCAAGGCTTTTATCTATATATTTTACTATAATATTACTCCCATTCAATAGTTGCTGGTGGCTTACTAGTAATGTCGTAGACTACTCGGTTAACGTGAGCAACTTCGTTTACGATACGAGCTGAGATTTCTTCTAATACTTCAAATGGAATGTGAGCCCAGCTTGCTGTCATACCGTCGATACTTGTTACGGCACGAACTGCAACTGTGTAGTCGTATGTACGCACATCTCCCATAACACCTACCGAACGAATGTCTGGAAGACATGTGAAGTATTGCCAAATTTCGCCTTCTAATCCGCGTTTAGCGATAACATCACGTAAGATGAAGTCACTGTCGCGTACGATTTGAAGTTTTTCTTCTGTTACTTCTCCAAGGACACGAATACCAAGTCCTGGTCCTGGGAATGGTTGGCGCCAAACGATTTCATGAGGAAGACCAAGAGCTTCTCCTAAAGCACGAACTTCATCTTTGAATAGAGTGTTAAGAGGCTCGATTAGAGAAAAACGCATATCTTCTGGTAATCCACCTACATTGTGGTGAGATTTGATTGTTTGAGCGTTTTTAGTTCCTGATTCAATAACGTCAGTGTAAAGAGTACCTTGAGCTAAGAATGGTACGTCATGTAGTTTAGCACATTCTTCATCGAATACATAAACGAATTCATTTCCGATGATTTTACGTTTTTGTTCTGGATCACTTACCCCTTTAAGTTTTCCTAAGAATCTATCTTTAGCATCGACTTTAATAAGATTCATGTTGAATCCACCTTCGATTTCTTTACTGAATGTGTTCATTACAGCTTCAGCTTCACCTTTACGAAGTAAACCGTGGTCGATAAACATACAGATAAGTTGATCACCGATTGCTTTGTCTAGTAGGGCAGCTACAACTGATGAGTCTACACCACCAGATAATGCACATAGAACTTTTTGATCTCCAACTTCTGCACGAATTTCTTCGATTTTCTCATCAATGAAGTTTTGGATTGTCCAATCGCCAGTACAGTTACACACATTACGGATGAAGTTTCTAATTAAGTCATAACCGTATTCAGAGTGACGCACTTCTGGGTGGAATTGGAAGCAGTAGAAGTTTTTATCTACATTTTCAGCTGCTGCGATTGGGCAGTTATCACTTGTTGCGACAACTTTAAATCCTTCAGCAAGTTCAACTACTTTATCAGAGTGACTCATTAATACTTGTTGAGAAGCAGGAGTGCCTTCGAATAGTCTAGCTCCTGGAGTTACATCAACATTGTGAGCTCCGTATTCTCTACTTGTAGCAGATTCTACTTTTCCTCCTAGTTTGTGTTGCATAAGTTGCATTCCGTAGCAAATTCCTAGTACAGGGATACCTAGTTTGAAGATTTCATCATCAATAGTAAGAGAGTTTTCTTCGTAAACTGAGTTTGGTCCACCTGAAAGGATGATTCCTTTAGGGTTCATTTTTTTGATTTCTTCTATAGAAATTTCATTGTCATGTAGTTCAGAATATACACCAAGTTCACGTACACGACGAGTGATAAGTTGGTTATATTGACTACCAAAGTCAAGAACTAATATAAATTCGTGTTTCACGGTTTTCCTCCTAAAATATACTTTTATTAATATAGTCTATTATAACAAGAAGTTTGAGATATGTAAAATCTTAAATGTTAGAATTTTTGGAGTTTTTTTCTTTGAAAAATTGATTTTTTGACAAAATAACAACAAAAAACGAATTTTAACTTTATGAAAATGATGAAAAATCCGTAAAATAGAATTTTTAGTTTTCAAAAAAAATGATAATTTTGGTTTATACGAATAATAGGTGAGAGAAAATTTTATAAAAATTTTTTGGAAAATGTTATAATTAATATATAGAAAGTAGGAGGAAAAATAATGGTAAGAGCATATATTGGAACGTATACAAAACAAGACAGTGAAGGGATATACTTAGTAGACTTATCAGAAGAAGGGAAAGTGTTAGAAGTTAGAAATACAGCGAAGGTTGATAATCCAACGTATTTAGCATTGTCTAATGATAACAAGTATTTATATAGTGTATCTAGAGTAGATGGAAAAGGAGCTGTTTCTAGCTTTGAGGTTGAAGAGAATGGTAACTTGAAAGAATTAACATCAGTAGCTCAAGAAGGAAATCCTCCTTGTTATGTGGAATTGAACTCAGAAAAAAATATTTTATTATCAGCTAACTATCATTTAGGTACAATTGATAGTTACTCTGTTGAAAATGGGAAATTAGTGAAACTTCTATCGACTGATCATCATGAAGGAAGTGGAGTACATGAAAGACAAGAAAAACCTCATGTTCATTTCTCTGGCTTTACTCCAAGTGAAAAGTATGTCTTCTCATGTGATTTAGGAACCGATGAAATTACATCGTATAAACTTAATGAGGGAGTTTTAGAAAAAGTAGCTACTTTTAAAGCTAAAGATGGAAGTGGAGTTCGTCATATAGTATTTAGTAGTGATGAAAAACAAGCTTTTGTAATGACGGAACTTACTAGTGAAATAATTAAATTTGATTATGATGGAAAAGGGAATTTAGCTAATCCAACATATTATTCTACATTACCAGAAGGGTTTACGCTAGAAAACAAAGGTAGTGCGATAAAAATTTCAAATGACAATAAGTATATATATGTTTCTAACAGAGGACAAGATGCGATAGTTGTTTTTGAAAATACTAAAGATGGATTAAAACAAATTCAAACTATTAGTACTTTTGGTAAAGGACCTAGAGATTTTGATTTATCAAAAGATAATAAATTTGCGATAGCGACAAATGAAAATAGTGGAACAATTACTGTATATCGAATAGATAAAACGACAGGACAGTTAACAGTTGTTGATTCAGAGATTACTGTTCCAGAAGCTGTATGTGCTAAGTTTATATAGAAAAATACCTAAGATGAGAATAATCTCGTCTTAGGTATTTCTTTTATGAGTTTCGTTTTTTTACTACAAAGAACGGTGCTCCAAAATTACAGTATTCTAGAATGTAATCTTCAAGGTTGTTTATGTTCTTAGGATTATTGTTATCCTTCGTTAAAATAAATCCAGTAAGTCGTAGTTTTTCATGAGAAATATCTCCGACAATATAGGGTTTATTTTTTAAAACGTCTACTAATTTCTCTTCAAACGTTTCTTTTTGAAAGGCATCTTTAAAATTGTAGACAAGTTCGTAAATAGCACCTTCTACTTCAAAAACTAAATTATTTTGCTCCATATCTAATCCTTTCTAACCACTTGTCTCATAACGTACAGTGCTGCAAAAACAAGTGTATATATTGCCAGTATACCAGTAGCAAAGTACTTCGTACGATCTATAACAATAGTAGTTTTTTCGTAGTTATCTTTTTTATCAAAGTTATCATCATTGATAAAGTTTGACTTAACTTTATCGAATGTACCAGTGTTGTTATTAGAGACAAACTCAGAAAAAACTGTTCCTTCATTCGCAGATGTAGTTTCATATTTTTGGAAAAGAAGTATTTTCTTATTCATTAGTAAATATGTTACATCTTTTATAGAATGTTTTTCATAGAATAAATCATAAATATCTTCATTGAAGGTAATTTTTTCATTATTTATTGTATAAATACCAGCTTTAAGTGCTAGTTTATATTGATAGTTTGTAAATAAGTAGTCATAAGATTTTTGAAGTTTATCAAAATAAGCAGCTTTATCATCACTTTGGTTTAGCACAGTAATGATAAGTTTAGTATTACCGCTATATGCATATGTAACGCTGTTCTTTTCAGAATAATCTAGTCCTAAAACTCTAAATTTATCAGATTCTTTAAACTCAACACTATTTTTAATTTTTTCTCCAGTAGCAAGTGTGTGTTCTGGATTTTTTGTTATTTCTGTTATTTCTGGATAAGTTTTTAATATTAAACTAGTCAGATATGAAATATTTTTCGCAGTACTAATATTAGTAGAACTGTTGTTATCAAAAGTCTCTAGTTTTGTATCGTTAAGAGACATAGTTGCAAGTATATCCTTAGCTTTTGTAATATCGATATTGAAATGACTAAAGATTGCTTGGTTAAGACCATTTGACGCTTCATTTTCCAATAAGAAGATAGCATCTTTAACGGTAATAGCTGATTCAAATTTATATTTAGTTAATATATCATCACTATTTTTAATATCAATTTTTGAATCTAATGTTATTTTATTATTTTTTAAATTGTCAGCAAGTAGATAAAGTGCAAGATAGTTAGGAAGTTTACCTACTGATACTTTTTCATTTTCTCCACGTTTAGAAATGATTTTTCCAGTATTTAATTCCGAAACAACTAGATGAGAATTAATGTCGCTAAAGTCAATTACCGCATTATTGTCCAAAAAGTTATCTTCAGCTTTTGTGAAGTTTGGAATTAAGAAAACAAGAAGTAAAATCAAAATACTAATTTTTTTTAGTTTCATTATTTCAATCCTTTATTTCAAACTTGTTTAGAATAATGTTAGCCCACTATTCAGTTCATAATGAATGAATGAGAAAATAATTCTAAACATATACACTCTAGTATATTACAAAATAAGGAAAAATTCCAATAAGAAGGAGGAGATTTAAGAAATTTTAACTATAGTAAATAATCTTATTATAATTTTCATAAGGAAAAATTTGAAACTAAATCATTACGTGTTATAATTAGATGATGTTTGATTTTATAAGAGAAAGTAGAGATTTAAGATGAAATATGATGTAATTGTAATAGGTCTTGGTAGTGCGGGACTTATGATAGCTGATAGGCTTAATGATAGTGGTTTGAAAGTTCTGGTTCTTGAGCAAAATAGACGTGCAGGAATAAAACTGCTTTTAACAGGAAATGGGCGTTGTAATGTTATGAGTAGCGATAATGCTGAGGATTTTGTAGCAGCTGTGCATAATGGTAGATTTTTAAGAAGTGCGTATCATAAATATAATGTCAAGAAGTTTTTTGATAAACATAATTTGAAATTAAAACAAGAAAATAGAAGATTATATCCAGCTAGTGAGAAGGCTAGAGATGTAGTTAATGCTTTTAAAATAGATCATGCGAAGATTAACTATAAGGAAAAAGTAGAAGACTTAGTATTTGAAGATGATAAACTAGTAGGTGTAAAAACAAATGTGGATACATACTATGGAAAGAATATCGTAGTGTGTGCAGGTGGAAAAACATATCCTCAGAGCGGAAGTGATGGTTCACTACATAGAATTTTAAAAAAACACGGGGTTAAGATTACGAAAATATATCCTAGTGAGGTAGCCTTAGTATTTGAAGATTTTACAGAACTATCAGGAGTTGCACTGCAAAATGTAAGGATGTTCCATAAGAAAAATGAAAGAAGCGGAGATTTATTATTTACTCATAAGGGATTAAGTGGTCCGCTATCGATATCTATGGGTGAGTTTGTAGCAAGGTATCCTGAAGACAAGTTTTACTTGGATTTTTATCCTGAACTAAATGAAGAGGAACTATTTGCTAAATTGTGGGAAGATAATAAATTCCTACAAGGGAAATTACCTAAGAGCTTTTACAATTTTATGATAGAAAAATATTTCCCAGAAAATGTTAGTAAGAAGGAGTTAAGGAAGTTTGTAACAAAAATTAAACGTTATGAGCTTATTGATGTTGAGACGATGCCTTTAGAATATGCATTTACAACTGCGGGAGGAGTAGATTTAAAAGTAGTAAGTCCAAAAACTTGTAGTCATAAAAAAATAGAGAATTTATATTTCGCTGGTGAGATACTAGATTTACATGGAGAAATCGGTGGATATAATTTAATGGTAGCATGGTTTACGGGCATGGTTGTAGCAGATGCTATTAAAGAAAAATACGGAATAGAATAATACAAAGTGCATCAATAGAGATATTAGAAGTCTCTATTGGTGTTATTTTTTGTTTACTTTTATTGGAAGCAATAGTATAATAGTTTTATTGAAATTGAAAATGAAAGGTAGACAAAAGTGAAAAAGCATTTTAAAAAAATATTAGCAACACTACTAATTGTTTTAGTTGTTGCATTTGGTTTTGTTGGAAATTATTTCTATAACTTTGGGTTGAATCCGAAAGTTGATAAAAGTGGTATAGTAAATCAAGATAGTGATGGTAGTAAAGAGGATAAAACAGCCATAAACAAGTGGTTTGATGAGACAAAACAAGTTACAGAAATGGAGTCTGTTACCAAGAACAAGCTGGTAGGTTATAAGTTTGTTAATCCCGATGCTAAGAAGTGGATCTTTGTAGTTCACGGATACACTAGTGATGCTAAGAAAATGGCTAACTATATTAAAAAATTCTACGATATGGGATATAGTGTTTTTGCCCCAGACTTAATTGCCCATGGTAATAGTGAAGGTGATTTTATCTCAATGGGTGGCTATGATTCTGATGACCTAGTTAATTGGGTTAAGAAAATATCAGCTGAAAATAATAATGCTGATACAGCGTTATTTGGAATTAGTATGGGAGCTGCTACTGTAATGAATGCAGTAGGTAAAAACTTACCATCAAATGTAAAAACTTTTATAGAAGATAGTGGATATGTGAATTTGAAAGTAGAGTTTACTTATCAATTGAAAAAATTATTTAATTTACCAAGTTTCCCAGTTATTCCAGCAGCGAATACAGTAACTAAAATTCGTGCGGGATACTTCTTTGGAGATGTAGACGCGACGAAAGGTTTGAAAGAAACGAAACTTCCAGCATTAGTATTACATGGGGAGGAAGATGGTTTTGTTCCTTTAGAACGTGGTAAAGAAGCTTATAACTTAATAACTTCAGAAAAAGAATTTCATAGTTTCCCTGGTATGAAACACGTTCAAGCAGAAAGAAAATATCGAGAACAATACTGGAAAATTGTAGGAGAGTTCTTAAAGAAACATTTTGAATAATAAAAGAAAGACGATTGATAAATTTATCAGTCGTCTTTTATACTATAGTTATTATTTTTTTATGAGTTAAGTTATTAGTGTATTGCTATACAATGCTTTTTTACAATTATTCGTTACAAATTTAAATTCCTATTAAATAGTGATTTCCCTTACAATATTAACTAGTTACTCCCCGATAACAACTAGTTCTTTGTTAAGTTTATTTAATACTTCGCAACCATCTTCTGTAACAAGAACAAGGTCTTCGATACGAACACCGAATTCTCCAGGAAGATAGATACCTGGTTCAATAGAGAAAATCATTCCAGGTTCACATTTAGTTTCGTTAACACTTGAAATATCTCCGTACTCGTGACATTCAAGACCGATGTGGTGTCCTGTGCGGTGTGTGAAGAATTCCCCATAACCTTTCTCAGTGATATAGTCACGGCAAGCTGCATCTATATCACAGAATCTAACACCTGGTTTAACTAGAGCAACACCACGTTTTTGTGCTTCTAATACTGTTTCGAATACTTCGCGAGCTTTTTCACTTGGTTGTTTCCAAAATACAGTACGTGTCATATCAGAGCAGTAGTTATCTTTAATTCCTCCCATGTCGATGATGATTGAATCACCTGGTTTTAGATATCTATCTCCAACTGTTCCGTGAGGATTAGCTCCGTTAGCACCATATCCTATGATTGGATCGAATGATAGTCCTTCTACCCCCAAATCTTCGTGGATTTCAAGTAGATCTTTTACGATATCTTTTTCAGATTTTTCAGCAGAAATACTATTGATAACTCGTTGACAAGCTTCGTCGTTTAGAAGAGAAGCGCGACGCATAAGTTCTTTTTCTTCTTCATCTTTAATCATACGAACGCGGTCAACGATTTGAGATACATCGACGAATTTACTTTCTGGTAAATAATTCATCAGTGGTAGTAAAAATCTAGCTGGAAGAACTTTGTCAATACCAACAACAGAACCGTTAGGTATAGATTTTGATAGAATTTCTATAGGTTTATCAGTATCAGAATAAACTACTTTTTCTAAACCTAAATCTTTATCCAGTGGGAATAAAGCGTTGATGAAAAGTTTATGATTTCCATTTTCATCAAGAAGTACTGCATAAAATCTTTCACCTGGATGTTCTAGGTGCCCTGTTAAATAGAAGATTGAATAAGGGTCACTAATAAGTGCTTGGTTAATCCCTTGTTCTTTCATTTTAGATAAAATTTTATTAGTTCTTGAAAGTTTCATATTATACAACTCCTTTAAAAATATTATGAACTTTAATATAATTATATCATTTACAATAAGTAAATACAATAGCGATTATGAGAATATCTGTAACGTTTTCTGGAAAATAGTTGAATGATAAAATATGTTGTGATATAATAAAGAAAAAAATGGTGGTTAATCACTAAAGAAAGAAGGGGTTTTTATGTCAGAAGTAGCGGTTAAAAAAGGTAAACCGTGGAGTTTCTATATGAGTTCAATCACGTTCGCTTTTGAACGATGTGCATACTATTCTTCTCGTTGGCTACTATATACATATGTAACTGTAGCAGTAATAGCTGGAGGAATGGGAGAAAGTGGACTTGGTTTAGGTAAGGTAGAGGGTGCAGCAATGCAATCTAATATTGTAGCCTTTACATATTTGGCGCCGGTGCTGTTTGGTTTTATTGCAGACAGATTTGTAGGAGCCAGATACTTGATTCCGCTTGGACTTGTATTGATGGGGTTAGGATATGGATATGCAGGATTTGTAGGTTCTTATTCGGCTCTTTGGGTTATGATTGTTCTAGTTTCTTTAGGGACAGGGTTTTTCAAGGGTAATCTTCAAGCAGTTGTAGGGCAATTGTTCGAAGGTGATGAAAAACGTAAAGATGATGCCTTTTCAACAATGTATTCATTTATTAATATCGGATCATTTATTGGAACAACATTCGTAGGGGTTATATATTTAAAACTTGCTACAGCAAGCTCAAACGGATACTTACAATGTTTTAAACTTGCAGGTTTAATTTGTATTATTGGAGCAATTTGGTTCGTTTTAGGTTATAAATCTCTTGGGGATGCAGGGAAACATCCTTTTGCTCAAGGTGAACACAAACATGAAGATAATAAACCTAAAGTACACCGTTCATTAGAAAAATACGAAGTTCGTCGTGTGTACTCAATCATAATTATTTCATTATTATCTGTTGTTTTCTGGACATTCTGGTATTTAACATACGTAATTTTATACGATTATATGCCAAAATTCATTGATGATAAGTTAGGAACATTTACAGTGCCAACATCTTGGTTAGATTCTATTAATGGATTAGCTTGTATCGTTTTAGGTCCAATCTTAGGAGCTTTATGGTATAAACTTGCTACTCGTCCACAAGGAGACTGGAGCTTATACAAAAAAGCATCTATCGCGTTATTCCTTCTTGGAACAACATTTGGGGTATTAGCATTAACTGAATTTAGTCGTGGAGTGGGAGCTCCAGAAACTCAAAAAGCTAGTATTCTTTGGGTAGTGTTATTCTTCATTGTACTAAGTGTATCTGAGATGTTCTTCTCTCCACTTGGAGCTTCATTCGTATCAAAATATTCTCCAAAACACATCCTATCAATTATGATGGCTGTATGGATTGTAGCAACATTCGGTGCTGCAAAAGGATATGGACTTCTATATGCAGCAATTGCAGATGTACCAATTATCAAACTTTCACTAGGTATCGGTGTTGTCTGTGTAGTTGTAGCCGTTTTAGTATTCTTATTCGAGAAAAAACTAGCTTCTCTTGTAGAATTACGTGAAGGTGAAACACTAGTAGAAGAATAAAACAAATAAAAAATAAGTAGGAATTTTATTTCTACTTATTTTTTATTGTCTAATAAATAATTTTATAAAATCCATATCATTTATATAACGATATAAATGAGTTTTTGTAGCTATATTATAAAATTATGAAATGTTTTAATTTATTGTATTATAACTAAATGTACTAAAAAATATTTCATTTATAAAATAGTAAAATATAAAATTTTATTTTTTATTAATAATGAAAAAATATAAATTATATGTTAAAATTAAATTGTAAGAAAAAATGCAAAAGGAGGTGTCATTATGGCAGAATTAAGAACATTATATCCTGCTATTAAAGAGAATTTCTCTAAAATGTTGAAAGTAGATGACACACATACAATTTATTATGAAGAAAGTGGTAATCCTAATGGAGTACCTGTAGTATTTTTACATGGAGGTCCTGGTTGTGGAACTGCACCGAGTTGCAGACAATACTTCGATCCCGAGTTTTATCGTATAATATTATTTGACCAACGTGGAAGTGGAAAATCTACACCTCACGCATGTTTAGAAAATAATGATACTTGGCACATTATTGAAGATATTGAAAAAATTAGAGAAGATTTAAATATTGATAAATGGCTAGTATTCGGTGGTAGTTGGGGCTCTACTTTATCACTTTGTTATGCGATTAAACATCCTGAACGTGTTTTAGGATTAGTATTACGTGGAATATTTTTAGGTCGTAGGGAAGATATACTTTGGATTTATGAAAAAGGTGGAGCAAGTAATATTCATCCTGAATCTTTTGAAAGATATGAAAGTATTATTCCAAAAGAAGAACGTCACGATATGATTCGTGCATATTATAAACGACTTACAAGTGAAGATAGAGAAACGAGAGAAGTAGCAGCAAAAGAATGGAGTATGTGGGAAGGAAGCTTAGTAACATTATACCCTGATCCAAATCTAGAACAAAGTTTTGGTGAAATCAATTATGCTATTTCTATGGCGACAATTGAATGTCATTTCTGGATGAATAATATGTTCTGGGATGATGACGATTGGATTTTAAATAATATTGATGTTATTAAAGATATTCCAACTACAATAGCTCACGGTCGTTATGACGTTGACTGTCGTGCTATAGGAGCATATGAATTAAGTAAAAAATTAAATAATTGTAAATTAGATATTGTTGTATCAGGTCATTCATCAGGAGAACCTGCAATTGTAGATTCTTTAGTTAGATCGACTGATTACTTTAAAGAACTATTAAAATAGTATAGATGATAGTTAAACATGGAAATGATGATTCGAGTCTAATTGTTTAATTAAATCTAATATATTAAAGTTGTAAGTTTAATAAAAAATATAACTAATGACTTGTATTGATAATGAAAAACGCTTCATTATATGATAGAATAATAAGTGTGATAATTAAATAAATGTAGTAAAAATATAACTGCTACATCTAAATTTAAAAGTTGCAGAAAATATAATACAAATAACAAAGGAGTAAGGGAAATGGCAGTAAAAGAAAGAATAGCTCAACTAAGAGAATTAATGGAAAAAAATGGAATTGATGTCTATATGGTTCCTACAGCTGATTTTCATAATAGTGAATATGTAGGGGAACATTTCAAAGCTCGTGCGTTCATGAGTGGATTCACAGGGTCTGCAGGGACATTGGTAGTAACTAAAGACTTTGCAGGGTTATGGACAGATGGTCGTTATTTCTTACAAGGTGAAAAACAATTAGAAGGAACTGGTATCGAATTACAAAAAATGCGTGAACCAGGAGTTCCAACTATAGCAGAATTTATCACAGAAAATACTCCAGAAAATGGTGTGTTAGGATTCGATGGCCGTGTAGTAACTTTTGGAGAAGGTAAAAACCTTGCTACAAGATTAAAACGTAAAAATGCTACTGTGAAATATGAAGTAGATTTAGTAGATGAAATTTGGATAGATCGTCCATCGTTATCGGAAGCACCTGCGTTTTATTTAAACTTGGAACGTGCTGGGGAATCTGTTGCTAGTAAACTTGAAAGAGTACGTAAAGAAATGAGTGAAGTTGGAGCGAATATCCATGTTATTACTACTCTTGACGACATTGGCTGGTTATTAAATATCCGTGGTATGGATGTAGATTTCTTCCCATTACTATTAAGTTATGCTGTTGTTTATGAAGATAAAGTAGATTTATATGTTGATGAAAGAAAATTATCTGATGAAATTAAAAAACATTTAGCTGAAAATAATGTTCACATTAAACCATATAATGATGTATATGAAGATGTGAAAAAATTCTCAGGGAATGACGTTGTTTTAGTTGACCCAGATTGCTTAAACTATGCAGTATTTAACAATATTCCAAAAGAAATTACATTAGTAGAGCGTAGAAATCCTACAATTTTAATGAAAGCTATCAAAAATGAAGTTGAATTACAACATACTATTAAAGCTCACGTAAAAGATGGTATCGCTCATACTAAGTTTATTTACTGGTTAAAACAATTAGTTAAACAAGGTATTAGTGAGCAAGAAGATGAACTTTCTGCATCTGATAAACTTGTAGAATTCAGAAAAGAACAAGGTGGATTTATCTGCCCAAGTTTCGCGCCAATTTGTGGACATGCAGAAAATGGGGCAATCGTACACTACTCATCTTCTAAAGAAACATCTATTCCATTACGTACTGGTACTTTCTTCTTAACTGATACTGGTGCACACTATGAAGAAGGATCAACTGATATTACTCGTACAACAGCTATGGGTGAAGTTAGTGATAGATTAAAACGTGATTATACTAGAGTACTTCAATGTCACTTACGTCTATCAAGACTTAAATTTATGGAAGGTGTTTCTGGAGCCAACGTAGATTTATTCGCTCGTGCTCCATTATGGTATGATTATGAAAACTTTAACCATGGTACTGGACATGGGGTAGGATACCTAGGAAATATCCACGAAGGACCTCAAGGAATCCACTGGGGAATTTATCGTGCATCAGAGCCATTTAAACACGGTATGACTATGACTAATGAACCAGGATTATATATTTCAGGTTCACATGGTATTCGTTTAGAAAATGAATTAATTATTAGAAATACTGTTAAAAACGAATATGGTCAATTCTTAGAATTTGAAGTAATGACTTTCGTTCCTTGGGATTTAGAAGCTATTGATGTATCTATTCTTACAAGTGAAGATAAATATGAATTGAACAATTACCATAAAAAAGTATTTGAAGTTTTAGCACCACACTTTGAAGGTGAAGAATTAGAATGGCTAAAACAAGCTACTAGAGAAGTATAATTTTAACAGGAGGTTTCAAGTTCGCTTGGAACCTTCTACTAATATTTTATAAAAAGTGATATAATATATATTATTGAAATAAATTTAGCGATTATTTCAAAATTTAGTCTAAAAATCGAGGTAAATCATATGGATTTAAACACACAATTAAAAAAATATGCACAACTTATAGCTAAAGTTGGATTAAATATTCAAAAAGATCAACCAGTTTTAGTTAGAGCTAGTACAGAAACACGTGATTTTGTTGCTAAAGTAGTAGAAGCATGCTACGAATTAGGGGCTAAAAGAGTGTCTGTAGAATGGCGTGATCAAGAGTTAACAAAATTACACTTGAATTATCAAACGGAAGAAACTCTAAGTACGGTAGGGCAATGGTACATTGACAAATATCAAGATGAGCTAGATGAAGGAGCAGCATTCTTATCTATTATCGGTGATGATCCAGATGGATTAGCGGGAGTAGATAGTGCAAAATTAAAAGCTTCTATGGTAGGTCGTTCTAAAGCTATGCGTAACTACATGAAATCTATCATGAGTGACGAATGCCCTTGGTGTGTTGTGTCTGCTTCAACAGTTGGATGGGCGAAAAGACTATATCCTGAACTAGGTGATGAAGAAGCATACTTGAAACTTTGGGATCAAATTCTAAGTGCTTGTCGTTCAACTGGAAATGACCCAGTTGCAGATTGGGAAGAACATATTAAAGTTCTAGATGAAAAAGCTAAATTCTTACATGAAAATGAATTGGTGAAACTACATATTACAAATGATTTAGGAACAGACTTATATGTAGGACTTCCGAAAAATCATATTTGGCAAAGTGCGGGAAGTTATGCTAAAAAGGCTGACCGTTTTGTAGCTAATATTCCAACTGAAGAAGTATTTACAATGCCTCATAAAGATGAAACTAGTGGGATTGTATATAATGCAAAACCATTAAACTACGGTGGAGTACTAATTGATAATTTCTGGTTGAAATTTGAAAATGGTAAAGTAGTAGATTTCGGGGCAGAACGTGGTTATGATGTTCTTAAGAATTTATTAGACACTGATGAAGGGGCAAGAAGAATTGGGGAAATGGCCTTAGTTCCATTTGATTCTCCTATATCTAACACGAAAATATTATTCTTAGAAACATTATTTGATGAAAATGCAGCTTGTCATATTGCGTTAGGAAAAGCATATCCAACATGTGTTAAAGGTGGTCCTGAAATGACTGATGAACAATTAGCAGAAGCGGGAGCTAACGATAGTTTAATTCACGTTGATTTTATGATAGGAGAAGCAACAACAAATATTACTGGTTACACAGAAGATGGTAAAGAAATAGCTATTTTCAAAGATGGAAACTGGGCGTAGTAGGATTATTCTACTCATGATAATAAAGTAGTTTGTTAAATCTTTAATACTTTAACAAATGTAGAGAGTTGACTTAGAGGTATTGATTTCTATGGAATCAAGATTTTAAGTTGCTCTCGTTTTTTATAGGATAAAATAGCGGATTTTAAAATTTGAAATATTTATCGAGGATTTTATTTGCGAAAAGTAAGTAAATATGTGATAATAGAATGTACTAATATTTAGGGGTGATTAAATGCGTTTGGATAAATTTTTAAAAGTATCAAGAATTATTAAGAGAAGAACAGTTGCTAATGAGATATCATCAGAAGGGCACATAGCTATTAATGGTAAAAAAGCAAAACCATCTAGTACTTTAAAAATAGGGGATAAAATTACTATTTATTTTGCGAAAAAAGAAGTAGAGTATGAGGTGTTGGAATTAAAAGACAGCACTAAAAAAGAAGATGCAACAAAAATGTTTAAAATTCTTTCAGAAAAATCAAGAGAACTAGAAAATGAGAGAACAGAATAGCCAATTTAAAAAAGATGTGCTAAAAGCTAAGGCAAAATATAGAAAACGACGTAAGTTTATTATATTAGTTATTATGACTTTTGCATTATCTGTAACATTGTTGCAAACATTTCTGTACATACGTGATAAAAAACAAATTAATTCGCAATTAGCAGAGCAGAATAAAATGATTGAAAATCTAGATAAAGAAAATAAAGTTAACGAGCTAGTGATTGATAAGTTAAAAGATCCATATTTTATTACTGATTTGGTAAGACAAGAGTATGGTCTTAGTTATCAAGGTGAATTAATTTTTAATATTCCATTACAGGAGAACTTTCTTCAAGCTGCAATAAAATCTATTATGGATGGTAATTTAGAAAAAATAGAAGACAATAATGGACGAATTGATGATAGTAAAATTCCTGAGTTAGCAAAAAAAGATGATAAGAAATCTACTAAAGCGGAAGATAGCAAAACAACGGATAAGAAAACTAATGATACGAAAAAAACTAGCGATACAAAGAAATCGGAAGATAGATCTTCTGAAAATGATAAAGATAAAGATGAAGAAGTCGCTAATAATAATGAGAAAAATCAAACTCAAAGAGCAACCAATAGAAATTCAAACACTAATAATCGAAGAAGTAACGGGTAGTAATACTTGTTACTTCTTTTTTATATTGAGTAGAATTTTAAAAAATATATTATAGAAAAATACTTTTCATTGTTAACAGTATGAATAGTTAATATACGTAATGTATAGACATATAAGGGTTAATTTAGTAGTATTTAATTGTGTATATTTAAGTATAAATATTTGTTAAAAAGTTGTTAAAATGTTAATATATAGATAATAAATTTAATGATACATAAATCGGAGGAAATTATGAATAAATATCAAGGTGATGCATTGCATACCGACCTTTATCAAATTAACATGGGATATGCGTATTTCAAAGATGGAATACATGAGAGAAAATCGTATTTTGATGTGTATTTTAGAAAGATACCTTTTGGTGGAGGATATGCAGTGTTCGCTGGACTTGCCAAAATTATTGATTATGTGAACTCGTTTGAATTCTCTGAATCAGATATAGATTTTTTACGTGAATTAGGTTATGCAGAGGATTATTTAGATTATCTGAGCAAAATGAAGTTCACAGGTAATATCCGTTGTGTGCAAGAAGGAGAGATTGTTTTTGGGAATGAACCTCTTCTAAGAATTGAGGCACCTCTAATTCAAGCTCAAATTATGGAAACTGCTATATTAAATATAGTTAACTATCAAATCTTAATAGCGACAAAAGCTGCCAGAATTAAACACTTATGTCCAGATGAAGTTTGTATGGAATTCGGAACACGTCGTGCTCATGAATTTGATGCAGCAATATGGGGGACTCGAGCTTCTGTAATTGGTGGATTTGAAGCGACAAGTAATGTAAAAGCAGCAAAACTATTTAATATTCCATGTAGTGGAACGCATGCTCACTCATTCGTTCAAGCGTATGAAGATGAAGAAATTGCATTTAAAAAATATGCTGCGGCACATAAAGATTGTTATTTCTTAGTTGATACTTATGATACATTACGTTCAGGAATTCCGACAGCTATTAAAGTTGCAGATGAATTGAAAGATGAAATTAATTTCTTAGGTATTAGATTAGACTCAGGAGATATCGCATATCTTTCAAAAGCTGCCAGAAAAATGCTAGATGAAGCGGGTTATCCAAATGCTAAAATAGTGGCTTCTAATGATTTAGATGAAGATACAATTACTCACCTTAAACAACAAGGTGCAAGAATTGATGCATGGGGTGTTGGAACTAAACTTATAACTGCTTACGATAATCCAGCATTGGGTGCAGTGTATAAACTTGCATGTTTAGAAAATTCTAACGGAGAGATGATTGATAGACTAAAAGTTTCAGAAAATCCAGGTAAATTAACTATTCCAGGTATTAAAAAAGTTTATAGAATAATAAATAAAGATACAGGAATGGCAGCAGGTGATTACATTGCCCTAGAAAAAGAAGATGTAAGTGCAGAGCCAAGTATAAAATTATTCCACCCGACACACACCTATTTAGAAAAAGAAGTTAAAAACTTTGAAGCAAGAGATCTACATGTAGATATTTTTAAAGATGGAAAACAAATCTATGAAGTTCCAACAGTACAAGAAAGTGCAGAATACTTTAAAGAAAATAAAAAAATACTATGGAATGAGTACTTACGATTATTAAACCCTGAGTTCTATCCGGTGGATTTAAGTACAGAATGTTGGGAAAATAGAAATACAATATTGAAAAAAGTAACAAAAAAATCAAATTAATAGGTGAGAATATGACATTACAACAAGAAGTAATAAAAAAATTAAGATGTAAAGCTGAAGTTAATGTTGATGAGGAAATTAGACTGTCTATTAACTTTTTAAAAGACTACATAAAGAAAAATAGTTTTATAAGAAGTCTTGTTTTAGGTATATCGGGTGGTCAAGATTCAACGTTATGTGGTAAGTTATGTCAAATGGCTATTAATGAACTGAAAGAAGAAATGGGAGAAGAATATACTTTTATTGCAGTAAGACTTCCGTATGGTGAGCAATTTGATGAAGCCGATTGTAATGATGCATTGCAATTTATAAATCCTGATAAGGTATATACAGTGAATATTAAGGACGCAGTAGATGCTAGTGTAAATTCGTTAAAAAAAGCAGGAGTAGAAATTTCTGATTTTGCTAAAGGAAATGAGAAGGCAAGAGAAAGAATGAAAGCTCAATATTCAATTGCTACAATGAATAAAGGTATAGTTGTTGGAACAGATCACGCAGCAGAAGCAATTACAGGATTTTTTACAAAACATGGTGATGGTGGAGCAGATATTGTACCATTATATAGATTAAATAAAAGACAAGGTAAGGCAATATTAAAAGCTTTAGATTGTCCAGAACACTTATATTTGAAAAAACCAACTGCAGATTTAGAAGAAGATAGACCAGCTCTAGCAGATGAAGTAGCCCTAGGTGTAACATATGATAATATAGATGACTATTTAGAAGGTAAAAATGTACCTGATGATATTAGAAAAATAATAGAAGGGCACTATTTAAAATCAGAGCATAAACGTAATCTTCCTGTTACAGTATTTGATTTTTACAATATATAGAAGAAAATAAAGTAGAGAAAAGAGGATACTATAGTAGAATAGTATTCTCTTTTACAATTATTAAACGATTAACTGATTAAAAAAAAGGAAAAACTTAAAAAATATGTTGACATAATCAAATTAGAATGATAGAATAGTAAAAGTCTTCTGATGGAAGATAACTATTAATATAAATTCTTTTTAAAAAAGTTTTTAAAAAAGCTTGACATAATTAGAACTAAATGATAGAATAGTAAAAGTCTTCTGATAGAGAAGACGAACAATAAAACATTTCAAAATAATAAATGTTAAGAAATTGAAAAAAACTTCTTGACAAAATGAAAAAGAAATGATAAAATTAAAAAAGTCTTAAAGAAAAGACAACATCAATTATTTCAAAGAAGTAAACGGTTAAAAAGTTTTAAAAAAATAAAAAAAACTTCTTGACAAATATTCGAAGAAATGATAAAATAGTTAAGTCTTCTGATGAAGATGAAAAACATTTTTAAAAAAAGTTTTAAAAAAGACTTGACAAAAAATTTTAAAAATGTTAAAATATAAAAGTTGTTAATCACAACGATTTGAACATTGAAAACTAAACGAATTAAGTCAACGTTAATTCCAAAAAA